>Ga0310690_10013027_pt1 | contig 10158 bp, 7 predicted proteins | sample AusTroGonzalo_MG_2_FD_207661 | JGI IMG/M metagenome (GOLD analysis project Ga0310690, IMG submission 207661) | Bovine rumen microbial communities from tropical cattle in Woodstock, Queensland, Australia - Gonzalo_04 (v2) (version 2) | ecosystem: Host-associated > Mammals > Digestive system >...
AAGTCTTTTGTACCAACTTTCTCTTTTCTTTTTCTTCTCTTTAGCCGAGGTAGGAACGGAGCAGGCTGTTGCGGCTGCCGGCACGAAGCTTGCGGATGGCTTTCTCGCGGATCTGGCGAACACGCTCGCGGGTGAGACCAAAGGTCTCGCCTATCTCCTCGAGTGTCATCTCGGGCTGGTTGTTGATGCCGAAACTGCGCTCTATGATCTGCTTCTCGCGTTCGTTCAGAACGCCCAGGGCACGGTCGATCTCGGTGGAGAGACTCTCGCTGACCAGTCCTTTGTCGGCCATGGGAGAATCTGTGTTGACCATGACGTCGAGGAGGCTATTCTCTTCGCCTTCGATGAAGGGTGCATCGACGCTGACATGGCGGCCGCTGGCACGAAGGGAGTCGCTGATCTTCTCGGGCAGTTCGTTGACAAGTTCCGCCAGCTCGTCGGCGCTGGGCTTGCGCTCGAACTCCTGCTCGAACTTGGTCATGGCCTTCGTGATCTTGTTCACGGCGCTGACCTGGTTGAGGGGCAGACGGACGATGCGGCTCTGCTCGGCGAGGGCCTGGAGGATGGTCTGACGAATCCACCAAACGGCGTAGGAGATGAACTTGAAACCACGTGTCTCATCGAACTTCTCGGCTGCCTTGATGAGTCCCACATTACCCTCGTTGATGAGGTCGGGCAGGGAAAGACCCTGATTCTGGTACTGCTTGGCCACACTGACGACAAAACGAAGGTTGGCACGCACCAGCTTGTCGAGTGCACGGCGGTCGCCTTTTCGTATCCTCTGCGAAAGTTCTACCTCCTCTTCGACGGGGAGCAAGGCCTCGCGGCCGATTTCCTGCAGATACTTGTCGAGCGATGCGCTGTCACGACTGGTGATGCTTTTTGTGATTTTTAGTTGTCTCATAGACCTTATTGTGTGTTTTAGAGTTCAAAAGTTTTGAGTTTGGAAGAGTTCCTTTCCCACTTTCGAAGAATTAGCGCGCAAATATAGAGCTTTTTCTGTAAATATTCAGCATTTTTATGTTAAAAGATGCAAAAAGACACAAAATCGCACAAACTTTCCAAAAATAGCCGTCACTTTTCCTACTTTTCTCGTCTTTTTTCCGTAACTTTGCCTCACTTTTATGATAACATAAAGAACTAAAGGTTTAATCTAAAAAATAACAATTATGAGTACAGTAGCAATTATTGTGATAGTAGTCATCGTACTGCTCATCATGTGGATTATCGGCATTTACAACAATCTGGTTGGTTTGCGCAACAATCGCGAGAACGCATTCGCCAACATCGACGTTCAGTTGAAACAGCGTTACGACCTCATCCCTCAGCTCGTGGCAACCGTGAAGGGCTATGCCGCTCACGAGAAAGAAGTGTTCGAGAAGGTGACAGAGGCTCGCACAGCAGCCATGAACGCAACTACCATCAACGACAAAATCGCCGCAGAAAACGAGTTGACAAAGGCTATGGTGAACCTGAAAGCCGTTGCCGAGGCTTATCCCGACCTGAAGGCTAACCAGAACTTCATGCAGCTGCAGACCGAGATCAGCGACATTGAGAACAAGCTCGCTGCTGTTCGCCGCTTCTTCAACAGCGCAACGAAGGAACTGAACAATGGTGTCCAGAAGTTCCCCGCAGTCCTCATCGCAAACATGTTCGGCTTCCACAAAGAGCCTCTCTTCGATGTTGGCGAGACAGAGCGCGTAAACATGGACAAAGCTCCCGAAATTAGCTTCTGATGCAATACGTCGGCATACATACGCAACAGGTTCGCAACAACTTCAAGAGCCTGTTGCTGCTCATCCTCTTTCCCTGCATCATCCTCGCAATGGTGTATGGCTTCGTGGCATTCATGAACGTGCAGGAGGTGTACGACGGCTACCAGAACGGCTACCAGAGCTCGCATCTGGAGTTCGATGCAATGGCGACCAACGAGGCCTTCCTGATGGCGTTGCCGTGGGTTATCGGAGCCGTTGGCATCTGGTTCCTCATCTCCTACTTCTCGAATGCAAGTATGGTGCGTCAGGCCACTGGAGCCAAGCCTCTGGAACGCCGCGAGAATCCCCGCGTTTACAACATTGTGGAGAACTTGACGATGACTTGCGGAATGCCGATGCCTAAGATAAATGTCATCGACGACCCGCAGCTTAACGCCTTTGCCAGCGGAATAGATGAGAAGAGCTACACCGTCACCGTGACTACGGGCATTTGCGATCGTCTGAACGACGCTGAACTGGCGGGCGTGATCGGTCACGAACTGACGCACATACGCAACAAGGACACCCGTCTGCTCATCATTAGCATCATTTTCGTGGGCATCATGAGCACGGCTCTCAGCCTGGCAGTCCGAATGCTCTGGAACACCTTCATCTATGGTGGAGGCAGTCGCAGAACCAATACTCGCGACGGAAAGAACGGCGTGGCTGTCATTGCAGTCATCCTGATTGCCATCGTTCTGGCAGCCATCGGCTACTTCTTCACCCTGCTCACTCGCTTTGCCATCAGCCGAAAGCGCGAATACATGGCCGATGCAGGTGGGGCAGAACTTTGCGGAAACCCGTTGGCTCTGGCTTCTGCCCTTCGCAAGATAAGCAATAACCCGGGTCTGGGACAAGTGGATCGCGAGGATGTGGCACAACTCTTCATCGTTCGTCCGCATGCCTTCAAGAGCGAGTTCACAAACATGATGAGCCGACTCTTCAGCACGCACCCGAGTACAGAAAGTCGCATAGCTTACTTGGAGCAATTCTAAATCTCCTCGTGGAAAATTTGGTGCTTTGAGTAAAAAGGTGTACCTTTGTGCCCAATTTTATAAACTATCGAATCGATGAACTTTGTTGAAGAACTGAAATGGAGAGGCATGGTGCATCAAATGATGCCCGGCACGGAAGAACTTTTATTGAAGGAACAAGTATCGGCGTATGTGGGCATCGACCCGACAGCCGACAGTCTGCATATCGGTCATCTTTGTGGTGTGATGATGCTTCGTCACTTGCAAAGGTGCGGCCATAAACCCATCGCTCTTGTCGGCGGAGCAACCGGCATGATTGGCGACCCAAGCGGCAAGAGTCAGGAACGTAACCTCCTGAACGAGGAGACTTTGCGCCACAATGTGGCTTGTATTCAGAAGCAACTGGCTCGCTTCCTCGACTTCGAGAGCGACGCTCCCAACAAGGCCGAGCTGGTCAACAACTACGACTGGATGAAGGACTTCACCTTCCTCGACTTTGCCCGCGAGATTGGCAAGTGCATTACCGTCAACTATATGATGGCAAAGGACAGCGTTAAGCGTCGTTTGAATGGTGAGGCTCAGGACGGAATGTCGTTTACTGAGTTCACCTATCAGCTCCTGCAGGGCTACGACTTCCTCTACCTCTACCAGACCAAGAACTGCAAGTTGCAGATGGGCGGCAGCGACCAATGGGGAAATATCACAACCGGCACAGAACTCATCCGCCGCAAATTGGGTGTAGAGAACGAGGCATTTGCCCTCACTTGCCCCCTCATCACCAAAGCCGACGGCAAGAAGTTCGGCAAGACCGAGAAAGGCAACATCTGGCTCGACCGCAATCGCACCAGTCCTTATGTCTTCTATCAGTTCTGGCTCAATGTGGCCGACGAGGATGCAGAACGTTACATCAAGATTTTCACCTCTCTGGACAAGTCCACCATCGACGCTCTTATCGAGGAGCATCGCCAAGATCCAGGTCTGCGTATCCTCCAGAAGAAACTAGCAGAAGAACTGACCATCATGGTGCATAGCAAGGAAGACTACGAGCAAGCCCTCGAGGCTAGCGGAATCCTCTTTGGCAAGAGCACGAAGGAAAGTCTCGTCAAGCTTGATGAGCAGACGCTTCTGGATGTCTTCAGCGGCGTTCCCCAGTTCGAAATAAGCAAGGAACTGCTCAAAGGCGAAGGCACGAAGGCAGTCGACCTCTTTGCAGAGCACACCCAATGTTTCCCCAGCAAGGGCGAAATGCGCAAACTCACCCAAGGTGGTGGTGTTAGCCTCAACAAGGAAAAGCTCGCAAGTTTCGACCAGATGGTAAGCGAAGCCGACCTCCTCGACGGCAAATATCTGCTCGTCCAGCAAGGCAAAAAGAAGTACTTCCTGCTGATTGCAAAGTAAAAAAATGAGGGTAAACAAATAATTTTGAATACAGATTTTTGTATTTTGAATTATTTGTCGTACCTTTGCAGCCGCAAACGAGAAAAACGTTTGGTTTTGGATTGGGCTATGGTGTAATGGCAGCACAAGAGGTTTTGGTTCTCTTAGTCTTGGTTCGAATCCAGGTAGTCCAACAATCCGATTAGGCGAGAGCAATATCAAGCTTGTTTGAATATTGCCGAACAAGAGGATTGTCGAAGGAAGCGAAGCTTTCTTCAACTTTAGAAGGAAAAGATGCGATGCACAAATGTGTGTCGCTTTTTTTTACGCACTTGCATGCGCATACCCTCACACGCATATATATTAATAAAATGAAAAACGAACCATTAAAAAAAATGAAAAATTACGGAGGAAGGTGATTTTTTCTATATATATAATGTGTAGTTTGCAAAAAAGCCTTACCTTTGCAGCCGAAATTTCAAACTTATATACGACAAATGAAAGAAAATTTGGTAATCGTGGAGAGCCCTGCAAAGGCTAAAACTATAGAAAAATTCCTGGGTGACAAATATAAGGTTCTATCTAGCTACGGTCATATTCGCGACCTGAAGAAGCGTTCGTTCAGTGTAGACGAGAAGACATTCGCTCCGCAATATGAAGTGCCCGCCGACAAAGCAAAGGTCGTTGCACAACTGAAAAGCCAGGCAGAACAGGCTAGTATGGTTTGGTTGGCTTCCGATGAAGACCGCGAAGGAGAAGCTATCAGCTGGCACCTCTATGAAGTGCTTGGCCTCAAGCCACAAAACACTCGTCGCATTGTCTTCCACGAAATCACAAAGCCTGCCATCCTTGATGCCATCGATCATCCAAGACAAATTGACCTCAATCTGGTGAATGCTCAGCAAGCTCGCCGAGTACTCGACCGCATTGTAGGTTTCAAGCTCAGTCCTGTGCTCTGGAAGAAGGTTAAGCCCAGTCTTTCCGCTGGCCGTGTTCAGAGCGTTGCAGTCCGTCTGATTGTGGAGCGCGAGCGCGAGATTGAGGATTTCCAATGTGAAGAGAACTACCGCGTTACCGCCATTTTCCACAATACCGACGGAAGCGAGGTGAAGGCAGAACTCAGCCGTCGTTTCCCAACTGCCGAAGAGGCTAAGGCTTTCTTAGAGAGTCTGAAGAATGGTCGTTTCACTGTTCAGGACATCTCTACAAAGCCAGTAAAGCGCACTCCCGCTCCTCCTTTCACTACGAGTACTCTGCAACAGGAGGCCGCTCACAAACTCGGCTTTACCGTGGCCCAAACAATGATGGTGGCTCAGCACCTCTATGAAAGTGGTCGCATCACCTATATGAGAACCGATAGCGTGAACCTGAGCAAGATTTGTCTGGGCGCCAGCAAGAATGTCATTACAGAGCAGATGGGCAAGGAATATGTGAAGACTCGCCAATATCACACAAATTCGAAGGGTGCTCAGGAGGCTCATGAAGCCATCCGTCCTACCTATATGGACCAACAACAGATAGAGGGCAACCAGCAGGAACGCCGCCTCTACGACCTCATCTGGAAGCGCACTATCGCAAGCCAGATGGCCGATGCAGAACTGGAACGGACACATGTCATCATCAATATCGACGGGAAAGAAGAGACTTTCCTTGCAGATGGTGAAGTGGTTAAATTCGATGGTTTCCTGCGTGTTTATAGCGATTCGAATGGCGAAGTTTACCTTGATAATGAGGGCGACAACGAAAACCTCAGCACTTTGCCTGCCATGACTGTTGGAGAGAACCTCAGCCGCGAGCAAATCGTAGCTACTCAGCGCTTCTCTCAGCGTCCTATCCGCTACAACGAAGCAAGTCTCGTTCGCAAACTCGAAGAGCTGGGCATCGGTCGTCCAAGCACTTATGCAACCACTATCACGACCATTCAGCAGCGCGAATATGTGGTGAAGGGCGATAAGCCTGGCGAAGAACGCACCTATCAGACCATTACTCTGAGCGGCGACAAGCTTTCTACTGAGTCGCACACCACAATCGTAGGACAAGAACGAGGCAAATTGCTTCCCACAGATACCGGCATCGTCGTAAATGATTTCCTCAAGGAGAACTTCCCTGAAATCATGGACTACAACTTCACAGCCGACATCGAAAAGGAATTCGACGACATTGCCGAAGGCAAGATTGCTTGGGAAGGCGTCGTAAAGAACTTCTACGAAGGCTTCGAGCCACTGGTTGAGAAGTCTGTCAACACACATACAGAACACAAAGTTGGCGAGCGTCTCTTGGGTAACGATCCTGCAACAGGAGTTCCCGTTACAGTCAAGATCGGTCGCTTCGGTCCTGTAGTACAGATGGGTGGAAACGATATAGGACAGAAGCCTCGCTTCGCTCAACTCGCATCTGGCCAGAAACTCGAGACTATCACTCTGGAAGAAGCACTCGAACTCTTCCAACTGCCTCGCAAACTGGGTATGTACGAAGGCGAACCTATCACTATCGGTGCAGGCAAGTATGGTCCTTACGTCTCTCATAAAGGATCGTATGTCTCTGTACCTAAGGGTGTTGATCCGATGGAAATCACTTTCGAGCAGGCTGTCATCATGATGCATCGCAAACATCAGGAAGAGGCTGAGCGTCACCTCAAAGCTTTCGAAGAAGACGCAGAGCTCGAGGTTCTGAATGGTCGCTACGGCCCATATATTACCTATAAGGGCAACAACTTCCGCCTGCCAAAGAATATGCACGAACACGCTAAGGACTTGACCTACGAAGAGTGCATGGAGATAGTGAACGAGCAAAGCGAAAAGCCTGCAGCAAAACCCAAGCGTCGATTCACACGCAAATGAAAAGCATCATTCTAGTCGGTTACATGGGTTCGGGCAAAACAACTGTCGGAAGGCAGCTTGCCCTTGCTCTGGGACGCACTTTCTACGACCTCGATTGGTACATCGAAATGCGTTACCATCGTTCTGTGGCTCAACTCTTTCAGGAGAGAGGCGAAGAAGGTTTCCGCGAAATGGAACGCAACATGCTTCACGAAGCCGCAGAATTCGAGGATATTGTCCTCAGTTGTGGTGGCGGAACACCTTGCTTCTTCGACAATATGGACTACATTCGAAGCGTGGGTGAAAGTGTCTATCTGAAAGCCACACCCGAAGTGCTTGCTCAACATTTGAAGATGCGAAAGGTGGAACGCCCTCTCTTGCAAGGTAAAAGCGAAGAGGAACTGCTCGACTTCATTCGTGCCTCGCTCAAGGAACGCGAGCCCTACTACCTGAAGGCTGAGCATGTGGTCGATGTGACTTTGCTCGACAACTACGACAAACTGCAGATTAGTGTTCAACTCATTCGAGAGAAATTAGGATTGTAAAGGTTTAAGATAATGAAGAAATGGCGTATTGAGGACTCTGAAGAGCTCTACAACATCAAAGGCTGGGGAGTCAATTATTTCGGCATTAACGAGAAGGGACACGTTTATGTAACGCCCAAAAAGAACGGCGTTCAAGTGGACCTCAAAGAGGTGGTGGACCAATTGGCTACTCGCCATGTAACTGCTCCCGTTCTGCTTCGTTTCCCAGATATTCTGGACAACCGCATTGAGAAAACCGACGAGTGTTTCCGCAAAGCTACGAAAGAATACGAGTACAAGGGCGAGCACTTCATCATCTTCCCCGTTAAGGTTAACCAAATGCGGCCTGTAGTCGAAGAGATTATCAGTCACGGGAAGCGTTACAATCTGGGACTGGAAGCTGGTTCTAAGCCCGAACTTCATGCCGTCCTCGCAACCAATATGGATAGCGACAGCCTTATCATCTGCAACGGCCACAAGGACCAGAACTTTATTGAACTGGCTCTCTTGGCTCAGAAGATGGGCAAACGCGTCTTCCTCGTCATTGAAAAGCTCCCAGAACTGGCTATCATCGCTGAAACTGCAAAGAAACTTGGTGTGCATCCGAATCTAGGTATTCGCATCAAATTGGCCAGCAACGGAAGCGGAAAGTGGAGCGAAAGTGGTGGCGATGCCTCTAAGTTTGGCCTGAACTCTTCTGAGCTTTTAATGGCTCTGCAGATGCTCGACGAACTTGGACTTCGTGATTGTCTACGTCTCATCCATTTCCACATCGGTAGCCAGATCAACAAGATTCGCCGTATCAGCACAGCTCTTCGCGAAGCTGCTCAATACTATGTTCAGCTCCACTCAATGGGCTTCGACATTAAGTTCGTCGATTGTGGTGGCGGCTTGGGTGTCGACTACGACGGAACCCGAAGCAGCAATAGCGAAAGTAGTGTCAATTATAGCATTCAGGAGTACGTCAACGACTGCATCTACACCTTCGTGGAAGCTGCCAACAAGAACGAAATCCCCCACCCCGACCTCATTACAGAAGGTGGTCGTTCTTTGACGGCTCATCATAGTGTCCTCATCATCGATGTGCTTGAAAGCGTCTCTGCACCTCAAATGCCAGAGGACTTCGTTCCTGGTCCTGATGACCACAAACTCGTTCATGATTTGACAGAGATTTGGGACAAGCTTTCTTCACGTTCTCTTCTCGAGGACTGGCACGATGCTGAGGACATTCGCGAAGAGGCTCTCGACCTTTTCCGTCACGGAATTATCGACCTCAAGACGCGTGCACAGATTGAGTCCCTCTACTGGGCCATCAGTCACGAAGTAGCAGAACTTGCGCACCATCAAAAGCATGTTCCTGATGAACTGCGAAACCTCGACAAACAGATGGCAGACAAGTACTTCTGCAACTTCTCGCTCTTCCAAAGCATGCCCGACTCTTGGGGCATCGACCAACTGTTCCCCATCATGCCTATTGCACGCCTAGAGGAACAACCGACAAGAAGCGCAACTTTGCAGGATATTACTTGCGACAGCGATGGAAAGATTTCGGCTTATGTCAACGGAGGTCAGCAGACAAACTACATTCCTCTGCATCCTGTTCGTCAAGGTGAACACTACTATATCGGCGTCTTCCTCGTTGGTGCTTATCAGGAGATTCTGGGCAACATGCACAACCTCTTTGGTGACACAAATGCGGTTCACATCAGCGTGGATAAAGAAAACTACACCATCGAGCAATTCATTGATGGTGAGACAGTTGCCGATGTACTCGAGTATGTTCAGTACGACCCGAAGAAGCTCGTTCGTCGCCTCGAGATTTGGGTAAGCAAAGCCATCAAAGACGGCAAAATTACCCCAACCGAAGGTAAGGAATTCATCAGCAACTATCGTGCCGGACTTTACGGCTACACCTATCTTGAATAATAAACTATAATCATATGTACACTACCGTTTCTGATACTATCAAGTATATTGGCGTTGACGATCTCGACATTGATCTCTTTGAGAGTCAGTATGTTGTACCCGAAGGCATGAGCTACAACTCCTACCTCATCGAGGACGAAAAGATTGCCATCATGGATACTGCCGACTGCCGCAAAGGCAATGAGTGGAAAGCCAATCTGACTGCTGCTCTTGCTGGCCGAAAGCCCGATTATCTTGTATCTCACCACATGGAACCCGACCACGCTTCGCTCATTGCAGAAGCTCTCGAGGCTTATCCAGAGATGCAGCTCGTTTGTAGTGCTCAGGCTCTAAAGATGCTTCCCAACTTCTTTGATGGCTTCAACTTCGAAGGTCGCGTCATCACAGTTAAGGAAGGTGATTCTCTCTCTCTTGGCAGCCATACGCTTCACTTTATTGCAGCACCAATGGTGCATTGGCCCGAAGTCATTATGAGCTACGAGAGCAAGGACAAAGTTCTCTTTGCAGCCGACGGTTTCGGCAAGTTCGGAGCCCTTGTTCATGAGACTGACGATTGGGCTTGTGAGGCTCGTCGCTACTACTTCAACATCTGCGGCAAGTATGGTGTTCAAGTTCAGAATGTCCTCAAGAAAGCTGCAAATCTAGACATTCAGACCATTTGTCCTCTGCATGGTCCAGTTCTCAAGGGTGAGGCTTTGGCAGAAGCAATTAGACTTTACGACATTTGGAGTCGTTACGAACCCGAGAGCGAAGGTGTGCTTGTGGCTTATGCTAGCATTCATGG
>Ga0310690_10013028_pt1 | contig 10158 bp, 3 predicted proteins | sample AusTroGonzalo_MG_2_FD_207661 | JGI IMG/M metagenome (GOLD analysis project Ga0310690, IMG submission 207661) | Bovine rumen microbial communities from tropical cattle in Woodstock, Queensland, Australia - Gonzalo_04 (v2) (version 2) | ecosystem: Host-associated > Mammals > Digestive system >...
GGAATCTATCGGTCGATGCGCTTCTCGTAATCCTCGTTGGGATGGAACTCCCAAACATCGTCGAAGAACGAGCTCTCGCCTGTTCCAACCATGCCGCAGGCCACATAACCAATGCCGTCGATGGCAAATCCCTGGCAGGCGTAGCGTGCCGTGCCCTCGAACGAGCAAATCTCGTCCCAGCGTCCCATGTGGTCGGGGCCGATATATGGAGTGTACTCCCAAACATCTGATTTACCGCCACTTCCCATACTGCCGCAGCAGAGATAGCCGCGTCCGTTGATGGTGAAGGCGGCTGCGCTGTGACGATAGACTTTTGTGACACGTGTGCTGTTGTAGTCCTCCTCAAAATCCTGGCTGATTTTGTACCAGCGGAGGTCGCCCTTTTCAACGCTCGGGTCGAAACGCTCAAAGTCCTTAACAAGACGGCTGTTGTTTGAGCCACCTACAATGTAAGCGCGGTCGTCGATGATGAACACACTGCCGTTGCAGCGTTTCGATGGGTTGATATGCTCTACAATCTGCCATTTCTTACCCTCTTCGGCGTTCGGGTCGAAAGAGTAATAAGTGTTGGCATAGCCTGTTTCTTTGGTGTAACCTGCACCGGCATAGCCGATTCCGTTAATCGAGAAGCCGACCATTCCGTAGATTGGGTCGCCCGGCATTGAGTCGGTTTTTGTCCATTTGCCCGGCAGTTTGTCCTCACCATTGTCAACTGATGGGTCAAACTCGTAGAAATCTTTGAAATAGACAGCCGATTTGCCGATACCTGTTCCGTAATAACCCTTGCCGTCGATTGCAAAACCGACACTGTAATATCTGCCTTTTTCGCAAGGAACGGTGTCGAACTGTTTCCACGACTTTGTCTCAGGGTCAAACTGCCAAGTGTCTTTGAAATAAGTTTCAGTTTTATAATATCCGCGTCCACCAACCAAATATGCCTTATTATCAATAATAAAGCAGGTTGCGCCACCACGGCCACGGGCGTTCACTTCGCCACGGTCTCTCCAATTTCCAACCAAATCGTTGCGGTACTCGCAGTTGCAAAATGTTGCAAATACTGTCAGCGCAAGCAGAGCTGAACTGATTTTGTTTTTCATCTATCTAATTTTAAATGTTTCAAATAAGTGCTGCGGGCGCATAGCAAGCCCACCTCAAATTTAAGCGTGCGAATATAACAATTTATTGTTTTAAAGGCATTTTTTTTAAAATTCGGACACTTTGGCACTTCCTCTGACAATAAAAAAAGGCCGAAACCCATTGATTCCGACCTTTTTACCAATATCGGTACAGTCGCGATGAATCGCGTCCCTACATATTATTGTTTATTCAGCAATTCCTCCATCATCTTCTCCAATCGCTCCACCTTGGCCTCCAGCTCCTCGTTTTTCTTCTGCTGCTGGTCAATGATGGTCTGCTGCTCCTTGATGGCTTCAATCAGCACGGGGGTGATGCCCACATAATCAACTGATTTAAAGCCGTCTTTATCGGTGCTGACAAGCTCCGGCATAATCTGCTCAACCTCCTGCGCGATTACGCCCGTTTGAAGTTTGTCGCTGTAGCCGTAGCTCATGTTGTTGGCATCTTTGCCACGGGCGGCGGCCATCTCCTCGCGGTTCTTCCAATAATAGTTTACACCGCGCAGTTTCAGTACTTTGTCCAACGCCCCGTTGATGGTCTTCACATCTTTTTTCAGACGTGAATCGGAATCCTTATTAAGTTCGCCAGCGTAAGCCAGGTTGCCAAAGAATTTTGCGTTACCGTCCTGATATACTATAAATGCGTCGCTTCGTGTAGTGTCGGTTGTGAATGATTGTGTGGTTGCATCCCAAGGAAGATTTCCGTTTCCAACAACAAACAAACCCTTCTCGCCAGTATTTAACCTTCCGATTGCTACCTCGGCATCAGCGTTGGCAGTTGTTCCGAATCCCAAAGCCATACCATTCCAGCAATCAGCACCAGTAACTGTATTTTCGCCAAAAGCAAAAGAACCGCCGCCATTTGCTTTAGCCCCACGGCCTAAGGCAAACGAGCAATAGGCATTTGCCTCAGTATTCGCGCCCATAGCAAACGACCCGTGACCACTGGCTTTTGTGCTTTCTCCCATTGCAACCGAACCCCAACCTTCAGCAGTTGTATTATAACCCATTGCAACCGAACCCCAACCTTCAGCAGTTGTATTACAACCCATTGCAAATGCACAAGTATCACTAGCGGTGGTACCAGCTCCCATTGCAACAGACTGCACGCCGCTGGCTGTGGTTTTATATCCCATTGCAAATGAATTATGATTGCTGGCAACAGATTCGAATCCCATTGCTAAAGATGCCCAACCGGTTGCGGCAGTCCTTTGCCCCAGGGCGATTGCGCCGTACTCATCGGTTATTGCACTGTCGCCTATTGCAACAGAATTGCCTCCTTTGGCCATAGATTTGCTTCCCATTGCGAAAGCACCATGGCCACTTGCAATGGTTTCTCTTCCTATTGCAAAAGAACACCAACCACTAGCTGTCGTATGATTTCCAATTGCAACTGCTTCTGATTCACTGGCCGTTGTATTCGAACCAATTGAAACTGAATTCCACATAGTGGCAATAGCTCCATTTCCCATTGCAAAAGAACTTCCTCCACTTGCATCTGTTCCAATGCCCATTGCCGTTGAATACTCGCCACTGGCCCTTGTATAAACACCAAAAGCCGTAGAACCTTTACCTTCTGCCTTTGTTCCTGCGCCAATGGCGTATGCAAAATCGCCTGTGGCGGCAGCTGCCGGCAACCAATTTCCTAACGAGTCAACACCTGCGCTACCTAAAGCATAACTGCTTGTGCCAGATGCAATGGCACCCGCGCCAATGGCATAACTGCCCTCGCCTTTGGCTTGTGCACCGTTACCGAAAGCGTATGCATTGTCCATATCGGCTTTGGCCTCACGCCCGATGGCGGTGGTGAAATTGCCTTTGGCAACCGATTTATAACCCAATGCCTGCGAATACTCGCCAATGGCCTGGTTCTGGAAGCCGGCGTTGAATGAGTTTGTTCCCACTTGGGCGGCGCTGTCAACTTTCAGATTACCAGCCATAAAAGCATTCTTTTCAGGATACCAGTAAACGCGGTTTACGCTGTCGAGTGTATGAGCGTCGGTGGTCAAATCGATATTGAAAAGGTTGTTGGCTGTGCCTTTCGAGCCATCGCGGCCGCTAACGGCAAAGCCGCCCGCATTTTCACCACCTTTTGCTCCGCTCTCACGGCCAGCCACTCCAAAATCACCTTTAGCACCAGTGCCACCGTTGATGTAGAAGCGGGTGCTGTCAGTATTAATTGTGAAGTAGTCCTCTTCCAAGATGCCTTTTGCAGCAGCACGGCGGCCTGCAACGGCAAAACCTGTGGCCATCACCTTGTCTCCATCAATCTCTTTGTCGTCGAAATATACCTGAGTGCCTGTTGTGCTTACTGAGAGATAGTCGTTACCGCCATCCTTTGCGGGGGCACTGCGTCCGGCAACAGCAAAACCTGTTGCCATTGGTTTGCCTTCCTCGTCATCAATAAAGACTTTAGTTCCTTCGTTATTGATTAGCAAAAAGTTGCTGTTGACAGAATTGTCTTTGGCAGGAGCGCTACGGCCAGCAACCGCAAAGCCAGTTGCCATTGGTTTGCCTTCCTCGTCATCGACAAAGACTTTTGTTCCTTCGTTATTGATAAGCAGATAGTTGCTATTAACAGAGTTGTCCTTTGCAGGTGCGCTGCGTCCGGCAACAGCAAAACCTGTTGCCATTGGCTTGCCTTCCTCGTCATCAACAAAGACTTTTGTTCCTTCATTATTTATAACTAGATAGTTGTTGTTGACAGAGTTGTCTTTTGCAGGAGCACTGCGTCCGGCAACGGCAAAACCTGTTGCCATTGGTTTGCCATCACTGCCATTGTCAACATAAACTTTTGTTCCCTCAGCATTTACGGTGAAAATTTCATTGCCTGCGCCGTCTTTGGCAGCACCATGGCGACCAGCAACAGCAAAGCCCGTGGCGATTGGCTTGCTGCCATCAGCATCCTCGTCAACATAGACGCGCACGGCGTTCGGATAGACGGCGAAAACCACATTGCCATCTTTGTCTTTCACCTCAAACAGAGCCTCCTCAGTATTCTCGGTTGCTTTAACATCAAGTTTCTTCAGAGCAATCTCGTCAGTGGCAACCCATTTCGAGCCGTCGTGAACAAGAGTTTGTCCTTTAGAACCAGACACTTGCATACTGCCGCTGTTGGCCGTGTTGGCTGCGAAATAGGCATAGGGCACTTTCTGCAGTTGAGTTTTGCCAAGGTCGGTGTAGTTGGTGCCGCCATTCGGGTCAATCTCAACTTGCAGCTGGATATCACTCTTCGACCAGTCGATATCAGCAAACTTGCCCTGCGCGGGCGTTCCTGTGCCTACCGTCACGCTCAGCACGCCGTAAGCGTTGGTGGTTGCCTTTTGCGTCTCGCGATAAATGGTTGTTTTACCGCTGGTTAGAGTCAACCGCAACTGCACTTGCGAATTGCTCACCAATTCTCCATTAGAATTTCTCACAACGGCCTGATACGAGAAGCCGTCGGTTTGTGCGTTTGCTGCCAAGGATGTCAGTGCCATGGCGAATGCAAGAAATAGATTTTTAATTCTCATGTGTTTAATCATTTAGTTGTTAAAGTTTATATATTTTTGAATTTCAATTTCTTATACAGAAATATCAATCGCGCGAACGTGAAATTGTCAACGCCCTGTTTAGTCTCGTTAACATCATCAAAATAAATTGCTTACAACGGTCAATTAAATTCATGACAATAGTAGAAAGATTTTGCAAAAAATGCAAGAAAAAAATTTTTTTGAGACGAATCGGCCTAAACGAAAAAACGGGCTAACCGATTGAAAATTACTGAAGACTCTCGCTGTCGCTTGGTTTGTGAGCCACCTTGCCACGACGCCAGCGACGCCACAATTCGCCGAAGGTGTTGAAATCCTCAGTGTAGAAAATGCCAAGTCCGCGCGTGTACGGCACATCGTCGTAGATGAGGTCCTCGTTCACCTTCTGGAAGGCGCGCAGCCTGACGTTGCCTTTCTTGTTAAGTTTCAGCTCCACAGAGAAGTCGGTGGTGTATTGCGTATTGTTGCCTTTCTCTGATTCGGGGTTGGTCTGGTTGCTCACGTCGAAGTTGCTGCTCACCGTTATGCGGTCGTCCCAGAGCGATGTTGAAAGGGCAAGCTCGTACTCCTCCGAGCTGATTTCGGTCTCGGGGCGGTAGGCCACGCCAAGGTCGAAAGCGGTGCTCACCTGACTTATCCACTTGCTGAGCTGGTTTGAGAGCAGCTCGCTGGCCGTGTTTACACCCATTGTGGCTGCCGTTGAGCCGGCTGAATTATCAGAAACGCTTGTCAGCGGATAGAACTTGTTGAGCACCAGCAGATTAATCACCTGCTTGTTAAGGTCGTCCTCGGGCAGATTGTTCAACTGCTCAACTTCCTCAATCTTGGTGGTTGTGGATGGCATATCGATAGAAAAACCGATGGTTGGCGACACCAGTTTGTTAGTCATCAGCAGATGGCAGTTCACGGGCACGCGCTTATCGCGGTCCTCCTCGTTGAGAGTGAGCGAATAAACGGGCACCTTGCGCAGCTTGTAGGCGGCGTCGATGTTGATGGTGGCATCGAGCGGGTCGCCGGCCCAGGTCACGTAGCTGCCGCTCTGCAAATCGAGCCGCTTGCTGATGACATTCTGCAAAGTGAAGGTGAAATCTCCCTTGCTTATGAGGTAGGTGCCGTAAATCGAGAATTTATCGTCCTCAAGACGGATGTTCAGGTCGGCCGAGCCGTTGGAGCGCAAGGCATCGCCGATGGTGGGGTCGAACACAATCTGAATCTCGGCGTCGGGAGTGACAGTGAGGTCGAGGTTCAGGTTGGTAATGGAACGCGGCGTCTCAACAACCGTTGCCGGCTTTCTGTTCTTCTTCTTCACATCGTTGATATTCTTGACGTTGTTTTTCGGCACAAATGTAACGAAATCGTTCTCTGTCAAATCGTTACGACCCTCCATTGTGATGTAGAACATGCTCTTGGGCATGGTGGTTGCGTTGATGTTGATGTCCACCACGCGACGATTGGAGCCTGTGATGTCGACAATGCCGCTGGCGTAGGTCTTGCCATACCATAGCGGCGAGTCGCTGGCGCGGGTGTTGAGCGCAACAATGTTTTCGGCAAAAATTCGCAAATCGAGATTGAACTCTTTGAAATTCCGGTGCCAGACGCGTCCGTTGAGCTGGGCCTGTCCGCCTTCGGCATCGTGCCCCTGAATGTTGTTGAAGATAATCTGGTTGTCGTCGAACTCGAGAGTGTCGTTCACAATGTAAGTGGCCTTGGTCGGACGGACGGTCAGCCGCGCGTCCTCAAGCCCGAGCTTGCCGAACCATCGCGGCGAGGTAAGCTCACCTTCAAGGTGCATTCCACCGCTAAAAGTTCCCTCAAGCGAGCTGAAAATCCCCGAAAGGAACAGATTCAGAAAATCGACACTTTGGTGCGTCGCTTCAGCATCGAGATACATGAAAAAGTTTGCCGGGTCGATGTAGCCGTTGAAAGCCGTGTGCGACTCTCCTCCTCGGTCCGATAGCGCTCCGTCGACAACCAGCCACCGCTTCTCAATGTCCCACATTGCGCGGGCTCCCACATTTCCGAAACGCTGCTGGTTTATGCTGAAATCGCGCACGTTCAAATTGCCATTGATGCGGTTCTCCCCCTTCAAATCCTTCAAGTTCGACTGGCAAGAGGCAAAACCTGTGAAGCGCGTCTTCAGGCCGAAAACATCCGACACGAAACCGAGATTGAGGTTCGAAATATCAACCGAAAGGCTGTCGTCAGGATTATCGGAGAGCGTGCCGTCGGCATAGATGCGGGTTGTGCCGCCGTTGATGTTCAGCTTGTCGAACTTCAGCGAGCTGCCGCCAACCGTCACAACGCACGGGTCGATGATTATCACCGTGTCGAGCATGGTGACCGACGACGGTTTGATGTTTATCGTGGTTCCGCTGCCGTCGCCCTGCTGGAAGAAGATTTCGGTTTTGATGTCGCCGCTGTTGCGTCCGCGGAGGAGCGCATTGTCCCAACCAACACCAATGTCGGCGCGGCCGTTGCGCAGCGTGGCATTGACTCCCAGATTGTCCATTGCCTCATAACCAATCAAATAGGCATTGTCAGTGTGGAGCGTTACAATAAGACTGTCATCGATGTTTTGCATCTCCACATTCAGATTTTCAATCTCGGCCTCTTTGGTGTAGATATTCGATGACAACAACTTCAAATTCAGCAAGTTGGTGCTGTCAGAATAGGTTCCGCTGATTTCAGTGCCTGACGCCAATGTAATCCATGGCGCGAACTGCCCTGTCAGTGGGTGCGGGTATGTTGCCACAACGTTGAATTTCAGACTGTTGCTGCCAGTCTGCCCTGCCGATGGCTCCTTGTTGGCAAACTGCTTCACAAAACTGCCGATTGAGCCGGGCAACTCGCTCAGCTTGAAATCGCCATCTGCCTCAGCCACAATAAACTCCGATGTCAGACTCACGTCCTTTCCCTCGTCGGTGTTGCGCGACAGGATAGTCACCGAGTCAGTTGCAAAATAGCTCGAATCGGTAAAATAATAAACGTCGGTGATGTCAATCCGCCCTTCGGCAATATCGATGTTCGGACCAGTAAAATTGGCATTCACATTAAACGACAGATTGGCCGCCGAGTCGGTGCCTATGCCGAGAGCCGCAAGATTGGCGTAATAAACGAAGGTCTGAAAACGGAAATTGGAGCTGTCGCTGTAGTTGACAAGTCCGTCGAAATCGAAACGCAGATTCTGGTCAAACGAACTAAGCTGGCCGTTGAACATCTTCGACCGCAGCTGTCCGTCGACAGAAACGGAGTCGATGGTGTGTCCCGAATAGCTGATGTCGGTAACCGAGCCCACCAGATTAACGGTGGTTCTGTCAATGTCGCCCACTCGCCCTTTGGCCTTGATGTCAACCCGAAGATTGAGGTCGGAGCCCAAAAGCGGTTCAAACTCGACTGGCGTTGATTTGAGCGTTCCTGCCACATCGAACATGCGGTTTTCAACTTTCTGCACCGAGCAGTCGAGCCGCACTCCGCCCAGCCCTGTCCTAATCCCCACATCGGCATCAACTTTGCTCAGCGTGCCTTCGGCCTCACCATGCATGCGGACTGTCTGCAGAGCGTTCAGAACCCGCGCCATGCTGGTGGTGTCGGCTCCCGCGTAGCGGTCGATGATGGCAAGCATGTCGGAACTTGTTGTGTTCAAATCGTCGATGACGAATGAGTAAGTCAGGCTGTCGATATTGTCTAACCTCGACAGCGTGAAATTGAGGCTGCCCGAAGTGTTGTCGCTGAATTTGGCATTCACGCTGCGCCCCGAAACTTGTTGCAAGTCGCCCTCAAAATAGCCGCTCAGGCTGATGCGGTCGTCTTTTCCGTCGAGCTGGGGAAGAAGGAAGGCAAATTCTGCGGGGCAGAGAGTGAGATTGGCAATGTCGGCGCTGTAGGTAAGCCCACCGCCCGTTGCCAGCCTTACATCGTTCACCGTCAGAGCTGAATTGCGGGTATCGAGTTTGATGTTATCGAATTCGACAACTCCGTTGCTCACAGCAAAATTCATCTCCAAGTTGTCAATCTCAGCCACGCCGTTGTAGCCGGTGCAGAATGTCTCGAGCCGCGCCGAAAGTGAGTCGCCGTGCAATGCAAAATCACTTATGTCAATGCTTATATCGCTGAAATTGTGCGATGTTCCGTTATCGTTGAACACCACATTGGTCTGAACCAGAGTAATCTCATCAACATTTATTTTCCACGGATTTTTTGCGGTATCGGGCTTGTTGAAAGCTTCGAGCAGAAAATTGAAATTGAACACGCTGTCAGTTCGGGCAATGTTGACTTGGGCGGCGCGCACGTAGGCTCGCTGAATCCCGATTTCGCGTCCGTCAACGTCAACCGTGTGCAGATATCCCGACAGCTGCGGCACATAGAGCAGCGTGTCGCCGTTGGGGCAGCGAACCAGTACATCCTGCAAAGTGAGTCCCTGACGGATGTAGTAGCGCGCCTTCTTCACCGACACATCGGCACCCAGAGTGCTGGTCAGCCACGAGGTCAAACGGTTGGCAATCTGCGTCTGCACAAGCGGTGAGCGCAGAGCCGACCACACAAAGACCACCATCCCGACGATAATCAGGACAAAAACCGACAATATTTTTATGGCTTTTTTAATACTTTTGCGCGTTTATTATAAGCGCCCCAAAAATATTCTTTTTGCGGACACTTGAATTCAAATATTTATGAGCATCACAATTTTAGGTATCGAATCATCATGCGACGACACTTCAGCGGCAATAATCCGCGACGGCGTCATCATGTCTAACGTGATTTCGAGCCAGAAAGTGCATGAGCAGTACGGCGGAGTTGTGCCTGAGCTGGCGTCGCGCGCACATCAGCAGAACATCATCCCCACAATCGACGCGGCAATCAAAAACGCGGGCATCGGTCTCGACGAAATTTCAGCCGTGGCCTTCACCCGCGGACCCGGTTTGCTTGGCTCGCTGCTTGTGGGCACATCGTTTGCAAAGGGGTTTGCGCTTGCGCGAAAACTGCCACTCATCGAGGTGAACCACCTTCAGGGGCACGTGCTGGCGCTGTTTGTGAAGCAGTCGCCCGACGACAACAACCAACCCGAGTTCCCGTTCATCTGCCTGCTGGTGTCGGGCGGCAACTCGCAGCTTGTGGTTGTGCGCAGCCCGCTTGATATGGAAGTGGTGGGCACAACCATCGACGACGCTGCCGGCGAGGCTTTCGACAAGTGCGGCAAGGTGATGGAACTGCCCTATCCGAGCGGCCCCATCATCGACAAACTGGCCAAAGAGGGCAACCCAAAGGCCATAAGTTTTGCAAAACCGAGCATCGAGGGTTACAACTACAGCTTCAGCGGCCTGAAAACCAGCTTCTTGTATCACATCCGTGATGAGATAAAAACCAACCCGAACTACGTGAAAGAGAATCTGCCCGACCTGTGCGCGTCGCTGCAGAACACCATCATCGAGATTCTGCTGAACAAACTGAAAAAGTTGGTTAAGGCGACGGGCATCAAGCAGGTGGGCGTGGCT
>Ga0310690_10013029_pt1 | contig 10157 bp, 19 predicted proteins | sample AusTroGonzalo_MG_2_FD_207661 | JGI IMG/M metagenome (GOLD analysis project Ga0310690, IMG submission 207661) | Bovine rumen microbial communities from tropical cattle in Woodstock, Queensland, Australia - Gonzalo_04 (v2) (version 2) | ecosystem: Host-associated > Mammals > Digestive system >...
AACTCAGTTATGAAAAGAAAGACGAAATGACCTTTATCGGCTACCACACGGAAATCAAACCAGATGAAGGTTTTATCAAATGCCCGGAATTCTGGAATAAGGAATTCAACGAGAAATACGCACGGCTTTGGCAGACTATGAAGCCGGAAACGCCAATCGAAGAAGCGCTTCTTGCCAATGGGGTCGGGATGTTTGCGATCTGTTCATGTAACGGAAACGGCTTTACCTACTGGATCGCGGGGCTATACCAGGGCGGTGAGGTACCGGAGGGCTTGGAGTTGTACTCCTTCCCGGCAAGTGAATGGGCGGTTTTCACCGCGAAAGGCCCCATGCCGGATTCGCTGCAGGCGCTGACCACCCAGGTCTGGCAGGAGTGGTTCCCGACGGAGGGAAAGAATCGTCAGGCAAATGATATGGCGACGCTGGAGGTGTATTCCGTCGGCGATCCGCAGTCGCCGGATTATGAAAGCGGTATCTGGGTGCCGGTAAAGTAACTAATGATCAATGCGCTATTGATGAGAGGATAGGAAGAAAATGAAAGGCATCATTCTATACACATCCAAATACGGCGCGACGAAGCGTTATGCCGATTGGCTCGCCGAAGACACCGGCTTCGACCGCATCGAGACCAAGAACGCAAAAATCAAGGACGTCGTGCAATATGACACGATCATCCTCGGCGGTGGGATATACGCTTCCGGAATTTCGGGCTTGTCGTTTTTGAAAAAGAATATCAGTCAGCTTAGCGAAAAGAAAATTATCATATTCTGTGACGGCGCTTCCCCTTATGTAGAAAAGGCGTTTCAGCAAGTGGTTTCTCATAATCTGAAAGACGCTCTTTCAGGAGTTCCCTGCTTTTATTGCCGCGGCGCGTGGGATATGGACGCTATGAGCTTCGGTGACAAGACGCTTTGCAAAATGCTGCAAAAAGCAGTCGCAAAAAAGGCTCCCGAGGATCTTGAAATATGGGAAAAAGCTTTGATGGAAGCAGGAACTGAAAAGCACGACTGGACGGATAAAGCATATCTCGCGCCGATTCTGGAAGCAATCGGTCAAACAGGTGAATGAGATGACGATTGCTGGTAGTTTGTGATGAAAGAGAAAAACGAAATCGAATCAAAGCTGACGATATACTTTGAAGAGCCGTTCTGGGCAGGCGTATTCGAAAGGATCGACAACGGAAAACTGTCCGTCTGCAAGGTCACTTTCGGCGCGGAGCCGACCGACGCTCAGGTCTGGGGGTTCGTTCTGTCAAACTACCGCAGACTGCAATTCTCCGCTACTGTCAAGGCGGAGCAAAAGCAAAAGGCGGACAACCCCAAACGCCGTCAGCGAAACGCTCGAAAACAGATGGAATCTTCAGGCGTCGGCACGAAGTCGCAGCAGGCTCTGCAAAAACAGTACGAAGAAAACAAGATGGAGCGCAAACAGCTCTCCCGCGAGCAAAGAGAAGCCGAAAAACAGCGGCAGTTCGAGCTCAGACAGCAAAAGCGTAAAGAAAAGCACAGAGGTCATTAATGAAATTAGAAAATGCAGAACTGAAACATATCGAAAGAATCGTGGCTATATCAAAAGCTGCGTTTGACAGCGATATTAATATTGGAGCTCCCGAAGCAGGCGAACCTCCTGATTATGATTCCGTTCCATGGCACATTCAGATGAAAAATGAAGGACATTTGCTACAGGCAGTCATAGACGGAGAAATCGTCGGCGGTGCAATTCTATTCCCGGACAAAGACGGTGAAACATTGTACGTCGGCAGAATATTTATAGACCCGGTCCACTATCGAAAGGGGTATGGTCTTTCCCTGATGAAAATGGCAGAAACCTTCTATCTCGGTATCAAGAAAATTCAACTTGATACTCCTCTTTGGAATGTCAGAACGAATGCTTTTTATACAAAGCTGGGTTATTGCGAAGTGAAACGAGATAAGGAGTTTGTTTACTACCAAAAAGAATTAGAATTAGTATAAGACGAAAGGAAACGCGATGGTCATTTTGATAACTGGCGCATCTCACACCGGGAAAACGCTACTCGCGCAAAGGATGCTGGAACAATACAAATACCCCTATCTTTCGATCGACCATCTGAAGATGGGACTTATCCGCAGCTCGAATACTGAACTGACGCCTTTGAGTGATGATGAGGCGCTGGTCGCGTACCTCTGGCCGATCGTGCGGGAGATGGTCAAAACCGCGATCGAGAACGATCAGAATCTGATCGTGGAGGGCTGCTATATCCCGTTTGACTGGCGGCAGGATTTCGACGAAAGGTATTTGCCGTCGATCCGATTTGTCTGTCTTGCGATGACCGAAGAATATATCAAAAGTCACCTTGACGCGATCAAGATACACGAGTCTGATATAGAGTCACGTCTGATCAAAAACGATTTCTCGATCGACGGTTTGATTGCAGAGAATCAAAGAATGATCTCCGGTTTTCAAGATGCCGGAGAACAGGTCGTCCTGATCGAGTCGGACTATGAACAGAGTATCACGGAGATTTTGACCCCGGAAAAAAGCTGAGGAGGTTCGGATATGTCGCGATTTGTTGTGTTTGACGTGGAGACGGCGAACCGATACAACAACAGAATGAGCGCCATCGGCATCGCTGTGGTCGAGGACGGCATGATCGTCAACGAGTATTACTCCCTCGTCGATCCGAAACAGCCCTTCGACTATTTCAATACGCGCCTCACCGGTATCAGCGAAGAGACTGTCATGGGCGCGCCGACCTTCCCGGAGCTTTGGGAAAGGATCGAGCCGCTGTTCTCAAGCGGTCTGCTCGTGGCGCACAACGCCGTGTTCGATATGGGCGTGCTGAAGAAGTGCCTGCGCGATTACGAAATCGACTGGCGGCCGTATGTGCGCTACATCTGCACGGTGCAGATGGGCAGGCGTTTGCTCCCCGGCATCAGCCACAAGCTCAACGATATGTGCGCGCATTACGGCATCTCTCTCTGCCACCATCAGGCTGACAGCGACAGCCGCGCTTGCGCCGAGATACTCCTGCATTACCTCGAAGCCGGAGCCGACGTCAGGCAATACATACGGACTTGCTCGCTGAACAAGTAATAGAGAATACGCAATTATTGCGTATAATTTTTTATAAAAACACGCAATTCTTGCGTAAACATCTTGCGTATTTCTTCCTATTGTGGTAGTATACTAATGAAGGGTGATGAAAATGACGCTGAAAGAATTGAGAAAACAAAAAGGCCTGACGCAGAGCGAGTGCGCCGCCTATCTGGGCGTACCGCTTCGGACGTATCAAAACTACGAAAACGATGACAAGAAGCGTGACACGATCAAGTACACATACATGATGCAAAAGCTTGAACAATACGGCTTTATCGACGAGAGCCACGGCGTTCTCGGCATCGAAACCATCAAAGATGTATGCGGCAGAGTGTTTGAGCATTTTAACGTAGATTACTGTTACCTGTTTGGTTCTTACGCAAAGGGCAAAGCGAAAGAAACCAGCGACGTCGACCTCTTGGTATCTACCAAAGAAACGGGTATGCGTTTTTATGATTTGGTAGAAACCTTGCGCGAGAAGCTAAAGAAGAAGGTAGACGTTTTGAACCGGGAGCTGCTCAACAACAATGAAACGCTGCTCGATGAGATTCTGAAAGACGGGGTGAAGATTTATGGATAATATCAAGGACGACCGCTATTATTTGAATCGCATCATAACGGATATTTCCTTTATTCTGGCTCATACAGATCGGATTGCGTCCTTATACTAAACTCTGACTAAAAGAATTGAAATCTATCGCGATAAATCCCGCATAACTTCGTTGTCGGACTTGACAGGCGCCAGCCTGCCTGCGTCCTCCGCCTCGCTATGCAGAATTTCTCGCTGATACCTTGTCAAATATTTTAATCAGAGTTTAGTATTAGAAGAGTTCGAAAGCGATGAAGTCCTTTTGGACTCGGTGATGTTTCGGCTGATACAGATTTCTGAGAATTCAGACCGGCTGACCCCGGAATTCAAAGAAGAACATGCGGATATCCCGTGGCACGCCATGCGCGGTATGCGTAATCGGATCGTACACGACTATGGCGAAGTGGATCTGAGCATCGTTTATGATACTCTGAAAGATGACCTGCCGGCTCTGCTCCGGGATATCGAAGGCATCGTATAACGATCAAGCATGGTGTATCTCTCGCCGTAGGGAACAGATACTTTGATGTTCATTTGATGTTCATTTGTTGTTTATCGCGGCGAAAAACCGCAAGATACTGCAATAGACTACAAATAGTTCATCGCTCAGAAACGGCTTGGACAAGCTATTATTTGAGGTTACCGCAAGTAACACATATGTTCTAAATTCGTTTTGACACAGAGGAGGAGAAAACAATGCTGGAAATACTGAAAAACAGGTTCAATGAAAATATGGATCGCCACCCGAATCTCGAATGGGAGTATGTCGAAAGCCGACTGAAAGATAATACTGCCGCGTTAAAAGCTTTGCGGTATATGGAAGAAAGCGGCGGCGAGCCTGATACGATCGGCTTTGATGAAGCCGGAGAGAATCTCATCTTCTGCGACTGTTCCAAAGAATCTCCCACTGATCGCAGAAGTCTGTGCTACGATGATGAGGCTTTGCAAAAGCGAAAGAAGAATCCGCCGACAGGCAGCGCGGTTCAGCTGGCGAAAGAAATGGGCGTCGAGCTTTTGACAGAAGAGCTCTATTACAGATTACAGCAGAGCGGAGAATTTGACTTAAAGACCTCGAGCTGGATCCATGCGCCAGAGTCGATCAGGAAAAAAGGCGGAGCCTTGTTCTGTGAGCGTCGATACGGCAGGGTGTTTACCTTTCACAACGGAGCGGATTCTTATTATTCATCCCGCGGTTTCAGAGGATATATTTGCGTGTGAATCCTGATCTGTTTATGTGTTGAGAACAAAATCGATCGGTGTGAGGAACAATGAAAGAAAATATCCTGCAAGTGAATAACCGATATGAATTCAGGCAATGGCTCTCATACCATTCATCAAAAGAAACGGAATGTTGGATCAAGGTGAAGCGAGGCAGACCGATCAATCCGGATGTGTTCTATTATCTGGACGCCGTTGAAGAGGCGCTCTGCTTTGGCTGGATAGACAGTACCCATGCCGTTGTTGACGGAGTACGGATGCAGAGATTTTCACCAAGAAAAAAGAACAGCCCGTGGACGGAGCTGAACAAAGAGCGGGTACGCCGTCTGGAAAAGCTGGGCTTGATGACTGACGCCGGCAGAGCAGTCCTTCCCGCGATGGGCGCTCGGAGCTTTAAGGTCGATCGTGATATTGAGAAAGCGATGAAAAAAGCGCGGTGCTGGTCAAAATTCCGGAGCTTCCCACCGTTATATCAGCGGGTTCGCGCGTATAACGTAGCTTTTTACAAGAAGCGGAATCCCGACATGTATGAACAAACGCTTGCTCACTTGATCGCGGAAACCAAAAGAGGGCGATTGTTCGGAGAATGGAATGACTATGGCAGGCTGCTGGACTACTGATTTCTGTTTTATCTGCTGATCAAAAGCAAGAGATGAGAGTACTGCTGTACCTATCGCAAGGTCTCATAGCTCTGTTTGAAAAAGCTTTCATTTTTGATGTTCATTTGATGTTTATTTGTTGTTTATTGCCACGATAAACAGCAAGAAACTACCTAAGACTACAAATAGTTCATCGCTCAGAAACGGCTTGGACAAGCCATTATTTGAGGTTACCGCAAGTAATACATATGTTCTAAATTCGTTTCGTAATCAATAGGTCGTGGGTTCGAGTCCCATCTCTAGCTCCACGCGAGAAACCGCATAACAAAGCCATTTTTCAGGGTTTTGCTATGCGGTTCTTGTTTGCTGTTATCGGGCAAAATAGGCGATTTGACGCTTATTTGACGCTTGTTGTGCATTTTTTTGGGCGAAACAAGGGTATTCCCCTGCAAACTTACGCGGATTTATGCGTGATAATCTGCACCGTTGTCAGATTGCTTTTTGACCGGAGATTTATGCGCCCCCTTCGATGATACATCGGGGTGCTTTATCATACATTCTGAGCTAGAAAAGAGGTGATATCATGGGTCGCAGAAGCGATAACTTCACAATCGAGATCTGTATCGAAGTCAACGGCGAAACAGTGCCGTATCTCGTGATCGATAAGGACGGCAAGGTGACACAGCTTACCTCTGACGAAGACCGCCGCAAGTACCAGGAAACCATGCTGAAGAACATCGGCGAGAATATGAGCCGCTACTACTCGCAAAAGGGCTATCACACAGAGTGATCACAGCGCAAAGAGAACCGCCGCCGTACAGCTCGATCGTGTGCAGCGGCGGCTCGGATTGCGACCGTATCCGCAGAAAATTACGAATTACGTAATAATATTACGTATTCCGTAATCATAAATGCTTACAGTGTTTCTGTAGTTCCTGCAGCTTCATCAAGCGCTGCTCCATCTCTTTGATATCGATTCGCCACGCCTCGTATGCGCACCGTGTGTTCACGGTTCGGTCGGAGAAGGTCAAAATCCCTCTCTCCTGCTGCAGCTGCCGCACCGGGGCTTTCAGCCGGCACGCAGTAGCGGCGCTGCATGAGAACAGCTCCATGATATCCTTTGTCCCGAGCTCGGGGCATGAATAATAGATACGCACAGCCGTCTCGACATCTTTGATCGTTATAGCTTTCGGCATAGATTAACTCCTTTCTGTATGTTTTTTCCACAGCAGTATAGAACAGACCGCTACATAGCAACTCATTGTAGAGCTTGTCTGTGTGTAGCGGCCTGTCGTGCCGGGGTTAGTATAGTGTTGATTTAAGGTCTGAATACCTTTTGCGCCTTTATTCTATTGTACTGTCAGCATCATAGTCTAAAGAGTCATAAAAGTCTAGCTGTGCCGCCCTTAATTCATCGAATGATTCAAAAGCCGGTGTCTGATCTTCGCCCAGCCGATCGAGCGCTTCATCAAAGGCTGTTCGATCTCTGTCTGTGAGCTCTTCGGTCGGGATATCCCCGTCCCGTACAACTCCATCCCAAAAGAGTTCGTGATCTTCTTTTGTTGCCTTTAACTTCCATGCCTCGGCGGTATTGTTCAAACCGGCTTCATTGAGCAGTATCATCGACGATTCAGCCTTGTGTTTTGCCTTGTCATTTTTCATGTTATCACCTCCTATCATGTGGTGCTGGTAGTAACTACCAATTACTACCTTTTGACCGGTCAGCCGAAGCCTGCAGGTATCAGGTGCAAGCTGATATCCAGTGCCTACAAGCTCTGCCGTTCCGGTCGGCGGTCAGCTGCAACTGTGCCGCTTGTGGTTTGCGTCCCTCTGTGTAGTCCCTTGTGTTATGCAGCCGCTCTATGATTCAGCTGTGGCAGCAGTCTGATCTTCGGCTTTGTCTTGCCAGTGTCCACGCTGCCATTGTCGCAGTACGGTATAGCATAAGTCCCTTTGATCTTTCGCCCCCTCTACGCTGCCTATCTGATCTATGGCGAATCTCGCCCCTTGTCTGTAGGCTTCTGCCGGATCTGTAGCGAGTTTCTCTATGTACTTCCTGTTTTCCGCTCTCTGCTTTCTCAGTTCGCTTTTTACCCCGGCATTGTAGCAGGCTATTCCCAGTATAGCGATTTGAGCACTACAGTCAAAGTCTGATAAAGCCGGTAAAGCGCTGCCGATAAAAGATAAGGCGCTGTCTATGATCTGCTTGGAGATTTGCCGGGCTTTCAGCTCCTTTGCTACCTGCTGATACAGCGGCTCTATCTCGCTCCAGCTGATGGCGCTGCTTTCTTTGATTCCTTTATCCATTGGTTACTCCCTTGTGTGTATATGTGTATGTGTATAGGCGTATGTGTAGCGGTTCCGCTACGGATTCTTTTTTTATCGGCTCCCCCGTCCTTTCCTCTTGACTTGGCGGAGCGGCTCAGCTATAATGGAAGCGAACCGCTCCATGTGGTGTGTATGCGGCTTGCCCTGGCATTTTTGTGGTGATTATGCCAGGGCTTTTCTTATGCCACAGTGAAGCGGCGGCTGGTGGTGGGCTTGACGAACTGCTGATACAGCGCGTCATACGAGGCTCTGAACGCCTTGCTGTCGAAGCGGTTCGAGGTGATCAGCGCGTAGCGGATCTTATACTCCCCGGCGCTCAGCTCCTCGGCTCCCTGCTCGGTCATGGTCGACTTGATCTCGTCCTGGATGGCGGTGATCTCGGCCTGCAGCTGATCGGCTTTCGCCTGCAGGCGCTTCATGCGTCTGACCTTCGTCGTGATCTCGGTTGTTGTCATAGTGATCTCTCCTTTGATAATATTTGTTGCCCTGCCTGCATTTCCCTGTCTTACGGGCTGTCGGTTGTAACGCTGTTGTCAGGATTACGGCTTTATTCGTCGAGGTGGCGTCTCCTTTACTGTACCTATATTATACACCAAACTTGGTGTAATTGTCAATACTATATTACACTTTTCTTGGTGTAAAATTACACAAACTTCGGGGTAAAAGTTTGTATATTATTACACTTGAAATGGTGTAGATTATATGTTATAATATAAGTACAATGAAAGAGGTGACCTTATTTCGGGGATCCCCGAGGCTGCATAAAAGAGGTGATGTGTATGCCGCTACGTTATAAGATCGACGTGGTGCAAGCGCTGAAGGATAACGGGTATAATACAAACAGACTGAGGAAAGAGAAGTTGCTGTCAGAAAGCGTGCTGCAGAAATTGCGCCACATGGAGCCGGTGAGCTGGTCAAATATCGAGCAGCTATGCAAGCTGCTGCAGTGCCAGCCGGCCGATATCATGGAGTATACGGAGGATAGCGTGTCATGAATATAGAAACTATACGTGATATGTGTAATAACGGTAAAACAATATGGACAATACACGTTTTACGGAAACTACAGGAGCGCGGAATATACCGCGATGATGTATATCATGCTATAAATAACGGCAGAATAATAGAACAGTACCCGGATGACTATCCTTATCCGTCATGTTTGGTATCCGGTACGGATCTACATAATCATCCTATTCACGTAGTTATAGGTTTGGGCGGTACGATTCTTTACTTAATAACCGCTTATTTACCGGACAGCGTACACTTTGAGGAAGATAACGAAACACGAAAGGAGAAATAATAATGAATTGCTTTTTCTGCAAAGGAGATATGAAACAATCCACAACTTCACATTTTGTCGACTTAAAAAAATGCATGGTCATAGTTAAGAATGTTCCGTGCTGGGAATGTCAAAAATGCGGTGAGGTCTTTTTTGACGATGAAGTCGTTAATCGACTTGATACGATTATCAAGAAAGTCAGCGAGCTTATGACGGAAATCGCCGTGGTAGAGTATAACGAAGCTGCATGATGAAATGTGCATTTTGCGGCGGCGCCGAAAAAGCCGCTACGACTGAATATATTGAGAAGCAGGGCAATTATATCATTGTTATCAAAAACGTCCCCTGCATGAAGTGCGAACAGTGCGGCGAGGTGTATTTCTCGACCGAGGTCATCAAGGTGATCGAGAAGATCCTCGACGCGATCCAGATGATCGCCAGCGAGCTGACGGTCACAGTGATCGACTACGAACAGAATACTGCAGCATAACAAAAGCCCACACACGCCTTTTCGGTATGTGTGGGTGTTTTGCATTTCCGGACATCGGTGTCCGGTTTTAGGTTTGCTGTTCTATGCGATCTGTAACATCGATGTCACATTTTCGGGATTGATAATATCGGTGAAGTGTAACCCCGGTGTTACGTTTTTTCGGTTGACATCCTCGGCATAATGTAAACTTGACTTTACATTTTCCGGCGTGGATATTCTCGACGATCAGAGCGCGGTCAATAATGGGAAAACGTCTTCCCATTTTGCGGCGCTGATCTGCAGGAGCTTCAGAAAACTTCATATCAGAGTGCCTCTGTTTCGCCTGTATTTGCGCTGTGTGGGCGGTATGACGCAGGCAGGAAGAAATACTGTTTACAGCACAAGACCGCTGCAGCGCCCGTCAGAGCGGCGGTATCGGCGCGACACTAAGTATTACTAAGCCCGTAGCGGTATTTGTGAAATGTTAAGTTTTGTTAAGCGGTTAGTATTTATTAGTATTTTCCGAAATGTCAAGTTTTGTCAGGTTTTCGGGTCTCAGGTTTTATCAGGTTCGGCAGACAAAACCGTGCAACG
>Ga0310690_10013030_pt1 | contig 10156 bp, 9 predicted proteins | sample AusTroGonzalo_MG_2_FD_207661 | JGI IMG/M metagenome (GOLD analysis project Ga0310690, IMG submission 207661) | Bovine rumen microbial communities from tropical cattle in Woodstock, Queensland, Australia - Gonzalo_04 (v2) (version 2) | ecosystem: Host-associated > Mammals > Digestive system >...
CCTTTCATGCCCGGGTCTACCACACCTAAACTAGTCATCTCCTCAATCGGCACATCCACCAATTCGATATTCATCCGCTTCAGCACTACCTCATAATCGACTTTCGAAGCAATCAACCAATCGGATGGAAAACCAACCACTCCCAAGCGTAAGGCTTTCTCATTCTGAAGCAATTCTTCCGATGGTCTTACGGTACAAGTAAGTGTATTGTCTAGGATTGTCAAGTCTTGGTCCGCTGAATGACTCATCACTTTCCCGATGCCGTCGTGTTGGCGGATGTAACTCAAAATCTCCAGCGAAGCTGCTAACGAGTTACTATGTCCGCTAACCATCAGATAAACCGGTTTCTTCAAATCAATCTTACCCTCCTTCACCAGTTTCACAAACTTAGCCTCTGTACCACCGGTTAGAACAGCCACCAACTGATGACTCTCTTCAAACGCTTTATCCACCTCAAACGGCAAACACAGCGCCTGATCGTGCATTTCGGATGATAGAATATGAATCATGGTCTCCAAAATTTAGCGGCATGATGACCGGGGATTAACACATGGTGGTTGGATAGCGGAGAGGTGTGGAAATATTGACTGACAATAGGCGTCGTTTTGATCCATACTTGCGTGCGGCAAAGATTCTTCTCGTACTGACAACCTGTCACTTTCACATTCACAGCCAACAAGCGTTTCATAGCGTATCCTAATTTGACTAAGGTATAATCGCCCGCCGGTAACTCGCCGTGAATAGCTACACCTATACCCGATTCAAAATGGGTGGTGAACTCGTGCTTTTCGGTTAATGACAAAGCCACGGTACATTTCGCCAGCAATATTCTACCATCCGATTCCACACGCGATGGGTTGCCGATAAAGCATTTCTCTCCGGTCAATTTCTTACATACCATCATCGTCAACAATGCCGGTATATCGCCTTCACACGCTGCCGGAATACCTTCGTCATTCAATTTACTAACCGCCAAACAACCGGTGTTTTGAACGGTCGATAACAAATCGAAACAACGCAAAGAAATGCCGTCTAACTGATGCTTGGTAATAATCTCTTTTAACCGTCCATAAATAGCCTCAGCGCCTTTCATGCCGGGATCGACTACACCTAAACTGGATAATTCTTCAAATGGGATATCCACCAACTCAAAATTCATCTTATCCAGCACATCCTTGTAGTTCACCTGCGAAGCAATCAACCAATCGGATGGTTTACCTACTATGCCTAAACGTTGCTTTTTCTCATTCTTCAGCACTTTCTCCAGCGGTGTACGGGTCAGCGACTCCGTGTCCGTCACATCCGGAATAACTACATCCTCTGCATAGTGCATGATTTTACCCACACCTTTATTTTGACGGATATAACTCAAAATCTCCAACGCTGCCGGTAAGGAGTTACTAAAACCACTTACCATCAAATAAACCGGTTTAGCCAAATCGATCTTCTTCTCGCGTACCAACTCCAAAAACTGATCCTCTGTACCACCTGTTAAAATAGAGATAACTTGATTTTCAGCAACAAAAGAATCAGACACTTTGAATGGCATATCGGTCGTCTCGGTGTGAAGATGTTGAGAACAAAGCGTGTATAACATGAGTGTATTGTTTAAACTGTTTTTAACCTTTTTAAGCAAATTTCGCGCAAAATTACTAAAAAATTTGCATATATGCAATAATTATTGCACTTTTTTGAATTTTCTATGCTTTATTTACCCGAAACGTGTAATATTTTTGTCCTAAATAACTCACTATAACGGTCAAAATAGTAATTGCCATCTTGCTCGGTGTAGGATACCAACCCCATACTTCGACGCATAGTTTGAGACCGAAATAATTAATCGCCAAATTAACCGCTACAATCACAATATACCGAATTAACTGCCGTGCGCCGTGAAGATTCGATTGCGTAAAAGTCACATATTTCTGCAACCAAAATCCCGTCAACAACGTAATTGGAAACACGATACACAGCGTCGCAATGTGCGGAGTGAGACACAATTGGTAATTGGTAATTGGTAATTGGTAATATACTAAATCGTGTCCAATGATAAAATTATAAATCAGAAAATACAGTACCCAATCGAAAACGAGATTCCCTCCGCCGCAAGCCGCATAGCGGAACAACTGCTCCGACACCCATTTAGAAAACGGCCGGTAGAAGAAATCGATTATTTTTGTTATTATTTGCGCCAAATGATTCATCGTCAAGCACCTTTGCGGCTGCAAAGGTACTGCTTTTTTTTGATATATGCAAGATTTTTGCGAAAATAATCGTTTTTCTTACTTGCCTAAGTAGATCAGAGATGGTGTATTTTTTGAGTTGGCGTGTTGCTACGATTGCTCCTGAATGTGTTTTAGGGATTCCGTTTCCCTTATCCGATCAAAGAATTGCATAGCCTCAAAAATTTGTAATCTGCATTTCCGAAATGACCATTACATTTCAAATTTTCTGCAAAGATACAACAAAAAAATGACATTTCCGAATTTTTGAGTTTGGGAATGTCATTAAATTGGACTTTTATTGAGAATTATGATTTTCTAATTGAGGTTATGAATAGCAGATGTTATTTAATTCTAGTTTCATTTTTTATAATACAACAACTAATTATGATATGGACATGAGTTGAATAAATGTTATATAATCAAAGATAACTTATACTTATCTGTCGCAGACCGGGCGGATGAGCAACTGAGAGACCCTATTGTATTCGTATGTGTTGGGACGTGCAGAACCGGAGCTAACATCAAATCCAAAAGCCTTTTCAATATCCGTATCTCCTAAGGTTGCACTCCAATACTTATCTATCTTTCCTGCACTTCTATAGCATGGAATAAAAATACTATTACCGTTGGTTCTGCTGGTAAAGATCCAACCTATTTGACCATCACAAGTGCCATACTCCACAATACAAGCTTGGAACAAAATGTTTATTTCTTCATATGTTGGAGTCCGCCATTTTCCTCCCCAACAAAAATGAGCAGCATCATCTTCCAAATCAAGGTTTTCTCCTTTTGTGGTATATTTTGTATAACAATGCGCATCTGTATCATAGTGTTTGCGATGTGACTCCGTTGAACTCCACTTAGGTTTACATTCTCCCCATGTAAACCCGATCCCTTGGTCTGTACGTGAAGAAGCCTCAACATTCCTATCTGCCCACAACACATCTAATCCTAAGTCAACAGCTTCGCCAGGAGCCTGTGTTGGAGTCCATGTTTTAGTATAAAATGTAATTTGCCCCCCATATCGTATTTTTCCGTCTATTTTCGCATATCCTCTTATGTAGTAGTATGTTTCTACATCAAGGTCTGTTATGTATAGACCACTTGTAGATGTTACATCTACTTTCTTATCAACAATAGTAGGCAATGAATGAGTAGCGTAGCAATATCCGTATTCTGTTAACATTCCATTTTCTACTCCTACGTACACTTGTACTTTTGCATCATATTCATACGGATCTACATATAGCACGTAGACAGGTCCAGTAGTCTTAAAATGTTCTTTCCATCCTTCAGCCTCGCCAACCCGATTCTTTGCATATGCATAAAAATAGTAAGTACTACCACAGTCCAAACCGGTTATATAACAAGTATCGCCCTTGAAAAATGTAGGTTCTTTATAGGTATCATATCCCCATTCATTATATATCATAATGCCATATTCAGTGGTAGAGTCGTTGCCATTTGAGAGTAATTGGCATATGCATACAGCCGAGGAGTCTGTTACTTGTTGAAATCCGACAGTCCGAACCGATGGTAACGAATAATGTACTATTTCTCTAGTACTTGAACCATAGTAATGATAAGTCGCCCATTTGCCAACAACTGAGTCTCCATATGAAATGAGTGTATCATATCTTTGTTTTCCGTAGTCAACTATAACGAGTTGCCCTTTTTGACGATAAGTGGGAGATGATGGATAAACATTTTCAATTCCTCCTCTTTCAATACCTTTATCATCATATGTTTGATTAAATTGACGAAAATCGCCCTTATTGGGGTTGTCAAATTGTATAATATCAAAAGATGTCAAATGGCCAAAATACTCATCTTCATATTCGAAGCTAAAAGCGCGGTATTCTTTTTGATAAACACTATAAGGACTATTTATAGGCTCTTCTTTGTCACAAGCACTAAGCATGAAGGCGATGAATGGAAGAACTAATAATATCAGATTTTTCTTTGTCATATGTAAAAATATTTTATTCAAAAAAACGTGAGCCAACTGATATTGGTTCTTCAGGGCATCCACTCCCACTTCATCCAATATACAGAAAGCCCACGCAATTACGTGAGCGTTCTGCGTTATTATCGGAATGAAGTTTCAAACTGTGGATGTGTTGAAGAATCCTCAAATAAAGCAAACGCTTATTTTATCTATGTTGCGCGCACTCGCGCTTGTCCTTACTTTTTATCGTCGAGTAAGCGACGGTATTTTATAAATCGCCTGACCAGCCGTGACCTAAGTCCCAATGTTCATCGTAACGGAACTCGAAATACGGCAGAGCAAAATATTTTTCCAATAGAGCAGTTAGTTCGTCTTCTTTATCTGCAGCCCATTGACCAACAAAGACTACAAAATGATCCACGCTCCATGAAACACGTCCACGTGGAACTTGGGTGTAGTCACCTTTGAATTTGGTCGGCTTATTCTCTGCTAAAGCCTTAAAATACTGCTTTTGCCAAATCTGACGATGTAAAGTTTGATAGTTGATATATGGCAACCCTTTTTCTGCTGCCTCTTCTACCATCTTTGGTGTGAGTTCTTTTTTATAAACGCCAAAGAAGTCATGTTCTTCAGGATCATACCAAAAGATTCCAACAGCCGGCATTGGCTCGTCGAATGATTTCATATCCGCCATAATGGCTTCTTTTTCGCTTTTAGATAAAGTAGTCATAGTTATTCACACTATTTTCAGGCTGCAAAATTACAAATAATTTTTTATATATGCAAAAAAATACTAAAAAATGACTATAAAATGCATAAATATTTGCGTATTTGAAAAAAAAGTAGTACTTTTGCAGCCGCAAAAGCCCGGAAGGGTTCCCTGTGTTATGTATAATAGGGATAAGTTTAACTAAAATTTATCAATTTATGGACGACTATCATAGTAAGAATGCAGAGAGTACATGCCAAAAAATTTTTGGGGCAGCACTTCTTGACGGACCTGAGCGTCGCCCAGAGAATTGCTGAAACCCTTCAAGCCGGCCGAACCATTGAAATCGGACCGGGAATGGGAGTTCTTACCCAATATTTACTTAAGAATAAGGATATACAACTCACGGCCATCGAAATTGACCGCGAGTCGGTTGCTTATCTCAAAGAGTGGTATCCCGAACTCGACCTCATCGAAGGCGATTTCCTTAAATTGGACCTCAATACCCTTATCCCCGAAGGAGATTTCAACGTCATCGGTAATTATCCGTACAATATTTCCTCACAGATTTTCTTTAAAGTACTGGATTATAAGGATCGTATTCCCGTTTGTTCCGGTATGATTCAAAAAGAAGTAGCAGAACGCCTGGCTTCCAAACCAGGTAAAAAAGCCTACGGAATATTATCTGTCTTATTACAAGCCTATTACGATATAGAATATTTATTCACGGTAGATGAACATGTCTTCAATCCTCCGCCTAAAGTCAAATCGGCTGTCATCCGAATGACACGCAATAAACGACGACGGTTGGATTGCGACGAGGCGCTCTTTAAAACTATCGTTAAAACAGCTTTTAACCAGCGACGAAAACAGATGCGCAATTCTCTTCAACAGCTGGTAGGAAAAGGAAATCCCATCCTCGAAGAAGAGATTTTTACCAAGCGCCCTGAACAGCTGACTGTAGAACAATTTGTTGAACTTACAAAATTAATTGAAAATGAGCGAAATCAAAATATTCTATAAAGATAAGGAGAAAATCAAAGTAGCACGCTCTATCTCCGCACTTAAAGAACTCGATAAGAAAGATATCATCTGGATCGATCTGCTCGATGTATCCGATAAAACAGAGGATACGCTCGAGGGATTCCTGAAAATTGATATCCAGGAAGATGAGGAGATGGAAGAGATTGAGCTCTCGTCCCGTTATATTCAAACAGACGACTCTATCGTAGCCAACTCCAACTTCCTAAAGAATAACTTCGAAATAGAGCCTGTAAACTTCATTCTAAAGAATGGAATTCTCGTTTCTATCCGCGATAATGAGTTAGATTCCTTTAACGAGACTTTTAAGAAAGTGTTTGTGAACACACGCAATTTTCCAACAGGCTATCATGTGTTGGTAGCACTCTTCGAGACTCGTGTGGAAAAAGATGCCGACTTGATAGAGGATACAACGGATATGATTACCGAACTCTCACAACAAATCAACGCCGAATCCGATCACGTAGATGAAGATTTGCTCGTACAAATAAAGGACTTACAAGAAAAAGTGACCATCATCCGTCAAAATATCATGGATAAACAGCGAGTTATTTCTAATATCCTCAAATGCGATTTCTTCCCGGAAGAACTAAACCCGCGTTTGACGATGATTATTAAGGATATTAACTCACTTTTCGATTATACTCGCTTCGGTTTTGACCGTCTGGACTATCTCCAAGATACTTTCCTCGGTTTGGTAAATATCGAGCAAAACAAAATCATCAAAATATTCACGGTCATCAATATCATCTTCCTGCCGCCTACTCTTATCGGTAGCCTTTACGGTATGAACTTCGACTTTATGCCCGAACTTCATTGGCAATACGGATATGTTTGGGCACTCGGTCTGATGGTATTTTCCGTTGTACTTATTTTGCTGATTTTCAGACTTAAAAAATGGTTATAAACATATTGTTAACATCCCTTTTGTTACACAGTTTAAAACTTGTTCCACGTTACATTTATCAAATATATTAAAAATTCTATAACAAAATTTTTTGCTTATAAAGTTTTGATTTTTAATTATTTGAAAGAATTATTGACACTTTTAACATACTATTATATCCATGGAATTTAAAAATAAAGAATATATAGATAAAATAAAAGCTTTAGCGAAGGCTAAGAATGCTGTTATTTTTGCGCACTATTATACAAGGCCGGAAATACAAGAAGTAGCCGATTTCATCGGAGATTCTTTGGCTCTTGCACAGCAAGCTACGCGCGTACAGGCGGATATATTAGTAATGTGTGGCGTGCATTTCATGGGTGAAACAATGAAGATCCTTTGTCCGGATAAGAAAGTACTCATCCCTGATATGCAAGCCGGCTGTTCACTTGCCGATAGTTGTAAAGCCGAAGACCTAGCCGCTTTCAAAGCTGAACACCCGGACCATATGGTCGTTTCATACGTAAACACAACTGCCGAAGTAAAAGCGCTTACAGATGTAGTAGTCACTTCCTCTAACGCCAAAAAGATTGTAGACCAATTACCAGCAGACGCTAAAATCATCTTTGGTCCCGACCATAACTTAGGATCCTATATCAATTCAGTTACAGGTCGCAATATGCTTCTTTGGAATGGCGCTTGTCATGTGCATAGCCGCTTCTCACTCGATGCGCTACTCCAACTAAAAGCAGAAAACCCTGGCATAGAAGTGCTCGCGCATCCCGAATGTAAAGCTCCTATTCTCGCTCAGAGTGACGTAATAGGTTCTACACAGGCACTCCTTCAACACACCATCAAATCGCCCGCTAAACGCTTTATCATAGCTACCGAATCAGGCATCCTCTTTGAGATGAAACGTGCGTGTCCGGATAAAGAGTTTATTCCTGTTCCGCCGGAAGTAACCGAAGGCGTAGGTTGTTCCTGCAACGAGTGCGAGTATATGCGCATGAACACACTCGATAAACTCTATTCCTGCCTCCTTAACGAGTCTCCCGAAATACTCGTCCAAAAAGAAACAGCCACCAAAGCGATCTCTTCCATCCAACGCATGCTATCAATGAGTTAATAAAGCCCAAATACACTTTTAACGACTCATTCACTAGCTTTTACCATAGGATACCCATAGGATATCCATAAGATACCCATAGGATAAACTCCATTTTTTGCACAAAACATGCTTTATACTATATATATACTTAGTATATATATACTTTTTGTCTTACTTTTTTCTAAAGAATAAAATAGTATAAACTACTAATTATTTCCTATTATTAATAAAATTTTTATAAAATATTATATTATTTGCTATATTTTAGTATTTTATTTACTATTACTATGAAAAATTTGTATATTTCATAAAAAAACAGTAATTTTGTCGCCGAATTGATAAAATGATTGCTTAAATAATGAAAATTCTATTTGTAATTGACACGTTTTATACGTCTAATAACGGTACCAGTATCTCCGCTCAACGCTATGCTGCCGAACTGCGCAAGCGCGGACATCAAGTACGTATTCTATGCGGAGACAAACCTAAATCGATGCAAGCTCCGCAAGCGCAAAGTGATGATTTCTGCACAGGGATTTTCCATTTTCCTATTTTCCAACCTCTCTGTGAGAAGAATGATTTCTTCTATGCGAACGCGGATAAAAAGATTATTCAACAAGCTTGCAACTGGGCAGATATCGTACATATATACACACCTTTCTTCCTTTCAAATGCTACACTTTCCTATTGTAAGCAAATAAATAAACCTGTGACAGCGGCTTTCCATGTTCAACCGGAGAATATCACTTCCTCGTTTGGACTTGGAAAAGTTAAAATGCTGAATAATATGATTTATCGCATTTTCCGTCACTTTACATACAGCCGAGTTCAACATATTCACACCCCTTCAAACTTCATCGCTAATCAATTGCGCGAGCACGGCTATAAAGCCCAAATGCACGTCATATCCAACGGTATTCATGACGAGTTTATCCAGGCCGGTAGCAATAAATTTAACACAGTAAGCGCCACAACAAGTGAAAATAACATTTTCAAAGTTATGATGATTGGTCGTCTCAGTAATGAAAAACGCCAGGATGTGATCATCAATGCGCTTCAATACAGTAAGTATAAAGACCGTATTCAACTGGTTTTTGCGGGGCGTGGTCCTCTTAAGGAACATTATTTGAAGTTGAGTAAAAATCTTCCTATTCAACCTCAATTTGTCTATTTAAACCGCGAACAACTCATATCTGAACTGCTGACTACGGATTTATATATTCATGCCTCAGACATGGAAATAGAAGCCATTAGTTGTATAGAAGCATTTGCCACGGGACTTGTGCCTGTGATTGCCAATTCATCACAAAGTGCTACGCCGCAGTTCGCTTTAGATGAACGCAGTCTATTCCAACCAGGAGACCCAAAAGACCTTGCACGAGTGATTGATTATTGGTTAGACAGACCGGAAGAAAGACATCTGATGGAGAAAAAATACGCTTCATCAGCGCATAAATACACCCTTACCAACGCTGTCAGACGCTTCGAATCAATGTTATATGCTGAATTGAATAATGAAATACCTGCAACCATATCTACTCGTACTCCTTTGTTTACTTCCATTAAACGCCAGGCCATCCGACTCTACAAACATATCGCTTGATATTCTTCATACCTTTTGGTACAGCCATACGGAGAGTATTTTCCGCCGCGTGGATATTTATCTTCCTGCAGCATATGATACGTGCTCTCAACCATTACCTGTACTATATCTCATTCACGGTATAAATGGATACGAAGGTTCATGGCAAGACAAAGGAAATGTAGTTGACACGCTCGAAGCGTTTATTGCTTCAGGGCGTTGTCAACCTATGATACTTGTTATGCCTGATTGTAATAAATGGCCCTTTAAGAAACGACCTGTTGATCACGGCAACTTATGGAAATGTCTCCTTCGTTATAGTACTTTAAGCCATGAACATCAGATAGAATATGCGCTTAGTGACTTAATAGATATGATTGATTCTACGTATTGTGTCTCTACTTGTTCAATTGCAGGACTTAGCGATGGAGCACGAATGGCGGCTAATATTGCTAATCTACGACCTGATCGTATTAGCGACGTGGGACTTTTCTCGCCGGTTTTACACAAAGATCAACTACCGCGCGATTCTACGCAGAGTTATTCGATTTATGTAGGAAAGAACGATTTCTTCTATCCTTCCGGAAATCGTTTTCACAAACGTCTTACAAAAGCGCATTATCCGCATCGATGGGTGGTTTATCCGGGCCATCATAA
>Ga0310690_10013032_pt1 | contig 10156 bp, 9 predicted proteins | sample AusTroGonzalo_MG_2_FD_207661 | JGI IMG/M metagenome (GOLD analysis project Ga0310690, IMG submission 207661) | Bovine rumen microbial communities from tropical cattle in Woodstock, Queensland, Australia - Gonzalo_04 (v2) (version 2) | ecosystem: Host-associated > Mammals > Digestive system >...
AACAGGAATTGAATGCACAAAGAATAAAAGATTTTAAAAACGGAAAATATGAACTTGCCGGCGGAGTTGTTGATCCGTTACCTGCAGATGCACCGCAATTTGTAAAAGATTACTATGCATATTACAAGACACCGAGAGGTTACCATAAAAGAAGTTTGAACTCTAACACTGGTTGGAACAAAACATCCGCACTTTCGTTTATTAATACACCGGAACTTACTTTCACCAAAGAAATAAGAAGCGCGGTTTTGATGATACACGGTGAAAAAGCACATTCCTGCTATTTCAGTAAAGATGCTTATATAGATATGGTTCAAGGTGAAGGCAGCAAATATAAAGATAATAAAGAAATTATGATTATTCCGGGTGCAAGCCACGTGGATTTATACGACAATGTTGATGTTATTCCTTTTGATAAAATGGAACAGTTTTTTAAGACATATTTAAAATAATGAAAATAAAAGCTATTTTGTTTTCATTATTGTTATCGGGAGCATTGTTTATTTATGTTTTTGCGGTATATGCTCAACAAACGGGGAACAGTCAAAAAATGAATATTCAAATTGATAATAAAACATTTACGGTTATTGTTGAAAACAACAAAACAGTAAAAGAATTATATCAAAAGCTCCCGATAACATTAAAAATGGCGGACTTAAACGATAACGAAAAATATTGTTATTTGGATTTTATACTTCCAACAGATGCAGAATCCATAAAAAATATTAAAAAAGGCGATATCATGCTTTTCGGTAACAATTGCATTGTAATATTCTATAAAAGTTTCAAAACATCTTACAGTTACACAAAAATCGGATATATAGAAAATTCAAATGATATTGAAAAAGTATTAGGCAAATCAACAGTAAAAGTTCTTTTTGAGAAATAATTTTCGGGAGAAACAAATGAAAATAAAATTTGCTTTCAATTTAATTTTATTTGTAGTTATGATACTTTGTGTAACGGGATGTTCTTTGGCAGAACCGAAAGCACAAGAAAAAAATAATGACATATTAATAATTTATTATTCGTTTACCGGAAATTCTAAAACAATTGCACAATATGCAAAGAAAAAACTATCTGCCGATATTTTGGAGTTGGAACCGAAAATTCCTTTCTCTACCGATTATGATGTAGTTGTAAAAGAATGGCAAAATAATGATATAAAAAGAGATGTGGAAATAAAACCTGTCACTTTAGATTTAACAAAATATAACAAAATAGTTTTAATAACTTGTGTATGGTGGTATGGAATATCACCTGTTATGAAAAAGTTTTTAAAAGATTATGACTTATCAAATAAAGATGTTATTGCTGCTGCTTCAAATGCCGGCTGGATAGGTCATTCATTTAAAGATTATCAAACATTATTGCCAAACTCAAACATAAAAGGACAATTAAATCTTCTTTTCGGTTCCGGAGAAGACGATAAAAGTAAACTTAAAACAACATACAAAGAAATAGATGATTGGTTAAATAAATTAACGAATTAAAATTTTTATTGACATTAAAGCCACTATAAATTGTAAAATATTATCTCATATAAAATTAAAGGTTTAACTATGTTATGAGGAAACTAAAAAGAATAATGACAATTTTATTTTATATTTTAGTGTTGTTTGTTTTAGGTGTTACCGCATTTGTAAATCAAAAAAGTTTCGGAAAGTTGCCGAGCGGTAACAGGTTGGAACTTATAAAACAATCACCCAATTATAAAGACGGACAATTTCAAAACGAAGTTCCCACAACTGTTATGACCGGCAACAAAAGCGGTTTTCAAACTATGTGGGAGTTTTTAACGGAAAAAAGGAAAAATTTAGCACCTGCCGAACCGATACCATCGGTTAAAACAGACTTAAATAATTTACCTAAAGATAAAGATTTTATTGTATGGTTCGGTCATTCTTCTTATTTGTTGCAGGTAAATGGTGTAAAAGTTTTGGTTGATCCTGTTCTTGTTTCTGGTTCCCCTGTAAAATTTATAAATAAAGCATATCAGGGAACAGATATTTATAAACCGAACGATATACCTGAAGTGGATTTTCTTTTAATATCTCATGACCATTGGGACCATTTAGATTATGATACTCTCAAAGAAATTCGTTCGAAAGTAAAAAATATTGTTGTCCCGTTAGGAGTGGGCTCTCACTTTGAATATTGGAATTTTCCTGCAAATCAAATTACCGAACTTGATTGGTATAAAGATACCGAAATTAATGGTATAAAATTTTATTGTTTGCCTGCCCGCCATTTTTCCGGAAGAAGTATTTTCAGAAACAAAACTTTGTGGGCATCTTTTGTTGTGGAATTTGCTGACGGTAAAAAAGTTTATATCGGCGGCGATTCCGGTTACGGACCGCACTTTAAATATATAGGCGAACATTTTCCTAACATAGATTTAGCAATTTTGGAAAACGGGCAATATAACCAAGACTGGAACCAAATACATACAATGCCCGAAGAACTTACAAAAGAAATGCAGGAATTAAATGCAAAAGAATATGTTACGGTTCATCATTCAAAATTTACATTATCTAAACACACTTGGGACGATCCTTTAAAAGCAGAACTGCAAGCAGCAAAAGATTCAAATAAAAATTTGTTGGTATTAACCATCGGCAAAACACAGGAAATTTAATACGGCAATATACAATTTAAAGAAAGTTTTTCAACTCTTCAACTGCTGTTATAACTCTTCAGTTTTTTAATTTTAAACCAATGGAGATATAATAATCTGAATAAAATTTTACAATAAATATGTAAATTATTTGCATAAAAACATTGACTATTTGCATAAAAAATATTAGAATATATGCAAATGTATTAAAAGAGGCAAATAATGCATAAATTTGATTATTCTTTTTTAAAGAAAATATCTGTTCCGATTTCTTTTTTAGCTTTAACAAACAGTTTATACAAATTAAGAGAAATAGAAAAAAATAAAGAACAAACTATTACATCTGTTTTTAAAAAATTACAACAAATAGCAATTATTGAATCCGTTAAAAGCAGCAATGCTATTGAAGGTATCATTACAACAGATGATAGAATAAAAGCTATTATCAATAATAACAGTAAACCGTTAAATCATAATGAACAAGAAATTGCAGGTTATAGAGACACTTTAAATTTGATTCATACAAATTATAAAAATATAGACTTTAATGAAAAAACAATAAAAACTTTTCATTCTTTATTATTCCAACATACATCATCGGATTTTAGAGGTGAATATAAAAGACGAGAAAATATTATATCGGAACGATTTTCGGACGGAACAATAAATGTTCGTTTTAAACCTGTTTCCGTAGAAGATACTCCGAAAGCTATGGAGCAGTTAATTTTGGCATATATTCAAGCAAGTAATGATAATGATATAAATCAACTATTGTTAATTCCGTGTGTCATTTTAGATTTTTTATGCATACATCCGTTTCAGGACGGTAACGGGAGAATATCAAGGTTGTTATCTATTTTGCTTTTATATAAGAATAATTTTGATATTTCGAAATATATATCTTTTGAAGAACAAATAAATAAAAATAAAAGTGATTATTATGAAAAATTAAAATTTTCTTCGGTCGGTTGGAATGAAAATCAAAATACCTATATTCCGTTTATTGAAAATTTTATAACAACTTTAAATAATTGTTATAAACAATTAAATGACAAATACTTAAAAATAAAAGATATCAAAAGTAAAAAAGAACAGATAGAAGAAATAATTTATAATTCTTTGGTTCCCATAAGTAAAAAAGAAATTGCCGATATATTTTTAGATGTTTCTATAACGACTATAGAATTGACTTTATCAAAACTTTTAAAAAGCGGTAAAATTATAAAAATCGGAACAACTAATTCCGCTAAATATATAAAAAAGTAATAAAGCACGAGGTAACAATATGATTTCACAAACGGCACAAAAAGAATTGAATAAATTGTTGGAAGGCAACAAAAATTTTATAGAGGGTAAACCTACCGCAAAAAATATGTGTTTGAAAACATTACAGCAACTTGCACTTTATCAGGAACCTTATGCCTGTGTTTTAAGCTGTTCCGATTCACGAGTAGTTCCCGAAATTATTTTTGATTGCGGTATAGGCGAACTTTTTGTTGTTAGGGTTGCAGGAATTGCAGTCGGTCCCAATGTTAAAGAAAGTATAGAATATGCAGTTAAAAAACTTCATGTTCCCCTTTTAATTCTTTTAGGACATGACGATTGCGGTGTTATGAAATATGCTAACGAACAGTATCCCGAAATGCCCGAACATTTTCAATCCATACTAAAATGTGTATATCCTGTTATAGACGGTAAAGGTAAATTCGATTGTAATAACGAGTTTGCAAGAAAACATACTTTATGGGTAGAAAAATATCTGCTTGAAAATTCCAAAATAATTAAAGAAGCCGTTGATAACGATAAATTGTACATTGCAAAATGCCACTTTTCACACACCACCGGCAAAGTCGAATTGATATAATATTATCCCTTAATCTTCAACGGATAATCCACGATTGTAGAAATATCTGTTTTTTCTTTCCATAAGGTGGAAATATCACAAACGGAAACACCGTCTTTTTCTATTTTATGAACATATAATTTCGGAGTATCTGTTTTGTATGTTGTGCAGGTTAAAATATCACCTAAAAAAGATTCTCTGTTAAATTTAACTTTTAATTGTTTTATTGTATTTGTTTTCTTAAATTCGTCGGGAGCAGCATTTTCGGCAAGGTTAATATAACTTTTGTTGTTAACATGTTTGTTAAAATCCAAATCGGACAAATTTATTTTATGTGTAATTTCGTTAAACTTTTCCGTTATTTGCGGTAAAATAAATTTTTTATGCTCTCCTAAAACAAGCTCGTTACAAACTTCAAATCTTTCGGCTACAACATCGGTTTTTGCAGGCCTTTTGGAATCTTTATCTATTATAAACCAAAGAATATTTCCTTTTGCAAAAACTTTATCGTTATAATAAATATTAAAATCCGTATAAACTTTTAATTTTGAAAGTTCCGAAATCCAAATTTCCGCTTTTATCTCTTCGGACCAGTAGGGTAAAACATCCGTAAATTCCATATTTATTTCGGTTATTATCCAGTATTGGTTAGTTGCAAACAAATCGTAAGCAGCCATCTTTTTTGTTGCCGTATATCTTGCAAAAGCGTCTTGTAAATACATAATTGCGGATATCGGTCTTAACCTGTAATGGAATAAATCCATATTATCAAGTATTACATTGTAAGTGTGTGAATATTTTTGCATAATCAAAACCCCCGGCAGAAAATTGCACTTATTATATCTTTTTTTAGAAAAATAAGACAGATTTTTTATAAAATTTGACTTAGAGTTGCTCTAATTTGATAAAATATTTAAATAGTTCAAATAAAGCAAAATTTATTACCGGTGAAAATATTAATATTGATGGCGTTATGAGTAAACTTATGGTTTATCATAACGACTACTGTTGGCAATATAAAATATAAAGAAACTCAAAAATATTATGAAAAAAAATGTAATATATAAAATTTACAAAAGCAAAGTTCTTGAAGAACCGAATACTTTAGCTTTATTTGATATCAACAGAAAACTTACAAGATACGAACTGGACAAACTTTCCGATACAATAGCAATGCAGCTGCCGAAGAATGCAAAAAGAGTCGGTATTATTATGGAACATTCGGTAGAAATGATAGCTGCGATTTTTGCAATATTAAAAACAGGTGCTGCTTATGTTCCGGTAGAACCGTTTTTCCCTAAAGAAAGAATAAAATTTATGATGAAAGAATCGGAAGTAGATTTTATAATTACAAATTCCAAATATGCCGATATAGTAACGGATGTTAAAGGACTAAAAATAGATACAGGGTATCCGATAAATTTTGAAAGTTGCGATATGTTTAATAAAAATATTCGGGAAAATGATCTTGCCTATATTCTTTATACATCCGGTACAACGGGTAAACCTAAAGGAATTGCGGTTGAAAACAGAAATGTTTGTAATTATGTTTGTGCATTTCAAAAAGAATTTAAACCTGCTAAAAACGACATAATGTTGCAATATTCGGTATGTTCGTTTGATATATTTGTAGAAGAAGTTTTTGCAACATTACTTTCAGGTGCAACTCTTGCAATAGCACCGCAAGAAACAAAAAATAATATATGCAAACTTATAGAATTTATTGATGAAAATAAGATAACAATTTTAAGCGGATTCCCGTACCTTTTTCAAGAATTAAATACAATAAAAGAAATTCCTAAAAGTTTAAAACTTTTAATTAGCGGAGGAGATGTTTTAAGAGGAAATTATATCTCAAATTTAAAAGATAAAATTACAACTTACAATTCTTACGGACCGTCTGAAACAACAGTTGTTGCAACATATTATAATTGTTCAAAAGGTTCAGTTTTAAAAGACGGGACATACCCTATAGGTAAGGCAATTTTCGGTTATGAAATTGTAATTGTTGATGACAGCGGAAACATTTTACCGCAAGGTAAAGCAGGCGAAATTTGTATTTTAGGTAACGGTGTAGCAAGGGAATATATCGGTGACAGGAAAGAAGAAAATAAAGCTTTTGAAATTTTAAAAGACGGACGAAAAATGTATCACAGCGGCGATTTAGGTTATTTTTTACCTGACGGAAACATTGCCTTTTTACACAGAAAAGACAAACAAGTTATGATTTTAGGCAAACGGGTTGAACCGGAAGAAGTAAAAACGGTTATGATGAACCATCCTAAAATAAAACAAGCTTTTGTTATGCCCGGAACCGATAAAAATAATCTTTCTTATATGACGGCATATTTTGTTAAGGAAGACAAAGAAACAAAACTTGAAGAAATAAAAAATTATATGAAACAATATTTAACGGACTATATGATACCCGAATTTTTTGTTGAGATGGAAAAACTTCCTTTAACACCTAACGGCAAAATAGATAAATCCGCTCTTCCTGTTATAGAAAAATAAATATAAAATTTTAGTTTGTATTTATTTATGATATAATTAAACTAAAGATTTAAATTAAAGTAGAAAATTTAACAAAAAAAGTAGTTTGTAGTTCAACTATCAGCTTTAAGCTTTCAGCTTATCAGCTGTAGTTATACAACTTAATATTGAATATTTTTGGAATCCGAAAGGATGTATTTTTTGGTATGTAACAAGGTTTTTAAGTATGATTTTAAAAGAAAATGAAAAAATATTATTAAATGATATAAGAACAATTATTAATTTATCACAGAAAAAAGCAATAAATAGTATTGATTTTTGCAGAGTTCAAATGTATTGGACTTTGGGAAAAAGAATATTTGAAGAAGAACAACATAATAAAAACAGAGCCAAATACGGAACTTATCTAATAAAAAATTTATCAAATATTTTAGAAAACGAATATGGTAGCGGTTTTAGTAAAAGACAACTTGAATTTTGTAGAAAGTTTTATAGGGAATATCCAATTGCGAACACACTGTGTTCGCAATTAAGCTGGTCACAATATAAATTGTTAATTTCAATAGAAGATTTGGATAAAAGAAAATATTACGAGCAAGAATCAATAAATAATTCTTGGACAAAAAGAGAATTAGAAAGACAAATAAACTCGTTATTATATGAAAGGTTATTATTAAGTAACAAAAAAGAAAAAGTTTTAGAGAATGCAAAGAAAAATGAAATAATTGAAAATCCTAAAGAAATAATAAAAGACCCTATGGTGTTGGAATTTTTAGGTTTAGAAAGAAAAGCTCAATATTATGAAACTGATTTAGAAAATGCATTAATAGAACATTTGCAGGAATTTTTGTTGGAACTTGGTAAAGGTTTTTCTTTTGTTGCGAGGCAAAAAAGAATATTAATTGAAGATGATGAATATTTTGTGGATTTAGTTTTTTACAACAGACTTTTAAGATGTTTTGTTATAATTGAATTAAAAACTCATAAACTTACACATGCAGATTTAGGACAATTGCAAATGTATGTTAATTATTATGACAGAAAAGAAAAATTAAAAACAGAAAACAATACTATAGGCATTTTGTTATGCACGGATAAAAATAATACTATGGTAAAAATGGCTTTACCGAAAAACAATAAAACTATTTTAGCAAGTAAATATCAATTATATTTGCCGACAGCAAAAACTTTAACAAATGAAATAGATAATGAAAAGAAAAGATTAAAATTTGCTAATATAGAGAAATAATAAAGAGAAAATTTAACAAAAAAAGTAGTTTGTCGTTCCGTTTGTCATTCCCGAAATTTGTTGTCGGGAATCTAAGTAAACCGCGAAAGCGATGTCATCCCGTACTTGATACGGGATCCAAGTCGTTAGTAGTTCAACTATCAGCTTTAAGCTTTCAGCTTATCAGCTGTAGTTATACAACTTAATATTGAATGTTTTTGGAATCCGAAAGGATAGACTTTTGCTAATAAGGCAAAGGAGTTTCTAAACCAAAAACAGACCGTATAGGAATAAGATATTGAAGTTCGCTACTTCGGTATCTTATTTCCGAGTGTTTGATGCCCTGTCACAAGGGCATTGAACCACGGCTGTTTGTTTTTGTGTCTTTAGAAACTCACAAAGCAACACAGCCGTTTTTATTTTGCCTAAAAATCCACAAAATTAATCCTTTCAAAAATCCAAAACAAAATTAATAAAAATAGGAGGTGTTATTGTAGTTTTATTTTTATCAAAAATTTAACAATGGAGGTAAAAAAATGAAAACTCATTATTTTCAAAGATATTACAAAAAAGAAAATGTTGATACAGCAAACACAATGCTTTTATTATCAAGATTGTATTCTTTTAGTCCCAATAAATTTTTTAATTTTCTATCAGAATTTCTTCCTGGAGATAATACAATAAATTTATCTTTTAATTTGCAAAAGAAAAATGAAAAAAGTGTTCCCGATGCAATTATAGAACAACAAAGTTTTAAAATAGTTGTAGAAACTAAATTAAATTCAAATTTTAAGATCAATCAATTAATAGATCATTTGAAATCATTTAAAAACGAAGATAATAAAATATTGTTAACGATAGATCCAAGAGAAATAAAAGAAAATATCCAAACATTAATACAAAAAGAGATTTATAAATACAATAGCCAACATAAATGTAATATTATTCATAAACATATAACTTTTGAAAAATTAATAGACTTTATTCGTAACACAATTGATAATCAAGATTATGAAATGAATGAAATATTGGATGACTATCAAGATTATTGCTTTTCAGAAAAATTAATATTAGATGATTGGAAAAGAATGAGAGTTCCATTATCGACACAGTCTTTTGATATAAATAAAAAATTAAATTTATATTATTGCAACGATAGAGGATTTTCTGGACACCAATATTTGGGATTATATAAGGAAAAAGCAGTGAGAGCCATAGGAAAAATTACTTCTATAGTAACTGCATGTTATGAAAATAATAAATTAATTTCTGAAGATAAAATTAGTAAAGAAATGGAAAATAAAATTTTACAAGCAATAGAAGAAGGAAGAAAAATAGGTCATGATCTTACAAAAAAATCTCGTTATTTTTTTGTAGAACAATTTTATGATACAGATTTTAAGAAAATAACACTACATGCACCTATGGGTACAAGGTACTTTAATTTGTGTAAAGTTTTAGGTGTTGATAAATTACCTTGTACTACAGAAGAAATAGCAAATTTATTAAGAAATAAAGTTTGGGAATAAAATTTATATTCAAGGATAAAAATAATGAAAAAAACAATATTATTTTTTTTATTTTTAATTTTTTGTGTTGCTAATGGATATTCTTCGGAAACTATATTGAAATATAAATATAATAAAAATGAAAAAATAAAAACACCTATTGAATTTTTAAAGATAACCAAGAATGAATATGATAATAAACATTACTATGATATAAAATACAAATTGAAAGGACAAATACCTAATTATTCTGAAATACTTGTTAATGAAAAATTTCCGATTGAACTACCTTTTTCTCGAACGGTTGATATTAATATAAAAGAAGATGGAACTTTTTTATATAAAGGACATTATTTTTCTATTGAAGATAAAGATTATAAATATTACGACGAGAATATTGTATTTACTTTCAATTTTGGAATATATGATACTGATACATACATTGAACGAATAATAGAAACATTATG
>Ga0310690_10013033_pt1 | contig 10156 bp, 6 predicted proteins | sample AusTroGonzalo_MG_2_FD_207661 | JGI IMG/M metagenome (GOLD analysis project Ga0310690, IMG submission 207661) | Bovine rumen microbial communities from tropical cattle in Woodstock, Queensland, Australia - Gonzalo_04 (v2) (version 2) | ecosystem: Host-associated > Mammals > Digestive system >...
CTTGAGCCAGCGCATCTCGCCGTTTTGCGCCTGTGCGTCCAGCACCACGGCTGTCAGGCAGAACAGTACTGCTGCCAATGTCAAAAGTCTCTTGGTTTTCATGTCTGTGTGGATATAAGGGTTCATAATCTTTACTGCCGTCTGCATATATAGACTGCAAAAAGGCAATTTGGACCCCCCTGCCCGGCAATATTTAACATTTTTTATATATTCCCGGCCACCTGTCACTTCACCACCAGGCGTTGTGTGCCCGTGGCTGCGGGGGTGGCGAGGGTGACGAAATAGGCCCTGTTGCGGCGTTGCCGTCATGTAGGTCTGGGGTTGTTTTTGGACCGGATTTAAGGAGGTTTTGAAGAGGTTTGTAAACATTTGAGAAACAGATTGATGTAGGACTTTTTCCGCTATTTCTCCGCAGTTTTCCGCTCTGAGAGCGAAGCCGAGCGGAGAAAATCCGGCTAAATAGCTGAGCAATAGCGGGTTAAAAGTGAATAAAAGCCCAATTAATTGTTTGTCAAGTGCTTGTATGATGCAAAGGCGGGGCTGGAGGGTGGCAATTCGGGGGCAAGGGAGTGGGCGGGCCCCGCTGGGCGGGGCCGCCGGCAGGGGGGAAAACAAAAGCGGGCGGCTGTCAGTGCCGTCCGCTTTTCCGTACTAGTTGAGATAAACTTTAATGCTTACATCCCCCAAGCGGATGTCTTGCGAGCATCGCGCATAACGGAGGATATTCTGTACCACCCTTGGGGAGGGTTGTACGGCTGTGCCATGCAGTTCCGAAGATGTATTTGTGCTGCTTAAGAAATCGTAGTCCTGCATCATGTGCGCCTGTATAAGTTGAACATTGAGTTTATTTCACGAGCCTTGCAGGGTCTGTTCCCTGTTCGGTTCGCCTATAATAACTGCAAAGGGCGCGGATTATTGTGCAGGCGAATGTTAATTAACAATTATTTTGTCTGCCTGCTCCCGACGAGGGGGTCAAAGCTCGGAGTACATGTTGTGCTCCTGGGCCAGACGGCGGAGGTTGATGATGGCGTAGCGCATGCGTCCCAGGGCGGTGTTGATGCTGACGCCGGTGCGGGCGGCGATATCCTTGAAGTCGCATTTCCCGTAGTGGCGCAGGATGACGACGCGGCGCTGCTCGGGGGGCAGCATCTTGACGAGCTTGCGGATGTTGCGGCTGGTCTGCTGGCGCATGATGGCCTGCTCGATGTTGTCGTCGTGGATGCGGAGGTTGTCGAGCATGTCGCAGTCGGGACGGTTCGGGACGATGGGCATCTTGCTGTTGCGGCGGAAGTGGTCGACAATCAGGTTGTGTGCAATGCGCATGACCCAATGGATGAATTTGTTCTCGTCCTTGTAGGTGCCGCTGTTGATGGTGGCGATGACCTTGAAGAAGGTGTCCTGGAAGATGTCGTCGGCGGTATCCTTGTCTTTGACGACGGAGAAGATGTAGCCGTAGACCTTGGCTTGATAGCGCTCCAGGAGGGCATCGAAACAGGCGTAGTTACCATTTCTGTAACCTAAAATCAACTCATTGTCGCTGAGTTTGCTGACAGATTCGTCCATCATGTTGTTTTCGTTTTAGGGGTTGAACTGATAAGGCTGTTTCGATAGCGTGTGGTGTTTGTTTGTTGTTTGTGTTTCGGGCTGCAAAAATAGTGTTTTTTTTCCATTTAACAACTATTCCCGCGCATTTTTTTTAACTTTTGTACGCTGAAGGCTTATTTTATTGCACTTTGTGCACAATATTTTTTTCTTCGTTGCGTTGCATGAGTTCTTCGACAAGGGCAATTTTCTCCTCGAAGGGGAGCGTTCCGTCGAGCCAATGGAGAGGTATTCCTTGTCGTTCCATGCGTCGGAACCAGGTCATCTGGCGTTTGGCAAAGCGCCGGATGTCGGTGTAGAGGTCCCGGTACATGTCGTCGTAGGAGCATTCGCCCCGCAGGAAGCGGGTGATGTGGCGGTATTCGAGTCCGTAGCGCAGGAGGCGTGCCTCGGGGACGCCGCTGTCGAGGAGGCGGCGCACCTCGTCGACCATGCCCTCGTCGAGGCGCTGGCGCAGGCGGATGCCGATGCGCTCGATGACCTGCTCGCGGGGGTAGGTGACGCATACGATGACATGCTCCATGTCGGGCATGTGGGGGTAGCGGTCGGGGTAGCGGCGGTGGTATTCCTGTATTTCGAGGGCACGGAGGAGCCGGTCGCGGTCTTCGGTGTCGGTATGGTTGTGGAGACGGATGTAGGAGGCGAGACGCTCGGCGAGTTGCTCGTCGGTGTAGGCTTCCATGCGTTGCCGGAAGTCGGGGTCGACAGGGGCGTCGGCCAGCTGGTAGCCGCGCACGACGGCCTCGACATACATGCCCGTGCCTCCGCAGAGGATGGGCTGGCGGCCATGTAATAATATAGTATTATAGGCGCGGATGAAGTCGTTCTGGAACTGGTAGACGTTGTACTCGTAACCCGCGTCGTGGATGTCGATGAGGTGGTAGGGGATGTCGACACCGTGGATGTGGTAGTCGGCGAGGTCCTTGCCAGTGCCGATGTCCATGCCGCGGAACACCTGGCGCGAGTCGGCACTAATAATCTCGCCGCCGAGGCGGTAGGCCAACTCGGCGGCGAGTGCTGTCTTGCCACAGGCCGTGGGGCCTGTGACGGTGAGGAGTTTAGTCTTCAAAGAAGTAGAGTTTGCCGCGCTGTTTGTCGAACTCGTATTCGCCGAAGTCGGCCAGGCCGGCACGGTTGATGATGAACTTGTAGTCGATGCCTTTGACGACGATGACCTCGACATTGCGGCGTTTGTGCTGGCCAATCTGGATTTCCTTGAAGACGACTTTGGCCTTGTCGAGGATGTTGCCTTCGGGGTCGAAAGCGTTGTCGCGGTCGGGGAAGTCCTCCTTGTTGATGCGGCGCTGGTAGAGCATGTTCATGGCCTCCTCCCAGGAGATGGCGATGGGTTCCTTGTAGCGCTCGTCGATGAGCATGGGGAGGAGCATGCCGTTGATGATGGCCTTGAGTTCGCCCTTCTGGGTGTTGATCATGGAGACATCGATGGTGCCCTCGTCGTGGACAATCTCGGCGATGTCGTAGGAGGTGTCGACGGGTGCGTTGACGAGGTCGATATAGGTGCCGTCCTCGTTCTGACGGACGAGGGCCGTGTCGGAACTCATGTTGTCGACGACACGCTTGGAGACATAGTCGGACCGGAGAATCATGAACTCGATGCGGCGGTTGAGCTGGTGGGCGGCCTCCTGGTGCTCTTTGGAGGGGAGGGTCTCAATGAAATCGCAGTCGAGGCGGGTGCCAGCCGAGAAGGTATAGGGCACACCTCCCACGACGATGACCACATCGCGGTCGAGGGTGCGGGGGACGCGCTCGGCATAGCCCTTGGCCACGAGGCGGCCGCGCTCGATGCCGCGCGAGGCGAGGTAGTCGACCACGCTCTGGGCACGGCGCTGCGAGAGGGTGTCGTTGGTGAGACCTATGAAGGGACGGCAGTCGGTGTGGGCGCGGATCTCCACCACGATGCCGGGGTTGTTCATCATGACCAGGTAGAGGTCCATGAGGGAATCCATGAATTCCTCCTTAAGGTCCCACTTGGAGAGGTCGTAGCGGATTTCGGGCAGGACGACGGCCTGTTTGGGGACGGGCTCCATGCGGGTGTTGTGGACAATGCCCTTGTCGACATTATAGCCCTTGGTGCTTTCCGACTCCTCCTTGCTGAAGTAGTCGACGCGCGAGAAGTAGAGTTTGTAGACCACCTGTCCGCGGACCTTCGTGTTGTCGAATTTGTAGAAGCCCTTCTTGTCGGTGTAGGTCTCTGTCTCGGAGCCGTCGGAACCCACCAGTTTGACCTTGGCGCCCTTGATGAGCTGCATGGACTTCTCGTCGCGCACGGTGCCCTCAATGGAGTACTGCAGGGCAGGGAGCTCGAAGGAGAACAGGTTGAGTGGCGGGACCTGGGGAATCTTCTTGCCCTTCTTGTCGGTGGCGCGGTTGAGGGGGTCTTCGAAGGGACGGTTGGAGGAGAAGTAGCCGTGTTCCATGAGGACGCCGGACTCATCTTCGGGGTAGTAGATGATGCACATCTCGTCGTAGGAGGAGTTGATGGGCACGCCGAGGTTCTCGGCCTTGGAGCTGCGGCGTTTCCCGATTTTGGTCTTGAAGATGTCGTAGCCGCCAATGCCGGGGAGGCCGTTGGATGAGAAGTACAAGGTGGAGTCGTTGCGGAGCACGGGGAAAGCCTCGCGGCCGGGAGTGTTGACTTCGGGGCCGAGGTTGACGGGCTCGATGAAGTCCTCGTCCAGCGAGTGGCGGATGGTGCACCAGATGTCGTAGTCGCCCTGTCCGTCGGGACGGTCGGAGCAGAAATAGAGGGTCAGTCCGTCGCTGGAGATGGCGGGATAGAGGTAGTTGTAGGAGGTGTCGCCCAGGTTGAGGCGGACGGGGTGGGACCATTCGCCGGGTTTCACTTCATTAGCCTCGGCCACGGCCTCGGCCACGGATTCGGCGATATTCTGGGCCGTACCCCACGGGGTCAGGTTCGAGTGTTTCTTCTTTTTGTCTTTCTTCTTGCTGGTGGTGTCTTTCTTCTTGCCTTTCTTGCCCTTGGCCTCTTCGGGGGCTTTGGTGGACACATAGATGGCGCAGCCGTGGGTCTCATGCTCTTCTACCCGGCAGCGCGAGAAGTAGACGGTGTTGCCGTCGGGCGAGAAGCAGGCCTCACCTTCGTTGTTGGAAGTGTTGATGCGGCCGGTCTTGTCAAAGGGCTCGGGGTCGGAGGTCCAGCGGCCGTAGCGGTCGCGGTAGACGGCGTAGAGCGACGAGAAGTTCTGGCCGGTCCATACGTCGGTTCCGTTGTCCTCTTCGCCGTAGCGCGAGGTGGAGAAGACGATGACATTGGTGTCGTCGCCCATGAAACGGGGCGACCAGTCGTTATACTCGGTGTTCCAGTCGGCGAGTTTGGTGATGACATGTCGGCTGCGGTCGGCGGCCCAGCGCGCCACCTCGATGAGGGAGCGTTTGCGCGACTGGCCCAGTTTGTCGTCGGGGACAAGGGCGATGTACTTGTCGTAGTAGTCGCCCGCCTCGTCGAACTTGCCGTTGAAGCGGCACATCTCGGCCATATAGAAGTAGAGCTTTGGCTCGGTGGTGTAGTATCCTGCCTGGATGAGGCGCAGATAGGTGTGCTCGGCCTTGGGGTAGTTATACATCAGGCGGTAGCATTCGCCAATCTGGAAGTAGATGCGGTTCTTTTCGGCGCGGTTGGTCGACACGCGGTCGTATGCCTGCAAATAGCTATCGAGGGCAAGCGTGTACTGCTTGTTCTTGAATTGTTCGTCGGCTTTCTTGGCCACGCTCTGTGCATGGCCACCGAAGGACACAAGGAGTGCCAAAACGAGCAGTGTAATACCTTTTTTGAGTGTTTTCATGTATATTGCATTATTTTATTCGTATAACGTAACTATGTCAATAATATTGCCTTGCACCGAAAATTATCGGACACAACGCACAAAATTGACTGCGCTAAAGTACACATTTTTTCTGGATTGGAGAAAAAAAACTTGCATCGGGGACTCTTTTCCCCCCGCGGCGAGGGTGTCAGCAGACTTTTGGAAGGGAAGGGCTATCGAAGTGATAATGAGTTTCTCGGCGACCCGGCGGCGGCCCGGAAGAGAATTATTTTCTCCCGTTGGCGCGCCAGTCCATTTTTTTTGTGTATATTTGCATCCCGAAACACTGATTATTCGATATGAACATTCTCCTCTTAGGGTCGGGCGGCCGCGAACATGCGATGGCCTACAAAATCGCCCAAAGCAAGCGCTGCGAACACCTCTACATCGCTCCCGGCAACGCCGGTACCGGCAACTGCGGAACCAACGTGGATTTGGACCCCTGCAACTTCCCGCAGGTGGGCGGCTTTGTGCTGGAACACAACATCGACATGGTGGTGGTAGGCCCCGAGGCTCCCCTTGTGGCGGGTATCGCCGACTATTTTGCCGAGACCCCCGGCCTCGCCCGTGTCATGGTCATCGGCCCTGGCAAGGAGGGCGCCCGCCTGGAGGGCAGCAAGGACTTTGCCAAAGACTTCATGGCGCGCCACCATATCCCCACGGCCACCTACCGCACCGTGACGGCCGAGACGCTGGCCGACGGCCTCGCCTACCTCCGCACCCTCAAGGCCCCCTACGTCCTGAAGGCCGACGGCCTGGCCGCTGGCAAGGGGGTGTTGATAATTGACAACCTCGAAGAGGCCGAGCGCGCGCTGCATGAGATGCTCGTGGATGCCAAGTTCGGCAAGGCATCGGAGAAGGTGGTCATCGAGCAGTACCTCTCGGGCGTGGAACTGAGCGTCTTCGTGCTCACCGACGGCAAGCACTACCACATCCTCCCCACCGCCAAGGACTACAAGCGCATCGGCGAGGGCGACACCGGCCTCAACACCGGCGGCATGGGTTCCATCAGCCCTGTGCATTTCGCCGACAAGGCATTCATGCGCAAGGTGGAGGACCGCATTGTCGCCCCCACCGTCAAGGGCCTCATCCAGGACCACATCAACTACAAGGGGTTCATCTTCGTGGGCCTCATGGCGGTGCCCTGCGATGGCGGCTTCGACCCCTACGTCATCGAGTACAATGTCCGCATGGGCGACCCCGAGACCGAGAGCGTCTTCCCGCGCATAGAGAGCGACGTGGTCGACCTGTTCGAACACGCGTGGCTCGGCGACCTGCAGCGCACCACGCTCATCGTGTCGCACCACGCCGCGGCATGCGTGATGATGGTGGCCCAGGGCTACCCCGGCAGCTACAGGAAAGGCGACGTCATCCACGGCCTCGAGGGCGACGACCTTCCGCAGGAGAGCCTCGTCTTCCATGCCGGCACCAAGGTGAACGAAAAGGGCGAGGTAGTGACCAACGGCGGCCGCGTCATCTGCGTCACCTCCCTGGCCGAAAGCATGCCGTCGGCCCTGCTGCGCACCTACCAGTACCTTGACCACATCACCTGGGATGGCCGCACCTACCGCCGCGACATCGGCCAGGACCTCCTCAAGATGATAATGTAGCCAGGCTATGCCTGGAGATGTCCTTTCGCCTCTCTGCGCCAGCGGAGGATGCCGAGGATGCAGAAGACCTCGAAGACGGCGTAAAGCACCACTGAGGCGTAGTTGCCTGTGAGCCAGAAGATGGCAATCATCAGCGGCTCGACAAGCATCCAGCAGAACCACTGCTGCCACCATTTGTGGGCCAGCATGAGCATGGCCACGATGGTGATGGCCGAGGAGATGCCGTCCAGGAGAGGGTATTGGCTTTCGTGGATATAGCCCAGCAGCCAGGTGAGGACTCCACTCAGCAGGACGGTGACGGTGATGATCTGCCACCAGTAGCGGCGGGGGCAGGAGCTGATGTGGCGCTCCCCGCCGTGGTCTTCCTGGCGTTTCTGGATGACGCCGCGCCAGACGAGGATGCCGTAGACGGACATCACGAAATTGTAGCAGCAGATGGCGCCGTTGGCGTAGATGCCGCTGGTGAAGTCGATGACGGCATAGAAGGCCGACATCAGCAGGCTCAACGGCCAAAACCACCGATCTGCCCTATACTCGCTGACGATATAGAACAGACCGATGACGGCACCGATAATCTCGACTATGTTCATAATCAGAAGCGGTAGATGAGGCGGCCCATGAAGTTGATGCCGGGCTGCTGGAGGTAGCCGCGGCTGTGGTAGTAGTATAGCGCCGACTCGCTTGTGTAGTCGTCCACCCAGTCGCCCGTCCAGGCACTGAGGCGGTACTGGTGGTTGAGGATGTTGTTGACCAGCAACTGGGCCTCAATCTCGCTGCTGCCCTTCAGGTGCCAGGTGTAGGAGGCTTTCACGTTGAGCAGGAAGTAGGGGTCGATGGCGTAGCACTCGCGCCCCGTGTTGTCGGCGTATTGCTTGCCGACGTATTTGCCGATGAGCTGCACCTTGGCATCTTTGACGGGAATGAAGGTGGCGATGGCGGCACCCACCACGGAGGGCGAGAGGGCCAGCGGGGTGTTGGCGGTGACGGAAGTGGGCAGGGAGTCGCCGTCGGCAAAGTCGAGGTAGGTGAAGTCGACCACCTTGTTGTCGCTGAGGGTGACGTTGGCATCCATGCGGAACCAGTCGGTGACGCGGAAACCGGCTTCCAGCTCGATGCCGAGGCGGTAGCTCTTGTCCACATTCTCCATCAGGGCGTAGCCGCTGCTGCTGATGTCGCCGTTGGGGGTCAGCTGGTCTTTGTAGAGCATGGCGTAAAGGTTGGCGCCGAATCCCCAGCGGGCGTAGGAGGCTTGGTAGCCCAGCTCGATGTCGAGGAGCGTCTCGGCCTTCACGGTGTCGCCGTTGCCGATGGCATCCTTGATGTCGCTCTTGGTGGGTTCGCGGTTGCTGATGCCCGCCACGAGATAGGTGCGCTGGTGGTCGTTGATGCGGTAGTTGACGCCCGCCTTGGGATTGAAGAAGAGATAGTCCTGGTCGAAGTCCATCTCGAAGAGGTCGTCGGCCATGCCGCGCAACTTGTAGTTCACCGTGCGCAGCTGCAGGTCGGCATAGATGTTGAAGTCGTTGGTGAAATCGTAGGTGGCTTTGGCATAGACGCTGTTGTCGGTCTTGGTGCCGTTGTAGCGGTACCACTCGTAAGGCTCGCCGAGGTTCACCGAGTCGGCGCGCACCCAGATGACGTTGCCGAAGTGGTAGCCGTCGAAGAAGAGCATGTTGTCGCCGAGGGTGAAGGAGAGTTTGCCGCCGTTGTAGTTGAGGGCCACGTTGCCCGTGATGCCGCCGTTGTCCATCTGCTTGCGGGTGACGAAATCGGTCTTGCCGCTGTAGTCGTACATGGCGAACTTCGCGTATTTTTTCCCCTCCTTGTACTGCTCGTAGTAGCCGTCGCCGTGGGTGTAGTTGAGGGCGGCCTTGATGCTCCACCGGTTGCCCATGAGGTGCGAGAAGTAGAGCTGGTAGTGCTGCTGCCAGTAGTTGTCGGTCTCGTTGGGATAGTACATCACGTTGCCGTCCATGTAATATTGGCCCGACGGGTTGTAGCGCGGGTCGCGGTTCAGGTCGGCGCTGTCGGCACCGTCCCACGTGATGCCCGAAGTCTGGCTGCCGATGATGGTGAGGAACTTGATGAGGGTGCGCTTGCCGTACCAGCTGAGGCTGCCAAAGAAGCTCTGCTGGTCGGTCTGGCCGCCGCGCACGAAGCCGTCGGAGGTCAGGCCGCTGTAGGCCAGGTCGACACTGAATCCGTGCTTGGAGATGCCACCCCCGGCAGCGATGCTGTACTGGCGCGTGTTCCAGCTGCCGATACCGAAGTCGGCCGTGCCGTAGGGTTTGAAATTGGCGTTGAGGGTCTGCATGTTGATGGCTGCGCCGAAGGCGGGACTGCCGCCCGTCGAGGCCCCCACGCCGCGCTGTATCTGGAGGCTTTGGGCCATGCCGCCGAGGTTGGGGATATTGTACCAGAAGACACTTTGGCTCTCGGGGTCGTTGAGGGTGATGCCATTGATGTTGACGTTGATGCGGCTGGCATCGACACCACGGATGCGGATGGAGGTGGCGCCCACGGTGCCGTTCTCGCCGCTGGCCACCACCGAGGGCTGCGTCTCCAGCATGTAGGGGATGCTGACGCTGCCACGGGCTTCCTGAAGCTCGGCGGCGTTGATGGTGCTGGTCGTCAGCGGGGCCTTGTTGCTGACGCGCACATCGCGGATGATAATCTCGTCCAGTGTGCGGGTACTGTCGCCCACCGTCTGGGCTGACGTTTTTTGTGGCATCTGGGCGGCGAGGCTGCCGCCGAAAAGTGTTGCGGTGAGTGCGCAGCAGGCTATCATCTGCCTGGCACGGGGTCTGGTGGCCTTGAATTGATAGCGGCCACGGGTCATGTTTTGTTGTTTCATTGTCATTTCCTCCGCCGGTATTATCCGGATCAGGTCTTGGGGTATAATCTCAGCCACAATAGGTTGCAGCACCCCCAGACGATTTCCTTTCCGCTCGGAATCCGTTGCAAAGATACACAAAAATTCCCACTCCGCGCACTTTCCCTACAAAAAAACTCTCCGCTTCCTAATTAGGTGTGCCGACGGCACACTATCCTATTAACCCCGCACCAAGCAAGAAGCACGGGGCCGCGGCCTCAAGTCGC
>Ga0310690_10013034_pt1 | contig 10156 bp, 14 predicted proteins | sample AusTroGonzalo_MG_2_FD_207661 | JGI IMG/M metagenome (GOLD analysis project Ga0310690, IMG submission 207661) | Bovine rumen microbial communities from tropical cattle in Woodstock, Queensland, Australia - Gonzalo_04 (v2) (version 2) | ecosystem: Host-associated > Mammals > Digestive system >...
ACAAATGAACCAGAAAGTAATGGATAGAATAAGAGAACATTATGTTATATTATGCAGAGAAGGATACGAAGTTGTTTATTTAGGATTACAAGGTAGTCAAAATTATGGCTTGGATATTTACGAGAATAGTTATTTAAGCGATGTTGATAGCAAAGCAATAGTTTTACCTACCTTTGAAGATTTTGTCGAAAATAGACCACCTGTGGGCTTTACCAAAGTATTAGATAACAATGAACACATTGATGTAAAAGATATTCGCGTAATGTTTGAAAATTTTAAAAAGCAAAAAATAAATTTTATAGAAATTTTATTTACAGAGTATGCACTAATTAATTCACAATATTTTGATGAAATAACATATTTATTAGATGGCAAAGAAAAAATCGCAAGAATGAATGTTAATCAAGCTTTAAGATGTATGGCAGGAATAAGTAAAGAAAAATTAAAAGCTTTACAACATCCATATCCAGCAACTTTAGACAAAATTGAAAAGTTTGGTTATGATCCAAAACAATTATATCATATTTTAAGAATGAACGATTTTATTAGAAAATATATAGCAGAAAAACCATATAGTGAATGTTTAATACCTGATGAAAAAGAATATTTAATAAGTATAAAAAAAGGTGCATTATCTTGTGATACTGCTGTTAAATTAGCAAAATTGGTAGATGAATCAACTTTTTGGCTTAAAGACAAAAATGTTTTAGAAAACGATATTATAAATAATGAAGCAGTAGAAATTTTAAGAAAAGTTAAATATGATATATTAAAGAAAAGATTTAAAAAACAAATATTGGAGGAAGAAAAAGAGTGCGAAGAATAATGGATTTTAGAGTAAATGCAAGAAGTAAGAAACCAGTAGATTATACTGTTTATTTAACAGATAAAATCGAAGGAAAAGAGGGCTATTTAGGTTATACTGACTATAACAAAAAAATAGTAGTTATAGAAGATTCTATACCTGCTAAAAAGATGATAGAGACAGCAAGCCATGAATTTATGCACGTATGGTTAGAAGAAAATGGATATGATCAAAATAAACTTTTTAATGTTGAAGAATTATGTGATATTGTTGCTAAAAGTACATTTTTTGTTCATGAACTTACAATAGATTTTATAAATTCTTATTAAAATTACAAAAAGGTATTGACATAAAAAAATATTAGTGTTAGTATATATTTACTAAAGGAAAGGAAAAAGAAAAATGAACGAATTAGAAAAATTAGTTAATAAAAAACAAACTGAAAAATTAACTGAAAATGGTGATAAAGCCTATAATACAACAGGTGATAACTTAACAGACTTGTTTTTTATGGCACCATTTTTTGAAAAACATTTAGATCAAGTTAATATTGGTGAAAGTGATAAAGAAAAAATCTTCTCTATGTTTATACGTGATCCAAGATTTGGATTAGGTCGTAGAGATTTAGGTAGAAAATTAATGAAACTATCTAAAGTACCAGTACAATATGTTATAAAAGCTGGTAGATACGATGATTTATTTGCTAATCCAACAGATGAAGCTTTAGAAATATTACATAAAGAATTATTATCTGGAAATGAATTAGCTAAAAAATGGATGCCAAGATTAACTGGTAAAGACAAGAAAATAGCAAAAGCATTATGCAAAATTTGGAACATTACACCAAAAGAATATAGAAAATTAATTAAAACAGATAGCACAGTAGAGTATAAATTATCTTATGCAGAACCAGATGAAAGTGCTACACCATTAAATGAATTATTTAACAAAGGTGCGCACAAGCATCCATTGGTTGATAGCATTGAATTTGATAAAGTACCAAGTTTAGCAATGACAAAATATTTACCAACTTTCTCTAACCGTGAAGATTTAAAAGAAAGATTTGCAGCATACATTCAAGCAGTTAAAGAAGAAAAAGCTAAAATTAATACAAAAACAGCAAATGTTTATGATGGATATAAGACTGCTACAGGTGGCGATTGGTGCGCACAATGTGTTGAAGAAGAAGCAAGAGAAGTTGTTAGTAAAAAAATAGTAGATGATGCAACTTTAGGTGTTGAAATGAATGCTATTGTAATTTTAGACTCAAGTGGTTCAATGGGCTGGTATAATGGTGGAACAAATAGCTTGTTAGCAAAAGCATATTCAATTGCTTACGCTTTAGCAACTAAATCTACTTATGCACCAAATCAAGTTATTTCATTTAGTTCTCGCCCACAATTAATGACAATTCAAGGCAAAACAATGAAAGAAAAGTATGAATCAATGTACACAGGAGATTGCACTAATACTGACTTTGGTAGAGTGATGGACTTATTAAGCAAATTAGAAAAATATCCTGAATATTTAGTTGTTTTAACAGATATGGAATTTGATTGTGGATCATGCCAATCTAAAGAAAAAACAATGAAAATATTTAAAGAACATGGTGCTGAAACTAAAATTATTTGGTGGAATTTAAACGATAGAAATAAAACAGTACCAGAGTTCGATGAATATGGCAATATTTATTTAAGTGGTTATAATATGCAAATATTAAAATTACTTGAAAATAAATTCGATATGACAACTTATATTGAAAAAATTTTAGAAAAATACAAAAAAGATATTGACTTTAAACAATTTTAGTGATATAAAGTAATTAACATAGTTGATTGCCATGGAAAAGCCACGTACAGCAAATAACATTTATTTTTGCGGCTAATACCCGCTCCAGTGAATACAATTTGATTACTTTTTGGGAAAGTAAATTTTGTGGCTTGTTTAATAAAATAATTATAAAGGCTCTTACAGCAAATAATTCAAATAGGACTTGTAATCCCGTGGTAGTTGGTTCGAATCCAACATTATCAGCCAAAACTCTCTTTTATAGAGATGATAATTAGCTCATTTGGTTAGAGTACGTATATTTTAGAGCCTTGATAAAAATAAATATAATAAAATGCTCATACAGCAAAGTAAAAAGTTTTTGGTAAGCAAAACATCTACATTTGATAAATGTTTAATAGGTTCGAATCCTATCGAGCCCATATATGACGGGCTCGATGCGAAATAATGAGCATTGTTTAAAATAAAATAATATAAAAGACCATTTCTGCAAAAAGTTATCAACCGCCATTTTAGGTTGCGTAGTTCATTGGTTGAACGTCAGTTTTTGGTACTGAAGTAGTTGGTTCGATTCCAACCGATAAAATGTATGGTCTTGTTAAATTTTATTAAAAATAAAATAGTCTACATAAGGAAAAGATTTACATTTATTTTAATAGTTTTAGGATTGAATTTTAAGTATTTGTAAAATCTTTTAAATCATTACTCGTGGTAGTCACAACCACGAGTTTTTTTTACTTTTTTTAAAAATTTTTACAAAAAAGTATTGACAAGTTTGTTAATTAGTGTTAATATGGTATTATCAAATAAGAAAGGTAAGGTAAAGAATTATGATTTGTAAAGATTGCGAGTTAGACGTAAAAAAATTAAATAGGAAAGGAGTTTGCCCAAGCTGTGCACATAGAATTGCAAATAGCAATTGGAAGGGTGAAAAATATATACCAATAAAAGATTTAAAAGGCACACATGGATACAACATAGCAATTGCTAAAAGATTAAATTCAGGAAATGCAAAAATTACTTCAAAGGTTTTAGATTTAAGTAAAACAAAAAAAGTTGAAATCACCAATGTACAACCTAAAGCAGAAAAAACAATAACTAAAATAGAAAAAGAAAAATTAGCAGATATGTTTCCAAAGGCTGAAACAAAAATAACAGAAACTAAAGTAGACGAAACAAAAAACGAACAAAGTCGTAAAGATCAATGTTATGAAATTGTTTTAAAGGATTCAAAAGCAGAGTTTAAAAAAGCACATTTAGATTTAAACTTTTATAAAAACATTAATATGAAAGAATTTTTATCAACACTTACAGAGTTATTGTATAACAAGAATATTTATGATGATGCAAAAATGGCTGAAAAAATTTTCAATAAATTGTCTATTGATTATGATCATTGGATAGAAGATACTCCATGGGATTCAGAGGAAAATCAAATTGCTTATGGTACTAAAAAAGCTTGTTTGGAATTAAGACGCCCAAATCAAACATTTATTTATAACTATAGTGCTATAAAAGAGATTTTAGATTATTTAAGAAAAGATACTGGCTTTATGAAAATTTTAGAAAGTACAAAAAAGAAAGTGCAAGAAAATCAGCCAGAGGTTTATGGTGCAAGAGCAAGTGAATTAGTAGCAAGTAAAGATTTTGCAACAAAAAGAAATGAGTATCTTTGTGAAGTTGATGGAACTAATTTACGTGGAACACCAGGTTGGGATACTTTTCGTACAACAATTTCTGCAATAGATGAGCAAAATGCTTTAAATAAGTTGAATGAACTTTTAGCAAGAAAATTTTCGACTTTTGAATATAGCCAAAAGAATATTAGAATTTACAAAATTTAGGAAGGGGAAAGCAAATGAAGAAGATAGATAGATTACTAAAAGATTTTAAAGGTCAAATAGAAGAAAACTATATTGATGTTGATAAAATTAAAAAGAAAATTAAATCTTTAGAAGATGAACGTTATAAACTTATGACAAAAAAATTAGATGATCTATATGGTGATTACTCTAAAGATTATATGATAAAAGTTATCAATATTCAATTAGATATACTATATCAAATTTTGGAGGAAAAATAAGTGTTTACAATTAGATTAGAAAAAGTAGAAGAATTAAAACAAGGCAGAACTGTAGCATATATTTCAAGACAAATAGGTTATGCACGTCCCTATGTTAGCGATATATTTAACGGCAAAAGAAACATTAATGGAAAATTAGCTGAAAAGATTATAAAAGCTTGTTATCCTGATGTAGATAAGCCAATTGAAGATTTTTTCAAATTAATTTAAAAATTTTACAAAAAAGTATTGACAAATATGTAAAATTGTGTTAAACTATATTTATCAAAGGAAATGGAGGTAATTATAGTATGAAACTTGAAGAAAAACAATATAAACTTGAAGAAACAATCGATCATTTAGAAGAAATTAAATTGATTTGGAAAGATAACGAAAAAGAATTAAGTTGGGATTTCATTAAAGAAGTTGATTCTTCAATTACTCAATTAAAAAGTGATATTGAAGAAATCGAAGATGAAATTAAATGGGAAAATTATAAGCATACAGAAGAATATGCAAGAGCAGAATGGGAAGATATGCAAATAGATTTATATAGAGGAAAATAAAGAAAGGTTGGAAAAGAAATGGAAGAAAATTTAAAAATTAAGTATAATGGACTTTTAGAAAGATTTAAAAAAGGTCAAGAACTTTTAGATAAAGAACCTGAAAACGAAGAATATCAAACTTTACTTACACAAATAGGTCAAGAAATGGAAAATATTTTACAGGCTATTGGTGATTTTACAGAAGAAGAAGCAACAAACGGCTTTAAAATAGAAACACCTAAAGAAACTAAACCTGTTTTACTTAAAAAAGAAAATCAATTACCTGATTTTGGCTCAAATTGGAAAATGGCTGAAAAATTAGCAACAAGTGATATTATTCCAAAGGCATATCAAGGTAAACCACAAAATGTAGTAGTAGCTTTAGGTTTAGCTAATCAAATGGGAATAGATGCTTTTACTGTTATGCAAAATTTATCAATTATCAATGGAAAAACTGCATGGTCAGGAAGCTTTTGTAAAACTTTAATTGAAAGAACAGGAAAATATAGAAATTTAGAATTAAATTATATTGGTGAAAAAGGGAAAGATAGTTATGGTTGCTATTTAAGTGCTGAAAGAGTTAGTGATGGTAAAATAGTAAATGGTCCGTCAGTTACGATGGCAATGGCTAAAGCTGAAAAATGGACAAGCAATTCAAAATGGAATAATTTAACAGATCTTATGTTAGGCTATCGTTGTCAATCATTTTTTTGTAGATTATACACACCAGAAGCAATGAACGGAATTTACACAAAAGAAGAAATTGAAGATGTAACACCTGTTAGAGAGCAACCACAAGATATTTTGTAGGAGGATGTTATGGAACTTACAAACGAAAATTATTTTAGCAATGAAGCTAAAGAAATATATACTGGTTCTACTGAAATTAAAGAGTTTCTATCTTGTGAAAGTTGCGCTTTAGCAAAGCTAAAAGGTGAATTCCAAGAAGAACAAAGCAAAGCTATGCAAATATCAAGTTATATAGATGCTGCAATTAGTGATGAATTAGAAGATTTTAAAGCAGAAAATCCTGATATTTTTACAAAAGGTGGCACTCTAAAAGCCGACTATCAATTAGCAGAAGATGTTTTGGCTCAAGCAAGACAAGATGAAATGTTTATGAAATACTTAAACGGGAAACATCAAGTTATTATGGCAGGTGAAATTAGTGGCGTACCAGTAAAAATCAAAATTGATAGTTACCATAAAGATAAGTGTATTGTTGATTTAAAAGCTGTTAAAGATTTTAATTTAATATGGAACGAAAATACAAAACAAAAAGAAAACTTTATTAACACATACGACTATGTTTTACAAGCAGCTTTATATCAAGAAATTGTTAGACAAAATACAGGAATGACTTTACCATTTATTATTGCAGCTTGCACAAAAGAAAAATATTCACAACGTGCATTATTGCAAATACCACAAGAAGAAATGGATTTAAAATTACAATTTCTTGAACAATATTTACCACATTTACAAGATTTAAAACAAGGCAAAGTTGAACCAACAGAATGTGGTAAATGCAATCATTGTATTAGCAAGAAAAAATGTACACAACTTTATTATTATAATGATTTTTTCAATAAGGAGTAAAAATGGAAGAAAGCAATAATAAATTTAATTTAGATGGAGAAACCAAAGATGAAATTTTAAGTATGTTAGATAATATTTGTGAACAAATCACTAAAAAGACAGGTGTTGCTGGTGGAATTTTAGTAAAAAAAAGAACACGAATTGAGTGCTGAATTAGATTATTTTGGTGATTTAATTCATAAAAATAACGATTTAGAATTAGAAAATAAACTGTCATCAATTTTAGATCAATTTATAAATATTTTAAAAGATTTAAAGGAGGAACAAAAGAAATGAGAATTTTTGGAAGAAAATTAGCAAGAGAAAACAATTATTTAAAGAACGAATTGTCTGTAAAAGAAAAGGACATTACTGCTTTACGTATTAGAGTTGAAGAATTAGAAACAAGTGTTGAAATTTTAAACAACTCTATTGATAAAGTTAAGAAAATTTGCAAAAAGACAAAAAGTGGTGTGGTTGGAAAAGCCAAAATCTTAAAAGAATTAGGAGAATAACATAATGAATTACGTAATTTTACATGGAAGAATTAGTCAAGATTTACAATTAAAAACATTAACAAACGGTAATAGTGCTGTAAGTTTTGGAATTGCAGTTAGAAATGATTTTAAAAACTCTACAACGGGAGAATATGATACACAATTCTTTAATTGTGTAGCTTATGGAAAAACCGCGGAACATATTTGCAATTACTATAATAAAGGCAAAGAAATAATGATTATGGGTAGATTAAACACACGCTCTTGGGAAACTGAAAGTGGTGAAAAACGATATGCAACAGAAATCGTTGTTAATATGACAGAATTTTGTGGAGTAAAAGGAAATAACGACAATACAGCAACAGATATTCCACAAGAAATAAATGTTATTACCACATCTGTTGATTCAGATGATTTGCCATTCTAATGGCTCCTAAATAACTCATAAGGCGTTTTATAATTTAAAATAGCAACTTATATTCCGTATAATATAAAACGCCTTAAATTTTATTTTAAGGAGAATAATATGGGATTAAAAAGTTATACTAATGGTGCAGAATTTGAAAAGCAATTAAGTCATCTTTTTTCAAAGTTAAATTTTTATGTTATTTATAATAGTAAAAAAGTAGAAGGATCTCAACCATTTGATCTTTTAGTTATAAAAAACAATAAAGCTTATGCTTATGAATGTAAAACTTTAGAAAATAAAAATGGATTATTCCCTATTTCAAGAGTTGAACACAACCAATTGTTAGCTTATGAACGTTTTAGAAAATGTAACAATACAAATATGTGTTTAGCAATTCTTTGGAATGATAATGTTTATTATATAAATTTTGATTTATTACCATATTTTGATAAACATATCGACTTAAAAAAAGTTGAGCCAAATATTAAAAATTGGAGTTTATATACAAATGATTATAACAGTTGATTCACAAATTAAAATTCAAAACCCAAGTCAAGAAATAAAGAATTATTGTAGAAATGAATTGAATATAAAAAATCCAGAAATAAAAAAGAAAGAAAGAATGGGTTTTTGGACAGGAAATTTAAGTAGATATATTAAAATGTATTCTATAAATGGTGATACTTATGTTTTGCCATTAGGTTGTATAGATGATGTTTGGAAAATGACAAAAGGAAATCAATATAATATTCAATTAGGAACACATGAAAAAATAAATTTTCCACAAAGCAATATAAAATTATATGATTACCAAGAACAAGCAGTTGATTTTATGATTAAAACTAAACGTGGAATACTTGAAAGTAAATGTCGGTAGTCGGCAAATCTATAATGGGTTTAGAGATAATTAAAAGGATTGGTTATAAAGCATTAATAATTTGTGAAAAGAAAGAAATTCAAAATCAATTTAAAGATTACCTTGAAAAAAATTATAATATGAAACCTGGAGATTATGGATTAATTAAAGAAGGCAAAGCTGAAATTGGCAAATATATTACTTTGGCTTTAAGACAAACTTTAGTTAATATGGATCTACTACAATACAAATATGAATGGGGTACAATCATTGTTGATGAATGTCAAAATGTTGGTGGTAGTGTTACAAAAGCAACACAATACTCTAAAATATTAAATAATCTTGCAAGTCAATACAGAATTGGATTAAGTGCAACTGGATATAGAGTAGATGGTCTAACTCCTTGTTTATATGCTTTAATGAATAAAGTTAAATATAGAATACCAAAAGAAGCTATACAAGATAAAATTATAAAAGCAAAAATACAACCTATTCTTACAAATTATCAAATTGGTGAAGAAAGCCAAAATGATGATGGAACAATAAATTATACTGTTTTGCCAACAAATATGGCTATGGATAAATCTCGTAATGAATTTATACTAAAATTGCTTGAAAAAGAAAAAGATAATTATTGTTTAATATTAAGTGATAGATTAGAAGGTCTTGAAATATTACACAATAAAATTGGTGGGCTCTTTATAAATGGAAAAATGACAAGCAAAAAAGCAAAGCAAGAGCGAGAAGAAGCTATAGAAAAAATGAGAAATAAAGAAGAACACTATTTATTTGCAACATTTTCATTAGCACGTGAAGGACTTGATATTAAGCCACTTAATAGGTTATTCTTAATTGCACCAACTAAAAATAAAATTACTTTAATTCAATCAACTGGTCGCATAGAAAGAAAAACAGAAAACAAAGATACTCCAATTGTTTATGATTTTATTGATCGTGGAAAATATTTTTATGATGCTTTTATTAAACATAGAAAACGTTTTTATAAGCAAAACGGCAACCAAATATTGACAGAACTTTAAAATTGATATACAATAGAAAAAAACGGAGTGTGTATGGAAGATATACGAAAGACTTTTCGGCAGACATTTATGCAACGTTTGTGGTTACGACGGAAAAAGAAAATCAAGAATTTGTAGAAAATTGAAAAAAAGACAACAAAATAAAGTTATAATTTATAAATGCTTAAATTATAAAAAAGATAACACTGTTTTATAAGCGCAGGTATCCAAGTGGTAAGGAAAACGGTCTGCAAAACCGCTATCGTGCGTTCGATTCGCACCCTGTGCTCCAAAAATATATCCGTATGGTGCAGTTGGTAGCACGCGTGCTTTGGGAGCATGAGGTCGCAGGTTCAAATCCTGCTGCGGGTACCAACGGGGTTCTGCTATATTAAGATAAAGTATGTAGAATAGCTAACTATTGAAATTGATTAATGAAGACACGGTATTAGTTGACGCAGATATAACGTACCCCGTACCAATGTTCGTGTAGCTTAATGGATAGAGCATTTGCCTACGAAGCAAAGGGCTGTAAGTTCAAATCTTACCACGAACACCAATATGGCTTGATAGCTCAAATAGTAGAGCGTATGGTTG
>Ga0310690_10013035_pt1 | contig 10156 bp, 9 predicted proteins | sample AusTroGonzalo_MG_2_FD_207661 | JGI IMG/M metagenome (GOLD analysis project Ga0310690, IMG submission 207661) | Bovine rumen microbial communities from tropical cattle in Woodstock, Queensland, Australia - Gonzalo_04 (v2) (version 2) | ecosystem: Host-associated > Mammals > Digestive system >...
CCATTACCGACTATCTTGCCCACTAATGACCTTTCTGCCAACAATGCCACGGGTTTCTCGGCCCTTCCCACTGACTCCGAGGACTTCGACTCTTTCGGGATGAGAGCCTACTTTTGGAGTACTACGCAGAGAAATTCAGCCAACGCATACAACCGCTACCTCACCCACTATAACACCACCGTGTATAGTCATCCTGTAGGCAAGAGTAACGGGTACTCAGTCCGTTGCTTGCGTGATTAGAGCAGGCTGCAAAAGTGGTCTTTCGGGCAATCCCGCTATAAGGCGGGCGAAATTGAAACTAAGGGAGGGCTGGTGAGTCTCTCCTTTTTTGTTTGGAAATCACAAACTTCACGGATATGGATAAACAAAAAGTAGATTTCATTCTATAAGTTCCCCTATTCCATATATCCAAAATAAAGAAAGCGGGACTCGTTCAGTCCCGCTTTCATCGTCAAAAAATTATTACTATATGGGATAGGTTATGCGTACAATTCCGTGAAGATGTCGCGCAGCGCTTTGCACTCGCGCAACTCTTGCAGCGTGAATTCCGCATGGCCTTTCGTATAGCCGTTGCCCATGATCATGTTCACATCGCTGCCGATGCCCTCAGCACCGAGGCTAGCCTTTGTGAAGCTGGTTGCCATGGAGAAGAAATAGACGATACCATCGTCCTTGGTGCAGAGCACGGCGGTCATCTCCTGGTCAGGAACATTGACACAGTTGATGGTGACATCCGCCATCTTGCCGTCGGTGAGTTTCTCGACGAGCTCATAGACCTGCACAGGGGTCATGCCGGCGGCAGACTCCACCACATCGCAGAAGCCGAGGTCCTTGATACGCTGAGTGCTCTTCGGGCTGTTGGCGATGCCGATGACCTTACCAGTGACACCGACACGCTTCTTGGCCTCGTAGCAGCAGAGCATACCGGACTTGCCACCAGCGCCGAGGATGAGGACCGTCTGGCCGTATTGGCACAACTTAGCGGTCTGGGCCGGAGCACCGGCAACGTCCAGAGCGCTCAAAGCGAGTTTCTCCGGCATGTCGGTCGGGATCTTGGCGTAGATACCGCTCTCGAAAAGGATGGCCTTGCCCTTGATGTCCACCTGGTCCACATCCGGACGGATCTCCAGGATCTCGTCAATGCGGAGAGGCGTGAGGCTGAGGCTGACAAGGGTGGCGATACGGTCGCCCTCTTTCAGGTCGATTTTGCCCTTCAAGGCATCGCCGATCTTCTCCACGCGACCGAGGAGCATACCGCCAGAGCCAGTACGACGGTTGCGGTGTTTGCCCTGGAGCTCCACATTCAGGAACATCTCCTTCTTCACCTCTTCCATGATGGCTTCCTGGCTTGCGCCTTCGCCTGCCTGCTGTTTGGCATAATTATGAATGTCGGTGAAAGATGCGGAGTCAATGTTCAGCGTCTGCACATCAATGAGAATCTCATTGTCATAGATTTCATCCATGTTATTGTCAATCTTATTGGCCGGCTGCGGGAGAACACCCTTGGGCTCGATCACACGGTGGGTACCGTATTTGTTTCCTTTTTTCTGCATAGTTCGTTGATTTATAAAATTATATTGAAAATACCGTTTTGTATTATCAAGGGTTGCAAAAATAAGCTTTTTTTCGACTAAAAACAGCCATCCGGAAAAAAAATTAATTCACAATATAAGGTTAGCAATCATTTTGGGGGCTAACGTGCAGAGGTTCAGCACGGGAACCGCATCTTTCTGTTTTTTCACCCTCAACATCCCGAATATAATCCGACACCGCTGAATAAATCCTACGCCAATGCTCATCCGTGAGGGTTTCCAAATGTTTTGCCATCACCCGGCTGTCATTACGTCGCGCAGGACCCGTCTGCGCCTGCCGCGGCGACATGCTGTCCAGTTTGTCCAGCGTCTGCTGCATGAGCGGACGCAACAGATCCAGACTCATCCCGTTGTCTTTCAGAATGTCATCGGCGATGGAGAACATGGCGTTGGAAAAATTACAGGCGAACACGGCGGCCAGATGCGCCACCGCACGCTGCAGCTCCGACATCCGGCAATAGCGGTCAGACAAGGCTGCTGCCAAGCGCTCCACGCTGTCGAGCGAAGCTCCCAAGTGGTCGGTTTCCAGACATACAGGCACCTGCAAGCCCTCATAGACCGTATCCTTGGAGAAGGTCTGCAACGGATAAAGCACACCATACTCCCGGGCATGGCCTTCGAACACCCGCTGCGACACCGACCCTGCCGTGTGGAGGGCTACCGGCATCGTAAAGGGAATCCGAGGCAGTAATTCGCCGTAAGCATCATCCGCCACGGAGAAAAGATACAGCGAAGCTTCCGGCGACAGTTGTGTGATATCGTCAATCGCCTGCGCCCCCACCCCATCGGCGATGCGGCGGGCGTGGGCCAGGTTGCGGCTATAGACCTGCCCGATACGGAATTCCCGGGAATCCCGCAGGCGATAAGCGATCCAAGCCGCCACATTTCCGGAACCGATCAGCGCAATCATCAGTAGGAGAATTTACTGCCACCCACAAACTCGCGGAGGATGGAGGTGCCGGGGACCTTTTCCTCGGGGATGGACTTGAAATAGGACAAGAACTTGCGCAGACGCACCGCCTCAGCATACTCGGGCAGCGATTCGGGGACTGCGTCCAGAATAGACATGGCGTATGTCTTCAGCAGGCCCAGCTCGAAAATCAATGAGGTGTTGATCATCTCGTCGGCATTCTCCTGGAACGGGAAGATGTTCTTCTCTTCCCCGTTGCGAACGCTTCGCCAGCGACGCAGTGTCTCCACCGCCGAATATCCGCGGTAGTTGTAATCGCGCACAATGCGGCGTATCAGACGGTTGTCCGCCGTGGGGATGGGATTCTGCCGATCGATGGAGATGGAGGTCAGCGCCGACACGAAGATCTTGAACTTCACCTCATCGGGGACCTGCTCCGTGAGCTTGGGATTCAGGCAGTGGATGCCCTCAATGACCATGATGGACTTTTCGTCCAACTGGATAGACTTCCCCGTCCAGATTTTGGTGCCCTTGGTGAAATCGAAGGTGGGTAGTTCCACACGCTTGCCGTCAATCAGATCGGTGAGCGTACGGTTGAACAGCGGAAGGTCCACCGCCTCCAAAGCCTCGAAGTCGAATTTGCCGTTCTTGTCCCTCGGGGTCTCATCGCGCTCCACGAAGAAATCATCCACCGAGATTTGCACGGGATGGTAGCCATGTACGGCCAGCTGCACCGACAGCCGCTTGCAGGTGGTGGTCTTGCCCGAACTGGACGGACCGCTGATGAGCACCATCTTCACTCCTCCACGATTAAAGATATTGTCTGCGACAGCTGCAATACGTTTCTCCTGGAAAGCCTCCGCAATCAGGATTGTGTCCTGCACCTTGTCCTCCGCAATCAAGCGGTTCAGATCGCTGACATAGGGCACGCCCAACTCCTCGGCCCACCGTTTGTTCTCTTTATAGACGGAAAACAGTTTAGGCATCCGCCGAGTCTTCGGCAACACATTGATATTTTTGGAAGAGGGTATCTTCAGTAAGATGCCATCCTCATATTTCTCCAAACCGAACATCTTCAGATAGCCCGTCGAAGGCACCATAAAACCGTAATAGTAGTTCACCGTGTTCTCCAATTTATACACAGATGTGTAAATCCTGTCACGGTCCTTGAAAAGTTCGTACTTGTCCTCCAAGCCATACTCCTGGAACGTGCGGATGGCCTCCGGTGTGAGCATGCCCACGCGCTCGAACGGGATATCACGCTCCACCAGACCCATCATGTGGTGCTTCATCCGTTTCACAAGTTCCTCCGTAATCGGCTCGTCCATCTGCTCCAGACGGCAGAACCGCCCGCCGGAGATGGAGTGTTTGATGTGCAGCTTTACCTTCAACGGGAAAAGGTCGTGAACCGTCTTGCAGAGTAGAAAATAGAGGGAACGCACATACATGTTGTGTCCGTAGGTGGAATAATAATCGAAAAACTCAATGACTGCCGGTTTGTGGATCTGATAGGTCAAATCGCGGACCTTGTTGTTCACTAACGCGCCAAGGAACACGTTCTCGGATTTAATATCCTCTTTTTTTATAAAATCCAAGAGCGTAGTACCATACGGCACCTGCACCTCGGCTTTAAGATTCCGGCAAAGAATTGGGACTGTTTGCATATATTGTTTACAATTAATAATTTACAATTAAAAATCAGCACTCCTCCTCTCTAAACTCTAAACTCTCAACTCTCAACTATTCACTACTCACTATCCTATGCTGAATACCATATTCGGAGAGGATCTGGCGCACGCGGTTCTCATCCGTATCGGTCAGGAAGACTTGTCCGAAGTGGTCGTTGCCCACCATTTTAAGAAGCTCGGATATGCGATTTTTGTCCAATTTGTCAAAGATATCGTCCAGCAGGAGTATGGGTTTGACCTTCTTACGTGTGCAGGAATAGTCGAATTGGGCAAGGCGCAGGGCCAGCGAGAAGGATTTCTGCTGCCCTTGGGAACCGAAGCGCCGGATCGGCTGTCCGTTGATGAAGAACAGGTAATCGTCCTTATGAACCCCGAAATTGGTGAATCCGCTGTGCAGGTCAGCCTGAGCCGTCTGCTGCAGGCCCTCGGCATATTGGGAAGTCTGCAGTCCCGAGCGGTATTGGATGGAAACCTCCTCCGAACCACCCGACAGTTGGCGGTAGTGTTGTTGGAATACCGGGAGCACATCCTCAATGAATGCCTGCCGGCAGGTGAAAATCTGGTGACCTATCGGAATCATCTGCTCGTCCAGAATCCGGAGCAGCGCGGCATCGGCACGATGGTTCTCCAACATCTGCTTGAGCAGGGCGTTGCGTTGCATCAGCAGTTTCCGGTAGGCAATGAGATGCTGCAGGTACTCCGCATCAAACTGCGAGATGATGGTATCGAAGAAACGTCGCCGCGTGTCGCTCACCTCGTTGATGATGTCACTGTCGTACGGCGAGACCATCACGGCGGGGAAGAGCCCAATATGGGCACTGAGACGGGGGTACTCCTTCTTGTTGGCCCGCACCGACTTGTGTCCGTTCCGGTAGGTGCAGCTCACCTGCGTGTGGTTCTGCGTCTCGCGCTGCACAAACTCACCATGTATGGCGAAGAAGTCGGTGTCGAAACGCACGGAATAGACATCCTGGGCGGCGAAATAGCTCTTGCAGAAAGAGAGATAGTATATCGCGTCCAACAGGTTGGTCTTGCCGCTACCGTTCCTACCAACGATGGCGTTGACATTCTCATCAAACGAGAATTCAGCCTCCTCGTAGCTTTTGAAGTTCGTAAGTTTCAGGTGCTTGAGATACATGGGTGGGGATTAGAGTTGAGGGTTGAGAGTTGAAAGTTGAGAGCAAGTGTATGGGATGTTTTTTAGAGGGGGCAAAAATAGGAAAAATTCGCTTGCCGACAACAGCACCAACGGGGTAAAAAAAAGGGACGTCACATTGCGACGTCCCTTCCCTGAAAAAAATTTCATTATTTCACTCCTAACACATCCAGCCCCTGGTGGAAGCGGATGTCGCGAGGAATGCCGGCCTTGTTGATGCGGTCGAGATCCTTCTGAAGGTCCGGACCAATGGTGCCGTGGTCCTTGCTGTACTGCGAAGCAAAGGCGAAGTCACCCGTGGCTTGCGTCTTGAGGATCAGGGCAATCCAGCCCTCCATCGCCTTGCGGGCCTTCTCGTAGTTGATGTGGTAGGTGCCGTTGCCGTTGCGCGTGAAAGCGCCATTCTCGAACATGTAATTATAGCACATCATATTGGCGATACCGTGCGCCTCCGATGCGCCGAAACGCACGCTGCGCAGCAAGCCTACAATATAAGTAGTAATGGCTTCCTCCACGGTGATGTCGGAGATCTCGCCCTTTTCAATCAGATTGCAAACAAGATTCAACCCGATGATGTCGGCCTTAGCCTCTTCCCAGCTGGAGTTCTCGGTCTGCATGGCCTCATCCACGCTTCCCTTGCCGTTGATGGTTTGCTTCACGCCCAGGCCATGGGCCACCTCATGGAACGTCACATTCCAGAAGAAAGCGTCGAAGCTGATGTTGGACTGTTCCGACGGTTCGATGATCATCTCGCCAATAGGTTTCATAATCTTGTCGAATTTGGCCTGCATGGCGTTGCGCAGCTGGAAGCGACGGGAGCCCTTCTTGGCCTGCACTCTGTCGTCGTTGGGCAGGTTGATGGCGATGGTCTTGCCACCGGCATTGCAGTCGCCGCCATAGAAGACCACGTCATAGAGGTTCATGTCGGAAGAGGTGCCGGGCACGTAGTTCTTGTGTGCGGGGTCGCAGGGCAGTTCTTTCTGCAACTGGGGCAGCATCTGCACAAACTTGGCCAACTTGGTACTGGCATCCACGTCCTTCACCAGCACAAAGGCTTCCCAGGAGGTCTTCACAGAGTTGAAGGCATCATCATAGTTCTCGATAGGGCCGAACACAAAGTCAAGGTTGGAGTTGCGCAGGTCCATCCAAGCCATATCGCTGGGGTAATAGTCGTTGGTCTGCAGTGATTTCTTGCGCTCGACGAGATACTTCTTCATGGAGGGGTTATCGGTAATCTCGATGGCCTGGTCTAACAGTTCGCACACGCGGTCGAGTTTCTCCTTATAGGCCTCATAGTAGCCCACGGTTTTGAGATTACCGTTCTCATCGCGGGTGAGGATGGTATAGTGGGAGGCTTTGAGCGGGTCGGCGAAGGCGTCATACTCGGCCCGGGTGATGTCCTGCGGGTAGTAGTTGGCCGTTGCAGGGCGCGGGCCATAGCCACTCACGAAGGGTTTTTCGGCATCCAGACGGTCCCACGGGCCGTAGTTGATGAGGGCGAACTCCTTCACCCAGGGATCGGAGATGGTGTCGAGGAGCGTCTTGTCGCCGAAGGTCTGTTCCCAGAAAAGGTCGTCCATAATCTGTCCGATCTCGAAGAAAATGGGCAGGAGTTTGCGTTCGCTCTCGGTGAGTTTCGAGAGGTCGGCGGTAAGGTCGAAGTAGGCATACTCCTCCACTTTCTGTTGCATTTCGCTTTTGGATTCCTCTTGGGGATTGGCGGATTTCTTCTCCTTGCAGGAGGTTGTAACCAAGGCTAAACAGCCGAATGCGATTACCATAGCAGTGATTTTTCTCATAATTTATAAGGTTTAGAATATTTCAAAAAATGCGAGTACAAAAGTATAAAAAAATTCGTATATTTGCCACCCCGTAAAAAGGAGAAAAACAACAACTAATAACCCATTTAATAACTTTTTTAAATTAGTAGAATTATGGCATTTAAAGGAGCTTTAATCATTGACACGGAGAAGTGCAAGGGCTGCGGCGTCTGCATCACGGGATGCCCCAACCAGTGCATCGGTCTTTCCAAACACGTAAATGCGAAAGGGTACAACTACCTCGAGATGACGAACGAGGACGGCTGCATCGGCTGCGCCAGCTGCGCGGTGATCTGCCCGGACGGCGTCATCGAAGTGTATCGTGCGAAGGAATAAGCCCAACCGCTTTCATTCAGAATCAAAACAACAATTAAACAACTAAACATCGTAAAAAATGGCAAAAGAATTAAAATTAATGAAGGGTAATCAAGCCATTGCTGAGGCTGCTATCCGCTGTGGTTGCGACGGTTATTTCGGATATCCCATCACGCCGCAGAGCGAGGTCCTCGAGCATCTGATGGCGGAAAGACCATATCTAACAACCGGCATGGTTGTGCTGCAGGCCGAAAGTGAATTAGCATCCATCAACATGGTATATGCGGGCGCCGCTTGCGGCAAGCGCGTCATGACATCCTCCTCCTCCCCCGGTTTCTCCTTGATGCAGGAGGGACTCTCCTACATCGCCGGCGCCGAGCTCCCCGCCCTGTGCGTCAACGTGGTGCGCGGCGGCCCGGGCCTCGGAACCATCCAACCCTCCCAGTCCGACTACTTCCAGACCACCAAAGGTGGCGGCCATGGCGACTACCGCCTCATCACACTGGCCCCCGCCTCCGTGCAGGAGATGTACGACTTCGTGGAGCTGGGCTTCGACCTGGCCTTCAAATACCGTAACCCCGTCGCCATCCTTTCCGACGGCGTCATCGGCCAGGTGATGGAGAAGGTCATGGTGGACGACTACAAGCCCCGCTGGACCGACGAATACATTGAAAAGACCTGCCCGTGGGCTGCCACCGGACACCGTTCCACCGGCAAGCACCGCATCGTGACTTCTCTTGAGCTTGAGGCCCTGAAGCAGGAAGCCATCAACGACCGTATCCAGGCCAAATACCGCAAATGCGAAGAGGAAGACGCCCGCTACGAGGCCATCCAGTGCGACGACGCCGAATACCTGTTCGTGGCTTACGGCTCCGCAGCCCGTATCTGCATGAAGTCCATCGAGCTGGCCCGTGCCGAAGGCATCAAGGTCGGTCTGGTACGCCCGATCACCCTGTGGCCGTTCCCGACGAAGGCCGTGGCTGAAATCGGCGGACGCATGAAGAAGATCCTCAGCGTGGAAATGAACGCCGGCCAGATGATCGAAGACGTGAAGCTGGCAGTGGGCTGCAACGTGCCCGTTGAGCACTTCGGACGCTACGGCGGCGTGATCCCGACCCCGGTCGAAATCGTAGAAGCCTTGAAAAATATAATTAAATAATTTAAGCACTTGAAATTATGACAAGAGAAGATATAATCAAACCCGAAAACTTGGTGTACAAACGCACTCCGGTTCTCACGGATGCAACCATGCACTACTGCCCAGGCTGCGGTCACGGTGTCGTTCACAGAATCATCGCCGAAGTGATTGAAGAGATGGGCATCCAGGACAATGTCATCGGTATCTCGCCGGTGGGCTGCTCCGTCTTGGCCTACAACTATTTTGATGTGGACTTCGTGGAAGCCGCCCACGGACGCGCACCCGCGTGTGCCTCCGCCATCAAGCGTCTGCGCCCGGAGACCTTCGTGTTCTCCTATCAGGGCGACGGCGACCTGGCCTCCATCGGCTGCGCCGAAGTGATGCATGCCTGCAACCGCGGCGAGAACATCACCATGATCTTCATCAACAACGGCATCTACGGTATGACCGGTGGCCAGATGGCCCCCACCACCCTCGAAGGTATGGAAACCGTGACCTGCCCCTACGGCCGTGACCCCGAAATCATGGGACACACCATGCGCCTCACCGAGATGCTGGCCCAGCTGCCCGGCACCTACTATGTGACCCGCCAAGCTGTCTATACCCCGGCATTGGCCCGCAAGTGCAAGAAAGCCATCCGCATGGCCTTCGAGAATCAGAAACTCAAAAAAGGCGTCTCCTTCGTGGAAGTGACCTCCAACTGCAACTCGGGCTGGAAGATGACTCCAATCCAAGCCAACAAGTGGATGGAGGAGAACACCCTCAAATTCTTCCCGTTAGGCGACATGAAAGTGGATGGCAAGTTCGATCCCAAATTCATCGAGCGCGTCGGCACCTTCGACCAGCCGAATGAGACGATCTATTCATTGAGAAAAAAATAATAACCTTAAAATCACAAAGAAATGACAGAAGAAATCATCATAGCAGGCTTCGGCGGTCAAGGTGTGCTCTCAATGGGTAAGATCCTGGCATACGCCGGCATTATGCAAGACAAAGAGGTCAGCTGGCTTCCTTCCTACGGTCCGGAAATGCGTGGCGGCACGTCCAACGTCACCGTCATCCTCAGCGACGAGCGCATCTGCTCCCCGTACCTCAACCAGTTCGACACCGCCATCATCCTCAACCAGCAGTCCATGGACAAGTTCGAATCGGCCGTGAAGCCCGGCGGTCTGTTGATCTACGACCCCAACGGCATCACCAACCACCCCACCCGCAAAGACATCAACATCTACCAGGTGGCCGCCGCCGACAAGGCTAACGAGTTGGGTATCGCCAAGCTGTTCAACATGATCGTGCTGGGCGGATTCCTCGCCGTGAAACCGCTTGTCACCCCGGAAATGCTGCACAAAGGTCTGGAGAAGTCCCTGCCCGAACGCCACCACCACCTCATTCCCAAGAACGAGGAAGCTGTGGAAATCGGCAAAGGCATCCTGAAACCGTATCACACGATTTAATAATATTGTAGGCCTGTCATAATATGCAGGCCCACAATAAAATGTAGGTCCGCCATGACATGACGGACCTACATTTTTATGAT
>Ga0310690_10013036_pt1 | contig 10154 bp, 7 predicted proteins | sample AusTroGonzalo_MG_2_FD_207661 | JGI IMG/M metagenome (GOLD analysis project Ga0310690, IMG submission 207661) | Bovine rumen microbial communities from tropical cattle in Woodstock, Queensland, Australia - Gonzalo_04 (v2) (version 2) | ecosystem: Host-associated > Mammals > Digestive system >...
CGTCCGGCCCCTCCGGAATGCCCGAGGCGTAGTACAGCGCCTTGTGGTCGGCCAGCACGACGCATCCGTCGCCGGCCTCCACCTTCGCTCCATTCTCGCCGACGAGTCCTACGGCCTTGCCACCCGTAACAACCGCGCGTTCCACGCCCAAGAGGGTCGCGCTTGCCGCGACCGCCACCAACAGCGCCAGAATCCTAAAACATGAACTATTCATTTAGCCTCCTGATATCAACATGGAAATTTTACTTTCTACGCACCACTCAAATTCCCTGCTCGGCAAGGGAGACGAACTGCCCTCCATCTGCCGAATCGACCGGACCGAGGATCATGTGGTCGAGGAAAACAACGCCGAGTCGCACCGCAAGGTCTTTCAGTTCCTTAGTCGCCGCGACATCCGCCTTGCTCGGCGTCAGATCGCCCGACGGATGGTTGTGAGCGACGATGATCTCCTCCGCGCCCACCTTCAGCGCCTCGCGGAAGATCGCCCCCGCGTCAATCGCCGCCGTGCCGTTCTCATGCCCGACGGAAACGAGAATCGGCTTGGCAAGAACCTTGCCGTTGCCGTCCAGCGGCAACACGAACACGCGCTCTTCCCCCTGCTCCTTCGGCAACGCAGCACGAAATTGCGCGCCCGCATCAGCTGGGGTTTCAATTACAATCCCTGCTTGTGTTCGGTTCACGACATCACTTCCCTTCTATATGATTCGGCAGAAATCAATCGCAAAGGGTTTCATTATTCTGCTTTCCAATCAGCATTGAACCATTGGCGTTGGGTACGCCAATACTTCTCTGCTTGCTTTGCGTGGTCAGCAAATTTGCCAAAGTCTACATGAAGTGGATAGATTCGTTCCCCACTGTATTTGTCGGAAAAAACGTACATTCCATGCCAGCCGTTCTCCTTGTATTCGGTGCTACCGCCGTCAACCATCGCTTTGAACTTCGGTAGTTTCAGGAAATCACCGTCAAGCACCAGAGCCGTGCTCCAGAAGAAAGAACGCATAGCGATTATTGATGGTTCGCGGTCGCGCGTAACACGATCGCGAATGCTTGTCTTACTTTGGATGCATCCAAAGCAAAAACGCTTTTCGCCATCCTTGTATGTTGCGTACAAGTCAAATACGCTGCCAGCAATCTGTTCCTTCAACCAACTAATGTCACGCGGTTCGTTTGCAAGTTCGCCCGCTTTCAAGAGCGTATTCAAGTCGCGTTGAAGAAGTATCTCAATGTCCGTATCCTCCAGTGCGGAGTTGGCAAGCAACTTGACCATTTCCTCAAAGGCGTGCCCACTTGATTTCTTCCAGCTTTGGTCGGCCTTGATGACCTTCTCTATCACCGTTGCATCGTCAATTCCACTTTTTCGATGGATGTGTATTTCATAAATGCTACGCCAGATAGCAGCAGGTTCAACGTCCGGATACTTCTCCATTGACTTAAGGATTGCCGCCTTTATGGCCTCCTTCTGCGCATGGCGCTCCGCTTCATTAGGCTTTCTTTTCTTCTTTTCACGTGTCGCAGCGGACAGTTCTGCGGTGAATGTCGAATCATACACCGTTCTTGCGAACGACTTAAAAGTTTCCTTCATGGTTTATCCTCCGTTAGCATTTCTAAAATCGTTTTTCCCCAAGCAAATGCAAGAAGCGGCGGAACCGCATCTCCAATCTGTTCGTATTTATCCTGCACATCACGATTGATGTGCGGCACGATATACGGACCACCTGCAAAATCATACGAATCCGGAAAAGATTGAAGCCGTGCGCATTCACGAACTGTCAAAGCCCTATTCTCCGATGGGTGAACAAACTCATCTAGGCAATGCGACGTGACTGTCGGGGACGGTTCATTAACCGGCAACCGATAATTGCGCTTAATGAAAATTTTCTTCGGCACGACATGTCGTAGCTGAAGTGCCTTAAGCTCCTCACCTTTATATTTTACAAACAGGTCTCGCAGGCTTTCTCCTTGTTCCAGGCGAGCAAATCGTTCAAGTGTAGCGGGACGGTGTTTCATCGGCATATGATATGAGATGCTATTTGTCCGGCAATCTCCCCTTCGCCAGAACACATCGTCGCGCATGAGAGCAGCATATTCACCATGTAACGGTGTGTAACTTTTACCGTCTTGCCATGAATTAGGAACAACCGGCGGCAGTCCTTCAAGAGCATCACCTACAGAAAACATCCGAGCAACGCGAGAAATCGGACGGCGTAGTCGTACGGTCCCCATACGCGTCCCCAGTATAAAAAACCGTTTACGCCTCTGCGGCACCCCAAAGCGGGTCGCATCTAGAATAACTTCTATGAAGTTTCCGTAACCCGCCTTCGTCATCTCCTCCTTGAGAACATCGACTATCAACGTCGATCCCCCTTTACTTACCGTCTTTGAGGTAATGCCCGGCACATTCTCAAACAACAGAAACTTGGCCTTGACAATATTTGCTACTCGAATCCCCTCACGAAAAAGAAATTGCCTGTCGTCATAGAAACTACGCGAAGTATTTCCTGCCGTCGAAAAAGTTTCACAAGGCATTCCCGAAGTAACCAAATCAACCCCGTCGGAAGGACAAAACGGAAGTATTTCTTTTGCCGCGACATTTCGAATGTCGTTGTTTATCACATGGACATCTGGATGGTTTGCAACATATGTTTCTACACATGATTTGACTTTTTCTATAGCAACCAATGTTGTAAAACCTGCAGCATATAGCCCTGTGCAGAATCCACCTACACCGCTAAAACAATCAACATGAGTAAAAGGTCTATCAACTTTAGGTAAATCATCTGTCAATGCAGCCCTTAGTCCTTTTTTTTCAGGGGCGAAAATGAGAGGAGTATTGTTTTCGCGACAAGGTACCATCATCTGCGCCAAGAAATCCAACTGCACCGCCGCTTCGCATACGCGGAGCTGGGCGGGGCGGAGCTTGGTGATAATTTCGGGAAGCCGCTTCGCGAGACCGGGGTCGTTGCGGTCAGGCGACTCAAGATACGCCTTGAGCTGGCTGCGAACCTTGGGCGAGCGTGCGAAATCCGCCGTACGGACGATGACACGCTCGGCATCTTCTGGGAGCGTCAGTTTGTGTTGATACTTGTACTCTGTCTTGAAGAGCAAGTATCTGTTGCCATGCGCCTTGCCTCTCGCGGGATAGCCGTAGCCGTCAATCAACTCTTGGCGAGTCTTGATGCCGACGAACTCCGCCTTGTAGTGACGTTCGTCCTTCGTGCCTTTAAAAAGCCACAGCTCGGTTATCTTTGCCGCATCGGCCTCGGTGATTTTGTCCCCGTCTAAGATCGGATAATTGTACCAGCTACGCCAACGCGTGAGCTGGTCGCCCTTGTACGTGCCGACAAGAACGACCTTTGCGGTCTCCTCCCTTGCCTCTTTCCTGGGCGTTGCCTTTCGCTTCTGTCCTTTTGGACTTTTCTGTGCCATAGTATTCTCCGACTTGGCGTTAGTTTACCAAAACGCCCGCCTTGCCGCAACGTCAGAACACAAATGTGGTACGCGAAATCACGTTTGCGATTTTACGCACATTTCCCCATCAGCAACCGCATGGAGAGCAACCGCCTCGGCGGCTCACTGGGACAACGGGCGTCCCGCCCGTTGCATCACACCCCAATGAAGTTCCACGAGTAGGAGAAGTCGTCGGCGATCTCGAGCAGGCGGAAACCCGGCGGGCGGGCGTCGAAGTTGCTGCACGTGGCCTCGGTCCCCAACATCGTGATGTTCCTGTAGCCACGCACGGAAAGACGATGGAGGTGCGCCGTGAGGAAGAAGCGCGCGCCGGACGCCGCATACGCCTCGAGCCGCGCCGCACGTCCGGCGAGCGGATAGTTGTCGTAGGAGTTCTTTTCGTCGGACGCGAACGCGAACGGCGGAATGTGCGTGGCGAGGATGACGCGTCCGTTCCGCGCCTTCGCCTCCTCCAGTTCATCCTTCACCCACGCCTCGTACGCCGCCTGTTCCTCCTTCGCCTCCGTCGGATACCAGAACTGCGAGTTCCCCGCGATGATGCGCCAGCCCTTGACGTCCCGCGCCTCGCGGTCGCGCCCGAACACCTTCCGGAAACGCTCAAGGTTCTCGAACGTCACACGGTTGCCCATGTCGTGGTTTCCGGGCGTGACCATGAACGGCACCTGCAGGCGCTTCAGGAGCGAGGGCCATTCCTTCTCGAGGTCCGCCGCGCGTTGCGTCATGTCGCCACCGAAGACGAGGATGTCGGGCTTCAGTTCGTTGACGCGCGCGATCGCACGCTCGAGGCGCGCCAGGTCCTCCCTGTAGTTTTCCTCGAAGCGCTCCTTGGCGCGGTGCTTCATCGACGGCTTTCCCGTGATGAACCCGAACTGCGGGTCGCAGCAATGGGCGATCACGAGCGTGTCGTCGCGGCCGCGCGGGAGCGCGGCCCTCCCGGCATCCGCCAGCGCCCCGCCTGCCGCCGCAGCGGCCATGATGCCGCCAAGAAACCGCCTGCGTCCCGTCGTCATGCCGTGCCCTTCTGCGTCACGCCGCCAGCCCTGCTCATTTCCATCGCCGTTTTCCTTTCTTTTCCACCTGTCCAATGGCCGCCGACCTTGTAGGTCGAAAACCCACATGCGTTGACGAGATAGTCAGTACGTGAACTCAAGCTCGCTCTTCGGGCCGCCGCATCCGAACCGGAAGACATGTACGGTGCGCTTGGCGGGCTTCACCGCCACGAGGTCGATCATCATGTCACGCGACCGGTTGAACTTGAGCTCGATCTTCGGGCAGCGCGCGCCCATCACGATGCAGTCGCGCGGCGTGGTGCCGTAGCCGGGTCGCGTGGTCCAGTTCACGCCGTCGATGTTCATGTGCCGCTCCAGGTGCGTGTGCCCGAAAAACGCGCCCACGAACGACGCCTTGGCGCCGGAGAAGTTCCACTTGATCTTGTCGTACTCGCCAGTGATCGGCGGATTGTGGAAACCCTGCACGAGGTCGCCGCGGTGGTGCGCGAAGTCGTCCACGATCTGCATGAAGATCATCTCGCGCTTCATGGAGGACGGCTCCAGGAAGCGGCGCCAGCAACCAAGGATGTGCGGGGCCTGGATATGCTGCATCACGGCTACGTGCCATCCCTCGGGCGCGGCGAGGAAGGTGTCCGCAAGGAACTGGAGCTGTTCGCGCGACATGCCGCCGTATCCTTCGTCCGAGGTGTTGAGGAACACCATGCGAAACTTCTTCGCGGAGATGTCGTAGTAACCCCACGTGCCGCAGGCGGACAGCACGATGTTGTGCCCCTTCCCCTTGTTGATGCCGCGGTTGAATGTGTCGCCGAACTGCTGGGACGTGTAGCGGCCCTTGGCGTGGTCGTGGTTGCCCATGCTGAAAAGCGTCGGGAGCGGTTCTTTTTCGTATACCTTCACGAACCCGTCGATGACCGCCTGCACCTTGGACCATTCCGGTGCGGCGCCGAGGATGTTCACGTCGAAGTCCATGTCGCCCAGGTTGGCCAGGAAGTCGGAGTCCGTCGCGTGCGCGATCGCCCGCTGGAAGATGACGTGGCTCTTGGAGTCGCCCCAGTTCGGCGCCTCGTCGTTGAAGCCGGGGGCGTGCGAGTGGATATCCGTGATGAGCGGGAACGCCACCGTCTCGTCGGCACCCTTCCACGCCCTGTACCGCGCGGTCCCCTCGCGGATCGCCGACACCGCCCATTCTGGCAGCGGGATGCCGTCGACCGTCCAGGCGGGGACGGATGTGGCGTGGAGGCGTGCGGCGGCGGTCGCAGCGGTCATGCCAAGGAATGTACGGCGTGAGAACTTGCAGAGTGCTTTTCCTGTTGCCATGGAGTCTACCTTTCTCGGGTTCAGTCTGCCGCCTTGTCCTGCGCGGAGATCCACTTCGAGAGCGCGGGACCGCCCTTGCCCTTGGAGGCGTCATGGCCCCAGCCGATCGAATCGAAGATCGCCTTCTTCTTCGACGGGCACACGTTGTAGGCGGCGTATCCCGCGTGCGGCGGGCAGACGGTGTCTATGAAGCCGACCACGAAGCCGATCGGCACGTCGATCTGGCGCGCGAAGTTCACCCCGCAGAAATACGGCGCGTTCTTGCTGGCTGCCTCCCTGTTCTCGGGCAGCTGCCCGTCGATCAGGCGCGGCCATCCGGCCTCGCGCGACGAGACCCGGTCGCCGAGCAGGTCCGTGATCGCCGGCACCGCGATGGACGCCAGACGGATGTGCTTGTTGAGACCTGTGAGGATCAGCCCGAAGCCGCCGCCCTGGCTACCGCCGCCGTAGCGCACGTGCTTGGGATCCACGCCCGGACGCGACGCCGCCCAGTCTACAGCGCGGTTCGCCGCGAGGATAACCCCGTAATAGAAGTAGTCCTCGCGGGACGCCGCGATGCCGCACTGCGTGTAGCGCACGGTCTTAACCGGATACTTCTTCGCGTAAGCCTGGTCCTCCTCCTTCTGCACCGCAAGGCATTTCGCGCTCTTGTGCGGTTCGCCCTTCAGCACCGCGGGATCGTAGTAGTGCACGTTCACCTTCAAGAACATCGAGCTGCCGCTCATCTGGCAGCCCCAGGACGACGGACCGGCTCCAGGCACGCTCACGTGCAACGGGAACGGACCTTTCGTCTTGTCGACTGGCTCCGAGAAGTACCCCCACACGTACCGACCCTGCGTAGACGGGATGCGCAGCTCGTACATCACGGACGCCGCCGTACGCTTGACCTCCGTCACACGGATGGGTTCGGTGACCTCGCAGTCGTACTTCGCGATCGCCGAGCGCCAGAAGTCCATGAAGTCGTCCGGATACGGCGTGCCGGGCACGATCTTCTTCGGGTCGAACGCCACGCCCCACTTGGCGGAAGAGGGGTTCTTGCCCTTCTCGACGACGTCGAGCCGCAGGAAACCCGGCTCCGTCTGCGCGCCCTTCACGGTGAACGTGCCGCCGTTCGCGGAAAGGTCCTCCTCGCCGGAGGCGAACACCTTGTCGCCGAAGTTGTTCAGCGTCCACTTCACGTGGCCGCTCTTTGCCGGCGCGCCTGACGCGTCCAGCGCCTTCACGGTGAACTCAGCTTGCTCGCCCAGCTTGTACGTGGCGTCCTCGTGGTCGGACGTGATGTCGAATTTGAGTCCGCCCGCGTGCGCGGCGACGCATGCCGCGACCGCCAGGGTCGAAAAAATTGTTTTACGTTTCATTTCTAGTTTTCCCTTCGTTGTCACTTTAACATAATGGTGCGGAATTTCGCGATGTCGGCGGCAGTGAAGCCGCATTCCAGCGCAAACGCCTCGATCTTCTCGTTGAAGGAGGTGCCCGAACTCGACCGAAACGCCTTCTTGACCATGTTGTCGAACGCCTTGGCAGTGCGGATGCCCGAGGTGGAGAACGACGTAAGCGTGTAGTCGACCTTGATCACATCCTCTGGCACGCCAAGCAGGGCATACAGCGCGGCGGCGAGGGCGCCCGTGCGGTCCGCGCCGGCGATGCAGTGAAAGTCGATCGGGTAGTTCTTCTCGTCAAGGAAGATGCGGAAACATTTCTTGAACATCTGTTTGCCGGATTTGGACGTCAGTTCGCCAAGTGACACGCCCGGGATGTTGTGCCACGTGACCGTCGGCCCGAGCGGCGAACCGTCCATGCCCCACGTCTCGGGAGTGGAGCGCAGGTCGATCTCCGTGCGGAGGCCGGTCTCGCGCAGTATCTTCGCTCGCGACTCCGGCGTGAGGCGGCTAGGGCCCCTCTTCCACGCGTTCGTACCGGCGGCGACCTCCGCGGCGATGACCGCGCAGCTCTTAGAGAGGTCGTTCGTCCCGATCCGGTCGAGCATCGCCTTCATGCACGCCTCGCCGAAGTCGTACCTGAACTGTCCGTTGCGCAGCTTGCGTTCCATCCGCTCGGCCGCCATCCACGAGCACACGGCGTTGAAGTTGAACGCCTGCGAACGGTAGACGAATCCGCGCTTCACCAGTCGCCCGTCACGCGTCTTAACGCCGCCGAGGTCGCGAACGTTGTCGACCCCCTCCCAGTTGAGGATCCGTCCCGCATGGGCCGGCGGAATCTTTTCCTTCGGCCACTGCTTGACGGGCGGCACCTCAAACGCCGCCGCGCCGAGCGCCGCCACGAGAGACAGACCCCAGGCAAACAACTGTTTTTGCATTAAACGCAAGGGCAAAGACACTGGTTAGCGAAAGATGAGCATGGTTCCGGTTTGGCGGACCGGAACGACGGCAAACCAGCCGAGGTTCCACGTCTCGCTCGACTCGGTCACCTGTCCCGTGATGAACGGCGAGTTGTCGTCCGGCTCCACGCGCGCCACCGTACGCCAGCCGCCCGCCGCCGTGCCGTCATGCACGCAGAACGCCAGCTGCAGGTCGCCCGGCCACGCGCCGTTTTGCTTCAATTGCACCAGCTTTGCCCTGTCGTAATGGAGCAGGATGTCGGCAGAGCCAAAATCTGTGACCTTTTTGTTGGACTTAGGTTCCGTTACGTCGCTAGACAAGGCCATGTGCCACACGCCGAGCGCAGTACCTCCCGGATAGGCTTCCGGCAGACCGGCGGGAATGTCCGTGCGGTCTGACGCGTACAGATCCGTGTAGATAGCGCGGTTGGCGAGCAGTGTATCATCCGTCGTGGGGAATGTGACACCGAAGGAGTTGACGAGCGGCAGGTTCGCTGTCGAGATGGTACGCGTCGCGCAATCACCAATGATGCGCGCCGTTCCCCTGCCGTGGTAGCGCGCAGGATAACGGAGACGCCCCTTGCCCACAGCATACCAGCCGTTCGTGCCACACGAATTCGACGACGGGGCTGTTTTGTTCATGTCCTGAATCAGCCTGATATCCAAGTCCCGAGCCACACCGGCACCATCGGCCCGTACCACGCCGTTGTAGAGGACAAGCCCAACCTTGTTGTTTCCGGAGCTGGACGTCGGATCCGTCTTGCCGATTACGCCCCAACCCTCCAACAAGCCGTTGCTGAGATTGGCATTATGCGTAGGCGATCCTACGGTCAGGGCCGCAATGGTACTATTCTGGGGAGAAAATGAAGTTGCCGTCGCATTGTTCAACATGAGCAATTCTCCACCACGCATGCGCAGGACGTTGTTGATTGAACCTGCCGAAGGGCCGACAGTGACCGCGTATGGCGCCTCCAGGCGGGATCCTTCGTACAGTTCCACCACGCCCGTCCCCAGTGTCTGCTGGCCGATGCGCACTTCCCCGTTCGTCATCGTCAGCGTCGCGCCGTTCGTGATGATAAGCTCGCCGTATGCGTTGCAGTCCGCTTTCACGCCAAGGTAAATGGTTTTTCTCTTGCTTGTGTCCTGACAGTCAGGATAGTCCATGTCGTGTGCAATCACGAAACGCCCGTATCCGTAGTTCCCGATGTTGAACTGCTGAGGCGATTGTTCAAACAGAACCGTGCCGTAGTTCTCGAAGATGCCCGATGTACCAGCTTCGGAACCGCCGCCGATCGACACGGTACCGGCCGCGTCGATTGTCAACTGTCCATTGTTCCTGAGAATGCCGACGGAATTGGTCCGCGCTCCCAGCGATAAGTTTTTCACCGACATCGTTCCGTCATTCGTCACGCGAGCCGATGAGTTTGTCTGATAGGCGATATATGCAATCGCAGCACCAATCGTCATCGTCGCATCCGCATGGTTGTAAATCTCGGCGCGCGATTTGTTAGCGCGCCCGATGTGGAAGTCCGAATTCGCCATCGTGAAGGATCCATAGTTGTCAAGTCGAGAAGCATATGCGCTACTTTGGCCGTTGTCACGATGCGACATCCACAACTTTCCCGTGAGAGAAATGGTACCGTAGTTCTCCACCCGTCCGGAAATGTTACCGGCAGATCCCAGTCCGCCGCCGTAGTGTATGTAAAGGTGCTTTCCGTAAAACGAACTATCCTTGTCAATGCTCAAGACGCAGTTCGATGCCGCGCCATAACCGACGCGCACATCAGAAGAGGCGTTCCACCTGCCGCCGTTCTTGATCGACAGGACGGAGTTTGGGTTTTGATGGCCCACGTATGACGAAGCTGTCGTGTTCAGTTTACCGCCGTCGATCTTCATGCGGATGCCGCTCGGGTTTCCGCTCTTATACATTTGCAGATTGAGTGCATTGATCGAGATTTCGGCGGCGGATGGTATGACCAGCCATTCCGTGGCGAATGCCGTGTTCGTGATGTACACGGTAT
>Ga0310690_10013037_pt1 | contig 10153 bp, 15 predicted proteins | sample AusTroGonzalo_MG_2_FD_207661 | JGI IMG/M metagenome (GOLD analysis project Ga0310690, IMG submission 207661) | Bovine rumen microbial communities from tropical cattle in Woodstock, Queensland, Australia - Gonzalo_04 (v2) (version 2) | ecosystem: Host-associated > Mammals > Digestive system >...
AACCTGAAGCAGCCGCCAAATTGGCTATACCCTGGATTGATGACACAGCGTCTTCCAGACCGATACCAGCAGCTGTGAATGTACCTATATTACGGGTCATTTCCTTGAAGTTATAGATAGTCTTATCAGCATACACGTTCAATGTATCTAACGCTTCTACAACCTGATCAAGTGTTGTACCCTTTGATTTCGTGTTTGTGAGGATCGTCTGAATTGATCCCATCTTTGTTTCATACTCATCGAAACCTGTTTTAACAGGGTCAATCGTGAGTGCTTTAGTTACCATCTTACCAGTGTCAATTGCGGCGTTAGTAAGACGTACAAGTGCTGTTGCTCCGATTACGGACAATGAGTCAAACTCTCTCTGAACGGTTCTTACGCCTTGTCCGAGTACGTCCATGTTCTTTGCAACGATGTTTGTGTCGGATGCCATATTGCGCATTCCGTCTGTTATTCCGCCGAATTTTAAAGCGGACTTTAATTTTTCGATAGTACTGAGGGTCTGTCTAGTAGCTCGTTCAAACTGTTCGTTATCGAACCGCATCGATACGACTCTTTCGTCGACCTCTCTTGTTGTTACGATATCGCTCATATCTTCTTAATCTCCCCCCAAGCTTTTTCTGCTATTTCGTCAAAGATTGGTTTAAGAGCAGGGGTTAAATAGTCCCTGCCCTCTACCCAACCACCGTTTCTTGTAGGGTGTCCGGTCTGGATGATAACCGCAATATTGACACCTTTTTCAATGTGAGAGTTATTAAACTGGAGAACATACGAATCTTTACCTTTCTTGATTATCTGGTATGTCCACGAGAACGCTGTTCTGCCAGTGTCAATAGGTGTCATACTAGTTAAAGCATTACACCCTTTTTCACCGTACTCTTTGAGAATACTGTCGATTCTTCTGACTCTACGATTCAACTCTACAAGATATTTTTCGAGCCCATGAGGATTCTTGCTTTTGCTAGTTACGGTTATCATTACAAACCTCCTATTTCTTCATCCTTGCTCTATTGGCCGCTTTGATACGTGCCTGTTCAGCATAGGTCTGTTGTGCTGTCATCTTACTACCCTTCTCAGGTGCGTTCTTAATTGAACATACCTGTATGAGTGTAAGCAGTCTGTTTAAATGCCATTTCTCAAATTCAATAGGGATGTTGAGCGCTATCATATCGTAGTATATGATCTCAGCTGTGACAATCTCTCGTTTTTTCTGAGGGTTGTGCCTTGTTATAGTCGTTGCACAATGCGGATCTTTGATATACTCATAGATCTTGTTTATGGCACTTCGATTGTTCATCAGACGCTGAATTGTCATGTCGTCAAGTTTGTCACCGCCGATATGCATGCATCTGATGTAGTCTATTATTTCTTCTTGAGTTTTATTATCGGTCTCACTGAGAAATGGTTTGTGATGTTTTTCTTCCCATTTTGACAGTGAGATCAACGAATGCTCAAGCTTCAACTCCACTTTCGGTAATGAGAAGAATTCGTTCTTGGCAGTCAAGAGTTCATCTTCTGGAAGCTCTAGTTTAAGCATTATATCACCTCAAGTTATTTTCTACTTCATTTTTTCTTCCAAGAATTTCTTTGCTGCTTCCTGATCGATAGGTGTATCTACAGGAGCGAGACCGTTGATGAAGTCTGCAGCCTTCTGTGAATCTGAAAGAAGTTCCATAAAGAGTACAGAATAAGCTTCTGTTGCAGCGAACTCTGCTCTGATTTCATCGCTCTTCATGAAGCGCTTACCGTCGTCACTCTTCTTACCATAAGCTGTAAGGATAAAGTTATCAAAGAGCTTAACGATTTCTTCCTGATCCTTTTCCTGGATGATTCTTGCGATAAATTCTGCGAAACCGCCAGTCTTTGACAGTTCCATCTTCATTACTTCAGCCTTTGTAAGGTTAAAGTAAAAAGCTTCTTCTCTTTCAACACCGTTAAAGTCGGTATATTTAATAATTTTCTTCAGCATAATATTTTCTCCTTTTTAATAAATATCAATGGATAAGGCACAGCCGAAGCCATGCCTGTTCCACTGAAGGTTGTATTCGTATCAAAATCCTCGAACATATAGCCCTTTGGCTCGCGCGTTCGGTGACTATTAGCCTGGTGTATAAGAACCAGTAGTCATGATGCTGATAACTTCTGCAGGAAGCGGAAGTCTTGCATCAGCTGTTGATGAGCCGTAAAGGATCGCTTCAAGAGTTGCAAGATAGCCAAGAGCTGTTGTGTCCAGCTTTGGTGTCTTGATCTTGATTGTAGAGGCCTTCTTATAGCCGGCAGGGAAAGTAACAGGTGTTGACTTGCATTCCCAGCTAAGAGTCTGAGCCTCAGGGCTTTCGTTAATTGTGCTGTGCGATCTTGAACTTGGTGAAGCCTTGCAGCCGTAAACAATAGTAAGTTCATAACCGTGGTCAGAACCTTCTGTGTCGTTACCAATCTGTGATCTGAAGCAGAAACCGAATGCAGATCTGTTCTGCTGTCCAGCATAAACGCCTGGTGTGATTTCCTTAGAACCATCACACTTTTCGAACTCGTCTGGTGAGTCATAAGCTTCAAGTGTGAAGCCATATGTTTCAACAGAAACAAGATCGAGATACTTGTCATCGTTTGCATAGAGTGATGTTGTTTCACCACCGCCAGGTGATTCGTTAACAGCGGTTAAGCCGTTCCACGCAACGCCTGTTTCGTATGCGCCATTTGAAGCCTGAGTGTAGAGTACGCCGTGGCTAACGCCTGTGGAGTACAGTCTTTCACCGACTTCGTCCCATGTAAGTGCCTTAGGCATAGGTCAATTCCTCCTTAGAAATATAGGTTGTATACATAACAATAAAGACCGTCGTAAACGTATGAACGAACCATAACGCAGCATGGTAGTTCTCTAGTTATACGCTCGAACATATCGTTATCCGGGTCTTCATCGATATATGTTAGTTCATACTGTTTTTCCATTTTGTAAACTCCGTTGTTAGCGAAGTCTACTGGTAAACTATTAAGCTTGTAGCGAATACAAGGATAACGCATCGTGAGGTTTTCTGGGGGTTGGAAATACACGTTGCGAGAACCCAATAACGTTTCTAAGCGACACTGCAACTCAAGACGGTCTTTCATTGTATACGCCTCCTAACGTTAATTCGATTCTCGGATGTCCAACGGTAAATCCTTTGACTTTCCATTTGACTCCTTTGAACACTACGTACTTAATGTCTGCTATATGAGCATCTATGTAACGGTCGAGAACGACGGAGATGGCTGTTGATATGTTCACATCTGCGTTGACTTTATCGTTAGTCTGTTCCTGACTTCTATAGTCACGGATTACTGTTCCCGTATAGGGACGTTCAACGATTTGTGCTTTCCATACACCAGTTCCAACTCCGTTTTTCATGACCTCTTCATCCACATAGAAGCCGATCGTTCCCGACCATTTCATATATTGTCACTCCATTTTGACGGTTTATCAGCCGCTTGTTGTGTAAGATTCTACCGCAATTGCACTGAAAGGCTTTGTGAGTGAGCCGCTGCAACGAGTTTCGATAAGGTACTTCATCTGGTTGAAGTCGATATCGAAATCTTCGAACATATCGACTGAACCACCCTTATCTGCACCAAGTGTGTAGTCGTTCATGTTGACAATAATACCAACAAGATCACGTTCTACGCTGTCAACAGTTCTCTTGAGGCCTTCCATAACCTCTACTGTGACAATCTTTGATACTCTGAGTGTTGTTGCAAGTTCTGCTACTGACTGATAAAGCTTGTGGCCGATGCCATCTTCAAGCAGTAAGCAGTCAGTAACGAAATCTTCAGTAGTGAAGAAAGTTGGATTGCCAGAACCCTTGTAGAACTTTCTGCTGCGGATGATCTGGTCAATGATCTTCTTTGTCTTAGCTGTGTCTGTGTCAGTCTGTGCAAATTCAACTGTTGACTTAATTGTGTAGAAGTCTTCGTCGAGCCAGATTGGTCTGATAGCATCAGTCTTGATCTTGTCTTCTGAGGATGCAAGTCTGCCGTCGCCTACGAGCATAGCTCTTGCGATTTCCTCATTTAACATAAGGCGCATCTCGCCCTTAAGCCATGCTACTGCCTGGAAGTTGCCAAGGTCTGTGATATCATCCTTGTCCATCTTCTGTTTCTTGTAGACAGTAGTTGGTGATGTTGTTCTTCTTAAGAGGCTGAATACTTCTTCTTTCTTATATCGGCCCTTGATGTAACCCTTTGCACGGGCGTCATCTTCGGTGATATCTGCGAATACGCATTTAATTCTGCTGAAAGGTGACTTCTTAGCGCCGCCAAAGACGTCGTCTACCCAAGAAGTATCTCTCTTAATAAATTCTGGTGTAGGTGTAGCGTTATGAATCTCCGGGAAGAGCCATTCAATTCCGTTTACACCGTAGTCAGCAGCGTGCTGAATGAATGATTCTCTGAGAGAACCAAGTCTCTTAGCGTCACCGAGGATTACACCTTCGGCCTCGTGTGAAAGTACGCCGTAACCGCCTTCACCGTTTCCTTCGAATACACTATGCATCATGTCGTCATCTTCTCCTTCATCATCGATATCGTCATCGTCGTCATCCCAGGAATCATCATCATCGTCGTCATCGTCTGATTCATCATCCCAGTCATCGTCGTCATCGCCGTCGTCGTAATCATCATCGTCGAGATCATCGTCATCGTCGTCGTAACCGTCGAAGTCGTCGTCATCGTCGTCATCTGATCCAGCGAGGGCACTTACAGTTCCAGCTGTAATTGTAGCGTAAACTGCGTCCTGTTCTTCCTCAGTGAGCTTGCTCATTGCGGATTCAAATTCTGAATGTGCCAAAGTATCGCCTTCTTCCTCAATATATGAAATTACGGCTTCTTCGCCGTATCCTCCATCCCCGTGAGCCATATCAACGTATGTGATACTAGCACCAGGGTTTGCTCCTGCGAGCACGAGTGATACTTCTTTAATATCACCCTTAACTACGCGATCGCCATTGCGCTGGAGACCGTTCGCATATACGGAAAGACCCTTAATGTCACCATGCTGGATAAGAGCTTTTGCAAGTTCACCAGACTCAGTTCCATTGAGGAATGCATATCCGTATACACCTTCAGGTCTATTTTCCAATTTACACTTACCAAGAACATTCTCAAGGTTATCGTGTGAATGGTTATACACCAACGGCACGGTCATTCGGTCACAATGGGCGAAAGCGTTCTGCTGGATAACAACGCCGTCAGAACATCTGACATTGTTTCTTGTGATCCAACCTTCGAAATCAGCTTTAGCCATGTTGTTCCTCCTGAAATATCAATTATTCGCCGTCGTAAGCGTAGTATACAGTTGGCGTTACTGTTGAGCTTTCTACTGTGAATACAGTGAAACCTACAGCTGCCTTTGAATCGACTGTTGCTGTTGTGTCGATTGATGCCGGTGTAGCGTATACACCAGTAGCAACGAGGATCTTAACACCGTTGAAGAACTGTCTTGTAGCTTCTTCGAGTGTGATCGCTGTTGTCTTTGCTGCATCGTAGAAAAGTCTGTTTGAAGCATCAGGATAGAGAACGATTTCTCTGATATGCTGATCGTTTGCTTCTTCATACTTTCTGTCAACTGGCTTCTTCGGTTCACCTGAAAGTTCCATACCAGCTGTGTTAATTGGTGTGTTGTGAAGAGTCATTATTTATACCTCCTATTGCTGTGGATACTCTTCAGCAGGTACTTCCTGCTCGTATCCGTCTTCGTACATTCCTGGATCAACAGTCTCATCATGGTTAAGATTACTGTTAATAAGCTCGTCGGCCTTCGGATCATCTGAAGGTTTCATACCTATGAGCTGTCTTACTTCATTGCTCGAGAGGATCTCGTTACGTGTAAACGTATCAGCAATTTCTGCAATCTTGCTAAGCGGTACTAGCTTAAACGGGTCTCTAAACGCCATGATCGCCTGATTCTGTGTGCGTCCAGTTTTTCCTATAAATTTCCTATATATTTCGGCAGTAATTGCCTGGATAATAGGGTTTATGGTTCTCTCATAGTAGTTGAGCATTGTCTGCTCGTCAGCACTACCATTAAGTATCTCCTGTGTTAAACCAAGCTGTGAGAATAGAAGATTGGTAAGGTACTCAATCTGTGTTAGTAACTGATTCTCAACCGGTCGGTTTAACTGAATGATTTTCTCTGTGGCATCAAGATATGCTATGCCATATTTTTCGTCTTTCAACTGCTTAGCGATGTCGGCTCTTCGCTGTTCAGCCTGTTTCTTTCTGGCTTCAGCTCTTGTCTGGTATGGTAACTGAATAATCATATCGAGTTTACCATTCGTGACTGAGTCGTCCGCTGAGTCGAGCAATGCAAACTTATGCTTCAGACGGCTGAGTGTACCGTTCGGTTCATTCATGATGTTGTACAGTGGATTCTGTATCAACGCCACCTGTCGCTTAGGAAGTGTTAATTCTTCCTTGTTGCCTGTTCGCTCATTGTAGACCTTGACACGGACCGAATCTGCTCTCCATTCGAGGACCTGTGCGGTACGGAGTCTAAGTATGTCCCAGCTTCCATCGTACGGGTTTGAATCCGTATCGGTAGGCACAATGGCCACCACACCCTCATCGAGCAGTGACGATATCAAGTCAAGTCTGAAGTCAAACCCTGTCTGATCAAGATTCGCCTCCACAGTTAGGCAGTCGTTTAGGCCTGAGTTCATGTCCTCGATGTAACGTTTGTTATCATCAAGTCGTACGTGACGTATTTCAGTCATCGCACAGTCATTTGCGATACGCGTCAGTATAGAACCGATTATTGATTTATCGATTCCGAACGAGTATTTGTGTGCATAAGGCCTATACGAATATGTCTGGGTGCCACCTGAATAATCATTAGACTTTGGGGCGTTTATAAAGGCGTTCCAGCCGTTAGATAAACGTTCCCTTAAGCTAATCTTATCCATTTTGACGATTTTCACCCTTTCTTCTCGTGCTGGATTCCGAAGTAGAATCCTATCACGGTCGTGTAAATGGTAACGAAGACATTAGAGTCTATCCTACCGTCAATGGCTAAGTAGACAAACGCTCCGGTTAGGAGAAATGTGACTACCGACTTGACGGTGAGGAGATTCTGCAATCTTGTTTTAAAAGTCGGCATGTCAGCACCTCCGTTAAGCGTCTACAACACAGTTGTAGTAAGCAGCTAGTTTCTTAGCCGGTCCTTTTGCGTCTTTGTCCATAAGGAAATCTCTGGCAAGATCAGCGTAGAACTCAGGTTTGTTAACACCATGTTTTACAGCGGTCTTATAGTAATCGCTGTACATCATGTTCATGGTACATTCCCAGCAATAACTTGATATGCCGTCTGGCTTATATGCATCGGTTTCTTTGAGTGACCAATGACCGCCAGTAGTACCATCTTCATTCTCCATCTCAAGAAGCCACTTTTCAGCTTTTTCAGGAGAGAAGTTGAAGTCCTTGTCAACCATTTCTTTGAGATCTCTTACATTCTTATAGCAAGTAATCATTGATGATATCGCTTCTGCCGATCTTGGACTTGGACCGCCAGACATGTAGTTGAGTATCTCTTCGCCTAGGGCTTCCCTATACTCGTCAATCTCTTTACAGTTCATTACGCCGCTGTACCCGTGTTAAGCTTAAAGCTTCCAAGCTGAGACAGAATGTACTGTGACTGAGCCGCAAGATTGTTTACGTTTCTTGCATTGTTGAGCTCGGACTGTGTGTCTGCGAGCCTATTCTCCAACATCATGGTCTTGATGCTGCAGCAACACTGATCCATCTTATAGCCCAGATCAGCGATAGCCTGCTGGAGACCAGCTGTTGAGTTAGAGATGTTCTGGTTGACCTGATTGAATCCCGCAACCATTCCAGTATTGACTGTGTTAAAGCCCTGGATGGCATTAATCAGATTTGTGTTGTTCTGATTTGCGAGAAACATCGTTTGATCGCTAGTCGCCTTGAAGTTTTCAAGATTGTTGTTAGCGCTCGAGAGCATGATGTTTTCGAGTGTTGCCTGGTTAGACTGTGCATTAATCGCAGCCTGAACTTCTGCCTGTGTAGCGGCACGTGATCCACCGTTTCCGAATAAACCATTGCCGCCGAACATTACGGCGATGATTAAGAATGCTCCTAACCAATCGCCGTTGAAGAACCCGTTAGATTCGTTCATTGCCATTGAGTATCCTCCTTATGATTTCTGCATGTTTGTTACTGTATTATAAACAGACTGTTTAGCCTGTTCATAATCTATTCCTCTGCTTTTACAAAGCATTTGTGACAGAGCTATCGGGTTTGAAATATCCATACCCTGAAGCTCCGGAATAGTTGATAAGAATTCCTGTGGTGACTTGCCTGACATCATTGCTGCCATGGCCGCCGCCATCATGTTGCTACCGCCGTTTCCATTTTGACGGTTTTGGTTTCCCTGTATAATTGATAATAACGGATTCATATTACTGACCCTTTCTGTGATTCAACTTGTCGTTTATACTGTTCAAAGTTGCCGTTATAGACTCCTTAAACTTCTCAAAGTCTTCCTTTGAGGTGTACTCTGGGCCAGGAGTCGTATCACTGAACTCAAAGGCCTTATAACGACGGATCGTTTTAGTGCCGGTTGAATCCGTTGATACGAATGTGAAGATGGTTTCAGCATCTGTCGAACTGGTGTCCAGAATAATCGCAGAACTATTCGGTGGCATGTCCATGTTTTTAATTGGTTCTATGCCCTGGGCAGTAAGTGCCTGATAGCTCTGTGGTTTAGGAGTTGTTATTGGAATCTGAGGCTGACTCTGCTGAGTCTGTAACTGTGAGATCTGATTACTTAACTGCTGTAACTGTGCAGTAAGCGGATCAAACGGATAACCAAAGGTCATTAGTTATCACCAACCCCAAGAAGAACCTTGAACATTTCATATGAAACGACGCCATTAACTACGAGCTTATGTTCCTTCTGGTACCGTTTAACAGCCGATTCAGTTTTTGGACCGAAATCGCCATCATCGCCGCATGAACCTACGCTATAGCCATCTGAGAAGAGTAAACGCTGAAGTGCCTTTACCGCATTGCCAGTCATACCTCTCTTGAGTGTCTTGAGCTCAATGAGGAATGTAGGCTTAATCTCTTCTTCTGGCTCTTCTACAGCAAGCGGTTCAGCTTCAGTACTTTCTTCACCGAAGAACTCGCTCATGTCGATAATGCAGTCGAACTCTGGGTTGTTATATGAATATGTGTATTCGTTGGCCGTACTTGTGTTGTACCAGTCGTTCCAATCACCGGCGGTATTACCTTCGAGTACGGTAATACTACTGCCGCTATTTCCTACGACTATACCAACGTGGTCAGGACCGTCGGCCCTGTTTCCGTTGTTTTCGAACAATATGATGTCTCCGACTTCAGCAGTTGAGAACTCGTGATTGAGTCTCTTCTTGAAGAACTCGGAAACCTTTGCTGCACTGCAGCTGAAAATCTTAGGGAAATCTGGAATGCCTAACTTTACTGCCATGATGTCGTATACCATCATTAGGCACCAATGTGTTCTCACTCCATATTTGTTGAATAAATCGTCCCCTCTTTTACCGATTCTCTCTGACGCTTCGTCCAGAAGAGCATCAAGTCTTTCGCCATTATTCATTTAAACATCTCCTTTTTTGTTTGGTTATTTTTGTATTTTGAAATGTAACGCGAATGTTGCGTATGATGTCTCTAATCTAAGCGAACTTATGTCGGCATTGGCCTCGTATAGCAATGCGTTCGTATACGACGAATATGTGAATGTATTCAGCAACGAAAGCGTACTCGGCACACTTGATGGTGCAGGGTTACGGTTGTACTGATAGTGCATAACGAGAATGAGGTCATATTTTTTAACATTCGTGAATGTGTGCGAAGTACTACCAGTTGATCGATTCTGATCGACCACAGCCGTTCTAAGGCCATCAATTTTAGCCACCACATCGCTAAGGGACTTACTGCTTGGTGTTAACCCCTTAGCATCTAGCGCATTATATACGCTGTCAACACCAGCCTGGAAATTTGACTGTAATTCTGATATGTCGTCTTCGGTTGCCATTTTTGTGAGCTCTTCGTCTTGCGAATCGCCAACGTACAAATCTGATACATTCACAGTATCGAACACCATATTGTACATCGTAGTTGGCATAGCACT
>Ga0310690_10013038_pt1 | contig 10153 bp, 6 predicted proteins | sample AusTroGonzalo_MG_2_FD_207661 | JGI IMG/M metagenome (GOLD analysis project Ga0310690, IMG submission 207661) | Bovine rumen microbial communities from tropical cattle in Woodstock, Queensland, Australia - Gonzalo_04 (v2) (version 2) | ecosystem: Host-associated > Mammals > Digestive system >...
GAGGGCGGATTGGGCGAGGCCTTGGTTTCGGCGTGCCGCGTCGATGAGGATGCCTATGCTGACGTGTTCATTAATGGAGTCGAAGTCGTAAAGGTCGAGGCAACCGATGGTAGTGCCGTTTTCGGTGAGGTCAATCATCAGGCGGAGTTGCTTCTGGCTGAACAAGTCGTTGTTGTTCAGTAAGAACTGCTCGATTTGAAAGCGCGTGTAGGGTACGAAAGTCCCGCTCACGCGCCACACGGAGCGGTCGTTTTCCCAACGGTAAATCTGCTCGGCGTCGTCGGGCTCGGCGCAACGAAGCGAAATTATGTCGTTTTTGATGAACATATCGGCGTTTTTTCTTTCTGGCACACATTTTGACGGTCTGAAGCGACCAAAATTGCGGACAAAATTACACTTTTCGGCGCAATAATGGTTGAAAAATCGCATTAATGAACTATAAAGACTTTGACAAACCATAAAATTGAGAGAAGATGAGAAAATTGAGTATGACTTGGATGCTTGCCGGACTGTTGATGGCGGCATCATGTGGCAATTCAACCCAACAGAAAGAACAGACCCCAACTGAACAGGAACCTGTATCTCAAGTTGAACAGGTTCAGCAACCAACGGTGCAGCGTGTGGCTTTTTTGCCTACGGAAAGCACCCCTGACTTCGTCGATGCTGCCGAAAATAGCGTCAACGCGGTTGTGCATATTATGACAAAAGTGGTGCGGCAAAGCACGACTTACAACGACTTCTTCGGTGCCCTGCTCGGGCAGTTATACGGCTATCCTGGACAGACGCGCAATAACACGATGGTGGCCTACGGCTCTGGTGTGGTACTCACGCCCGACGGCTACATCGTTACCAACAACCACGTGGTTGATGGTGCCGACGAGGTAGAGGTTACCTTTAATAACAAGGTGAAACGCACCGCCACCATCATCGGGACCGACCCGACCACCGACTTGGCCCTTATCAAGGTGGACGCCTCTGATTTGGAATACCTTACTTTCGGCAACTCCGACGATGTCCGTATCGGCGAGTGGGTATTAGCCGTCGGTAATCCCTTCAACCTGACCTCAACCGTTACGGCGGGCATCGTGAGTGCCAAGGCGCGTAACCTCAGCATCTTAGGTGAGGGTACTTCCGTGGAATCCTTCATCCAAACCGACGCTGCCGTCAATCCTGGCAACAGTGGTGGCGCTTTGGTGAACACCAAAGGCGAATTGGTCGGAATTAATGCGGCAATTGCCTCGCATACGGGTTCATACGAGGGCTATTCCTTTGCCATTCCCTCAAATATCGTTCGCAAGGTGGTGGATGACTTGCTCCTTTATGGCACAGCCCAGCGTGGCTATCTCGGCGTCCAGATTGCTGAACTCACACAAGAATTGGCCCAAAAAGAGGGTTTGGAAAACATTGAAGGCGTGTATGTTGCAGAAATCACCAATGGCGGTGCAGCTGAATTGGCCGGTTTGAAAGCAGGTGACGTCATCACGACCATCAACGGCAAGGCTGTGAACTCCACCACACAACTTCGTGAAAGCGTTGGGCAATATCGTCCAGGCGATAAGGTGGATGTGGAGGTGAATCGCAACGGCAAACATCAACACTACAACTTGACCCTGCTCAACGAGGCAGGTAATGTGAATGTAGTAAAGAAAGGCGAGAGCTTCTTCAACTCTGAACTCGGCCTGATGCTTCAGCCCGTCAATCAAAACGACATGAGCCGTCTTGGCGTTGAAAATGGCCTGAAGATCGTGCAGATTCGCCAGGGCCGCTTCATGAACTCTGGCGTTCCAGTTGACTTTGTCATCACCAAGGTGAACGGTTATGCCGTGAACGACAAGAACGGACTTGAAAGCGCCTTGCAGAACAAGCGTTCGCGCCGCACTACCATCGAAGGAGTGTATCCCAACGGCATGATGGGCTCCTTCTTCTACTAATAGCACTTTTAACTGAAATTCAAGAATTTCGGTACAGTTTTTGATAAATGTTCAATTTTTGGATAGGGGCGAGTCGGCCACGGTCGACTGCCTCCATCCAAAGGATTATGCGAAAAAAATCAAATGGAGAATGATTATGCAGTGTGGTATTTTATGTAAAACAATTAAAGATTAAAAACAATGAGACAACTAAAAATTTCAAAACAGATTACACAGCGCGACACAGGGACGCTCGACAAATATCTGTCGGACATCGCCAAGGAGCGTCTGCTGACTGCTGAGGAGGAAGTGGAGCTGGCCCAGCGCATCAAGGAAGGTGATCAGGCTGCACTCGACAAGCTGGTAAGAGCCAACCTACGCTTTGTGGTATCGGTGGCCAAACAGTATCAAAACCAAGGCCTGAGTTTGCAAGATCTTATTGACGAGGGCAATCTCGGCCTGGTGAAGGCTGCCCAGCGTTTCGATGAGACACGCGGCTTCAAATTCATTTCCTACGCCGTGTGGTGGATTCGTCAGAGCATTTTGCAGGCCGTCGCCGAACAAGCCAGAATCATACGCCTGCCTATGAACCAGGTGGGCGCTTTGGCCAAGGTGAAGAAGGCAGTCTCCCTATTGGAGCAGAAATTACAACGCCGTCCTACGGTGAAAGAAATCGCCGAAGCCGTCGGCATGGAAGAGGACAAGGTGGAACAGCTAATAAGCCTCAACTCGCGCCATGTTTCGACCGATGCGCCTTTAGACGACAGTGACGACGCCAACTTCCTCGATGTCTTCGTTCAAGACGATGAGGTACAGACCGATAGCGCAGTGGAGCAGGAGTCGGCAAGCCGTGCCATACGCCATTCGTTGGACCTGCTCTCCGAGAAGGAACGCACCATCATCAGCATGTATTTCGGTTTGGGCACGCCTCGCGAGTATTCGTTGGAGGAAATCGCAATGAAGCTCGATATCTCGCGCGAACGCACGCGCCAGATACGCGACCGAGCCCTGAAACGTCTGAAAAGCGAGCCTAACTCACCGCTGTATCAGATGTACATGAACCAGTGATAATTTTGAGGGTTTTCTGAAAAGGAATCCCTTTTTTTTTTACTTTTGCCCTCACAAACCAACAAAAAGAAACGTCATGAAAAAATACGAATTGATCCAGCTGCCTTACGAGGCCAATGCACTTGAACCCGTCATCAGCAAGGAAACCCTTGGTTTCCACCATGGTAAGCACCTGAATGCATACGTGAACAACCTCAACGGCCTCATCGAAGGCACCAAGTTTGAGGACATGTCCCTTGAAGAAATCGTAAAGTCCGCCGACGGCGGCGTGTTTAACAACGCCGGACAAATCCTTAACCATAACCTGTATTTCACGCAATTCCGCGCTCCGAAAGCCGACAACAAACCTACCGGCGTGATTGCCCAATGGATTGACCAGCAATTCGGCTCTTTTGAGACTTTCAAGGAGGAGTTCACGAAGAAAGGCGCTACTTTGTTCGGATCAGGCTGGGTTTGGCTTTCTGCCGACAAGGACGGAAAACTCGTCATTACCCAGGAGACCAACGCCGGTAACCCCGTACAGCGCGGCCTGAGGCCTTTGCTTACTTTCGACGTGTGGGAACATGCCTATTACATTGACTATCAGAACCGCCGCCCCGACCATCTGGCCGCGCTTTGGCAGATTATCGATTGGGATGTAGTTAATGAAAGGCTGTAAGGATCTCGTCCATTTCATCAATCGTAATCCACTTATAGCTTAAATCCCGACGCAGCCAGGTCATCTGCCGCTTGGCGTATTGCCTTGTGTGGATTTTGATTTGCTCTACTGCTTCGGCAAGGGTGCATTGGCCGTCGAAGTAGGCGAATAACTCTTTGTAACCAACTGTGTTCAAAGCGTTTAGCTGGCGCTTTGGATAGAGTGATTTGGCTTCTTCCAGCAAACCTTGTTCTATCATCATATCAACCCGCTTGTCTATGCGTTCGATGAGTTCTTGACGGTCCCATAGGAGGGCGTATTTCACAATGTTAAAATCACGCTGGGCGATGTGGTTTTGCCTGAACGAGGTAAAGGATTTCCCAGTTTGGTAGCAGATTTCCAAGGCGCGTTGCAGACGGCGTGGATTCTGTCGGTCCACGATGGCATAGTATTCTGGGTCAAGGCGTTGAACTTCATTGGCCAAGGCATTAATGCCACCTTCTTGGAACATATTCTCCACTTTTTGGCGTATTTCAGGTTCCACGTCGGGCATTTCGTCAATGCCGTAACAAACTGCGTCAATGAAAAGGCCAGAGCCGCCGGTCAGAATTACGGTGTCGTGAGTCTTGAAAAGCACCTCAAGCAATTGCAAAACTTCTCGCTCGTAATCGGCTACATCGTATTTGTCTTCAATGCTGATATTGTGGATAAAATAATGTTTTACTTGAAGTAATTCTTTAGGTGTTGGCGCAGCCGTTCCAATGCTCATTTCCTTGTAAAACTGTCGGCTGTCGGCGGAGATGATGACCGTGTTCAAAGCCTTGGCGAGTTGGATCGAGAAGGCGGTCTTGCCCGAAGCGGTTGGGCCGGCTATGACGATTAGGGTTTTCATAGTTTGTTTGGCACAGGCCCATTATTCGCCACCACAATCGGTTCTTGGATTTCTTTAACCACGCCGAGATTCAGCTTTTTGCCTTCCTCAATCATAAAGGCGTATGCTTCGGCGAAGTTGTTTCCAATGACGCCGTCCAAAATGGCCTCGCGAATGGCGTTCTTGATGACCCCGACCTCGCGACCCTCGGGAATGCCAAAGGTTTCCATGATAGCAATGCCGTCGATAGGCGGCTGCCAGTTGCGCAGATGGTCCTTGGCCTCGATTTCCTTCAGTTTTTCCTGCACAATCTCGAAATTGTGGTGGAATTTCTTTACCTTTTCCTCGTTCTTCGAGGTGATGTCGGCGTGACAGAGCAGCATCAGATCGTCAATGTCGTCGCCGGCATCGAAAAGGAGGCGGCGCACAGCGGAATCGGTGACGATGTCCTCGGCGAGCACGATGGGGCGCATGTGCAGTTGCACCATTTTCTGCACGTATTTCATCTTCTCGTTGAGGGGCAACTTCATGGCTGTGAAAATCTTAGGCACCATCTTTGAGCCTTTGAATTCATGCCCATGGAAAGTCCAGCCTGTGCCGTCTTCCCAACGCTTGGTTTGGGGCTTGGCAATATCGTGCAACAAGGCAGCCCAGCGTAGCCACAAGTCTTCGCTCTTTTCTGCCACTTGGTCAAGAACTTGAAGCGTGTGTAAGAAATTGTCTTTATGTCCTTTGCCTTGTATCACTTCAACTCCTTTGAGAAGTGCAACTTGAGGCAGAATCAGCTTCAGCAGACCGCTTTCGTCAAGCAGTTTGAAGCCAATGGAAGGTCGTGACGAGAGGATGATTTTGTTCAGTTCCTCAGTGACGCGTTCCATCGACACGATTTTGATGCGCTCGGCATTGCGCTTGATGGATGCAAACGATTCTGACTCAATGTAGAACCTCAGTTGCGAGGCAAATCTAATGGCGCGCATCATGCGGAGCGGGTCGTCGCTGTAGGTGATGTCAGGGTCGAGTGGGGTGCGCAGGGTAAGTTCTTCCATGTCGGCCAAGCCATTGTAACGGTCTATGAGAGTGCCGAAATCTTCTTGGTTGAGGCTGATAGCCAAAGCGTTAATGGTAAAGTCGCGGCGACTGATGTCGTCTTCCAAGGTGCCGTTTTCCACCACGGGCTTGCGGCTGTTGCGGTCGTAGGACTCCTTTCTCGCGCCCACAAACTCAACCTCCATGCCGTCATAATGGATCATGGCTGTGCCAAATGCCCCATAGTATTTGACTTCCTTGTGGCCGGGCAGGTGAGAGGCTACCTTTTTGGCGAGGGCGATGCCGCTGCCTACCGTCACCACATCGATGTCGTTGGAGGGGCGGTGCAAAAGGATATCGCGCACATAGCCGCCGATGACATAACTCTTGTAGCCTAACTCCATGCTGGAATAGGCGATGACCTTGAAAATCGGGCTGCTGATATGTTTCTTGAAGTCGTAATTCATTGTCAAACAGCAACTTCTTCAAGAGTTTTTTCTTTCTTCGGGACGATGTTCACGATGGTTTCCTCGCCGTTTTCGGCCAAGTCGATGGAAATCAAGTCACCAATATGCATTTCCGTTCCGATGATGGCATCGGCCAACACGTCCTCTACGTATTTCTGTACGGCACGTTTCAGCGGACGGGCACCAAATTGCTCATCCCAACCCTTCTCGGCGATGAAATCCTTGGCCTTTTCGGTGAGTTCGATGCGGTAGCCCATCTCTTCGACGCGCTTCACCACATGGCGAATCTCAATATCGATAATCTTGTGTATGTCTTTCTTCTCCAATGAGTTGAACATCACTACATCATCCACGCGATTGAGGAATTCAGGCGCAAAAGTGCGCTTCAAGGCGTTCTCGATGACACTCTGCGAATACTCGTTTTTGGCGTTCAGCTTGGCCTGTGTGCCAAAGCCCACGCCCTGACCGAAGTCCTTCAACTGGCGTGAGCCGATGTTGGAGGTCATGATGATGATAGTGTTCTTGAAATCAACCTTACGGCCCAGACTGTCAGTGAGTTGTCCGTCGTCCATGACTTGCAGAAGCAGGTTGAACACGTCGGGGTGGGCCTTCTCGATTTCATCAAGCAAAACGATGGAGTAGGGCTTGCGACGCACTTTCTCGGTCAGTTGGCCACCCTCTTCGTAACCGACGTATCCGGGAGGCGCACCAACGAGGCGCGAAACGGCGAATTTCTCCATGTATTCACTCATGTCGATGCGGACCAGGGCGTCCTCAGAGTCAAAGAGATACTTGGCCAAAACCTTTGCCAAATAGGTCTTTCCGACACCCGTAGGGCCGAGGAAAATGAAAGAGCCGATGGGTTTGCTGGGGTCTTTCAGTCCGGCGCGGTTGCGGCGGATGGCTTTGGTCACCTTCTTGATGGCCTCGTCTTGACCAATGACGGTGCCGGCCAGCTCGCTTTCCATGCTCATCAGGCGGTCGCCCTCGTTCTTGGCGATGCGTTGTACGGGAACGCCCGTCATCATGGCCACAACTTCCGCGACATTCTGTTCTGTAACCTCTTGGCGGTTCGAAATGGCATTGCTTTCCCATTCCTTTTTAGCCTTTTCGAGTTGGTCGAGGAGCTTCACTTCCTCGTTGCGGTACATCCCCGCCTCCTCAAACTTCTGCTCGGTGACAGCGGCTTTCTTGTCTTTGCGCACCTCCTCAAGTCGGCCTTCCAGCTCTGTGATTTCGGCGGGAACGTCGATGTTTTTGATGTGAACCCTTGCACCAGCTTCGTCCAAGGCATCTATTGCTTTGTCGGGCAGGTGACGGTCTGTGAGATAACGGTCTGTGAGTTTCACACAAGCCTCGATGGCCTCGGGCGTATAGCGCACAAGGTGGTGATCCTCATAGCGCGGACGGATATTGTTCAGAATCTCAACGGTTTCCTCGGGCGTGGTCGGCTCGACGAGGATCTTCTGGAAGCGACGTTCGAGGGCGCCGTCTTTCTCAATGTATTGGCGGTATTCGTCGAGAGTGGTGGAGCCGATGCACTGCAGTTCGCCACGTGCCAAGGCGGGCTTGAACATGTTGCTGGCATCCAACGAGCCGTTGGCGTTGCCCGCTCCGACCAAAGTGTGGATTTCATCGACGAAGAGGATAATGTCGCGATTGGCTATCAACTCGTTGAGGATGGCTTTGATGCGCTCCTCGAACTGGCCGCGATACTTGGTGCCGGCTACCACCGATCCAAGGTCGAGCATGACGACGCGCTTATTAAATAAGGTGCGTGGCACGCGGTGCTGGATGATACGGATGGCCAGACCTTCGGCGATGGCCGACTTGCCCACGCCGGGTTCGCCAATAAGGATAGGGTTGTTTTTCTTGCGACGGCTGAGGATTTGGGCGATACGTTCCAGCTCGCGCTCACGGCCCACGATGGGGTCGAGGCGGTTTTCCTCTGCGGCCTTGGTGAGGTCGCGGCCAAAGGTGTCCAACACAGGCGTTTTGCTCTTTATGTTGCTGGTTTTCTTTGGTTTTTCTTGCGGCTTCATCTCGTTCAGAAGATCGTCCATTTCGTCGTTTTCTTCATCGTACATGCTTTGCGGTTTTTCGGTTTCCTCTTGTTGAATGGGGTTTTCCTTGCCTGTCGAGGCGTTGTAACGAATCAGTTCGTCCTTGAAATTGTCGTAGTTGATTCCTTCAAATTCAAGGTTTTGTGAGATGATATTGTTCTTCTCGTGCAGAATGGCCAGCATCAAGTGTTCTGAACGAACGATATCCGATTGGAATTCTTTCGCGATGATGTAGGTGAACTTCAGCACGCGCTCGGCCTGCTTGGTAAGGGGCAGGGCGAGGTTGTTGTTAGGGTAGGGGTTGGCGGTCCGCACCGAGGCCTCCAGTTTTTTTGTGAAGACCTCCATGTTAAGGTTGAGGTTTTCGAGCATCTTGATGGAAATGCTGCCGCCCTCCTTTAACATGCCTAAAAAAAGGTGTTCCAAGCCCACGTATGCGTTGCCAAGGCGTTTCGCTTCCTCGTGACTGAGTGACAAAATGTCACGAACCCTTGGCGAAAATTTTGCGTCCATATTTTTCTATTTTCTTGATAATCAATTACTAAAAACAAAAACTCATTTCCTTACAATTCCTTCAAAATGAAGTGCAAAGGTACGAACAAAAACCACGCCGCGCCAGTCCAAAACAAAGATTCTTTAAAATTAAAGTTTTTGGCTTTGTTTTGCCGAACGTATCTGAAAAAAACGTATCTTTGCACCCTTATTAGAAAAAGCGAAAACAAAACCTGAAAATGGACGAAAACAATATCATCAACCCTGAAAATCAGGAAGAAAACCCCGAAGAACTCTCCGGGGAAAAGATTATCAAGGTCAATCTTGAGAACCAGATGAAGACGGCCTACATCGACTATTCGATGTCGGTCATCATTTCACGTGCCTTGCCCGACGTGCGCGACGGTCTCAAACCCGTGCACCGTCGTGTGCTTTATGGCATGAAGGAATTGGGCGTCAGCTCACGCAGTGGCTACAAGAAGTCGGCCCGTATTGTCGGTGAGGTGCTCGGTAAGTATCACCCGCACGGCGACTCATCGGTTTATGACGCCATGGTGCGCATGGCCCAAAGCTGGTCGTTGCGTTATCCCTTGGTCGATGGTCAAGGCAACTTCGGCTCCGTCGATGGCGACAGCCCCGCCGCTATGCGTTACACTGAGGCGCGTTTACAGAAGATTTCTGAGGAAATGCTCGACGACTTAGATAAGGACACCGTCGACTTCCAGAACAACTTCGACGACTCGCTGCAAGAGCCCACTGTACTGCCGACTCAGATTCCCACCTTATTAGTGAATGGCACTAATGGCATCGCCGTGGGTATGGCAACCAATATGGCCCCGCATAACCTCAGCGAATGCATCGACGGCATCATTGCTTATATTGATAACCGCGACATAGACACAGCTGGACTGATGCAATATATCAAGGCACCCGATTTCCCGACCGCTGGTGTGATTTACGGATACGAGGGCGTGCGTGAGGCGTTTGAGACGGGTAGGGGACGCATCGTCCTGCGCGGCGAGACCCACTTCGAGGAACACAACGGCCATGAGCGCATCATCGCCACTTCTATACCTTATCAGGTCAACAAGGCTGAGATGATCAAAAAGACTGCTGACCTCGTGAATGAGAAGAAGTTGGAAGGCCTCGCCGACATCCGTGACGAGAGTGACCGCAAGGGTATCCGCGTGGTGTATGAACTGAAGCGCGACGCCAACCCTGATGTGGTGCTCAACAAATTGTACATGATGACCGCACTGCAAAGCTCGTTCAACGTGAACAACGTGGCTTTGGTCAATGGTCGTCCTTATACTTTGAACCTCAAGCAGTTGATAGAGCATTTCGTGGAACACCGCCACGAGATTATCATGCGCCGCACCCGTTTCGAGCTAAAGAAAGCCGAAGATCGTGCCCATATCTTGGAAGGTCTAGCTCGCGCCATTGACATCGTCGATGAAATCATCGCCACCATTCGTGCTTGTAAGGGCGGTACACCTGAGGCCAAGCAAGCCATCATGGACAAGTTCGGTTTCGACGATCCGCAAGCCAGCGCTATCGTGGCCTACCGTCTTGGTCAGTTGGCCGGTCTCGAAATTAAGAAGATCATGGATGAGTTGGAC
>Ga0310690_10013040_pt1 | contig 10150 bp, 5 predicted proteins | sample AusTroGonzalo_MG_2_FD_207661 | JGI IMG/M metagenome (GOLD analysis project Ga0310690, IMG submission 207661) | Bovine rumen microbial communities from tropical cattle in Woodstock, Queensland, Australia - Gonzalo_04 (v2) (version 2) | ecosystem: Host-associated > Mammals > Digestive system >...
GACGGAGACCTCTCCAACGCAATGGCAATCGACTTCCGCGCACCCTATACCACCAATCCCGACTTCCGCAAGAATGTCAACAATAACACCCTGAACTACTCCGACCTGAACCTCTCGAACATGGCAACCCAGATTCGTCAGGGCTATCTGGGAGAAGTGAACTGGGCCATCATCGAGGCTTGCGCCATCGAAAAAGTGGGCAACAAGGCTCACATCTACCTGACGGCAGCCGGAGGCATCAGCCCCACCGTGTGCCGCCTCGCTACGGAAGGCATCATTGTGGAGCTCAACGCTTTCCACAGCCCCAACAGCAAGGGCATCCACGACGTGTATGAGATAGAGGACCACCCTTTCCGCACGCCCATCATGATTACCAAGGCCAGCGACCGCATCGGCAAACCTTACGTCGAAGTGGATACCGACCGCGTCGTAGGCGTAGTGGAATGTAACGTTCCCGACGAGGCTCGCAGCTTCAAGGACCCAGACCCCATCACCACTCAGATTGGTCAGAACGTGGCAGACTTCCTGCTGCTCAACCTCAAGAAGGGCCTTATTCCCAAGTCGTTCCTCAACCTGCAGAGCGGCGTGGGCAGCGGTGCGAATGCCGTGCTCGGTGCCCTTGGCCAATGCCCCGAAGTGCCCAACTTCAACATTTATACAGAAGTGTTGCAGGACGCACCTGTAGGTCTGATGAAGCAAGGCCGCGTGCTCTCAGCTTCAGCCTGCTCCCTGACCGTCACCAACGAGTGCCTGCTTGACATCTACGACAACATCGACTTCTTCAAGGACAAGCTCGTGCTGCGTCCTTCGGAGATAAGCAACTGCCCCGAAGTCATTGCCCGTCTGGGTGTCTGTGCGCTTAATACTGCCATCGAGTGCGACCTCTACGGCCACGTGAACAGCACAAAGATATGCGGCACGAAGATGATGAACGGCATCGGAGGCTCGGCTGACTTCGCCGCCAATGCTTATCTGACCATCTTCACTTGCGGCTCTGTCACCAAGGGCGGCGCTATTTCCAGCATCGTTCCCTTTGCCAGCCACATCGACCACACCAACCATTACATCGACGCAGTCATTACTGAGTACGGCGTGGCCGACCTTCGTCACAAGAGCGACATGCAGAAGGCACAGGAACTCATCAAGGTGGCTCATCCCGACTACCGCCCCATGCTGCAGGACTACCTGAAGTATGCAGAGAAGCGTGGCGGTCACACCCACCACGAACTGGCAGCCGCCTTCGCTATGCACGACACCTTCCTCCGCAAGGGAGACATGCGTCTGACCAATCTGGCAGAGTATATCAAATAAGGAAGAAAGCAATTAAAACAGGAACAGTGAACTACGAGTGGAACTATAATCCACCTTCCGAAGCAGACCTGGAGCTAGCAGGGGAGATGGCATCGGAGCTGAGAATCAGCCCCGTGCTGGCTCGTGTGCTGATAGCTCGCGGCATAGACAATGTGCAGGATGCACGCAAGTTCTTCCGCCCGCAGCTCACCGACCTGCACGACCCCTTCCTCTTCCAGGATATGCAGAAGGCTGTGAACCGCCTCAACGAAGCCCTCGGACGCAAGGAGCGCATCCTCGTCTATGGGGACTACGATGTGGACGGATGCACGGCTGTAGCTCTGGTTTACCGCTTCCTGCAGCAGTTCTACAGCAACATCGACTACTATATCCCCGACCGCAACGAGGATGGCTACGGCGTCTCGCGCAAGGGCGTTGACTATGCCCAGGAGACGGGCGTCGGCCTGGTCATCGTGCTCGACTGCGGCATCAAGGCAACCGACGAGATTGCCTACGCCAAGGAGAAAGGCATCGACTTCATCATCTGCGACCATCACGTGCCGGGCGACGAACTGCCGCCTGCTGTGGCTGTGCTCAATGCCAAGCGTCTGGACAACACTTATCCTTACGAGCACCTTTGCGGCTGCGGCGTCGGTTTCAAGCTGATACAGGCCTTTGCCATCAGCAACGGCATCGAGTTCTCGCAGCTCATCCCCCTGCTCGACCTTTGTGCCATCAGCATTGCGGCAGACATCGTGCCCATCATGGGCGAAAACCGCATCTTGGCCTATCATGGCCTGCGCCAGCTCAACAGTTCGCCGAGCACCGGTGTCAAGGCACTCATGGAGGTCTGCGGTTTGAAGAACAAGGAGATTTCCCTCGGTGACATCATCTTCAAGATTGGGCCGCGCATCAATGCCTCCGGACGAATGCAGACGGGCAACGAGGCCGTGGCGCTGCTCATAGAGAAAGACCCTGAGGAAGCGAAAAGGCTGGCAGAGCAAATCAACGAGTACAACGAGCAGCGCAAGGACTTGGACAAGTCGATGACAGAGGAGGCCAACCGCATCGTCAAGACGCTGGAGCATCGCCATGAACATAAGAGCATCGTCCTCTTCAATGAGGAGTGGCACCGTGGCATCATCGGCATCGTAGCTTCACGTCTGACTGAGGTTTTCTACAAGCCCAGCGTCGTGTTGACGTGCAACGACGACGGCATGGCCACCGGTTCTGCGCGTAGTGTGCCGGGGTTCGATGTCTATAAGGCCATCGAGAGTTGTGCCGACCTGCTCGAGAACTTCGGCGGTCACACATACGCCGCCGGCCTGAGCCTTCCGGCACAGAACATCCCTGCCTTCCGCCATCGCTTTGAAGAATATGTCAGGGATAACATACAGCCCGAGCAGACGAGTGCCATTTTGGACATCGATGCCGTCATTGATTTCCGCGACATCAACCGCCGCATCATTTCCGACATCAAGCGCTTTGCCCCCTACGGTCCCGACAACCACAAGCCGCTCTTCTGCACGCGTCAGGTCTATGACTATGGTACGAGCAAGGTCGTCGGTCGCGACCAGGAGCACATCAAGCTGGAGCTCGTGGATTCTAAGAGCAGCAACGTGATGAACGGCATCGCCTTCGGCCAGAGCTCTCAGGCTCGTTACATTAAGACAAAGCGCGCCTTCGATATCGTCTATCACATCGAGGAGAACAGCCACAAGCGCGGGGAGGTACAACTGCAAATCGAGGACATCAAGCCCAGGGAACAGGTTTAAGTGAAGAGTGAAGAATGAAGAGTGAAGAATTTGCTACCGCCCCGAACGATACTCCCCAAACGGCTAAACAATCAAACGACCAGACAACCAATTACCTTTCTATATTTCGCCAGTACTGGGGCTATGATGACTTTCGCGGCATTCAGCGGCAGGTCATCGAGAGCATCGGTGCTGGGCGCGACACCCTTTGCCTCATGCCTACAGGCGGCGGTAAAAGCATTACCTTCCAGGTGCCGGCCCTTGCTATGAAGGGCGTCTGCATAGTCTTCACACCCCTCATCTCGCTTATGAAGGACCAGGTCGAGGCCCTCAAGAAGCATGGCATCAAGGCCGCCTGCATCAACAGCAGCATGGACCATGAAAGGATGCTGACCGTCCTGGACAACTGCATCTTCGGTGCATACAAATTCCTCTACGTCTCTCCCGAAAGGCTCGAAAGCGAGTTATTCCTCAACAAGCTGCGGCGCATCAAGGTCTGCTTCATCGCCATAGACGAGGCGCACTGTCTCTGTCAGTGGGGCTACGACTTCCGTCCTTCCTATCTCAATATTGTCCGAATCCGCGACTTCTTCCCGCAGAGTCCTGTGCTTGCGCTTACTGCGACAGCGACGCCCGAGGTAGTGCGCGACATACAGCAGAAGCTGCAATTCCGCCAAGACAATGTCCTGCAGATGAGTTTCGAGCGAAAGAACCTGGCCTACATTGTGCGACGCGAGGACGGAATGCTCGATGGAATCGTCCGTGCGCTTCAGGCCGTCCCTGGCTCTTGTATCATCTATACGCGTAGCCGCAGAAGCACCCGTGAGCTGGCCGAGCACCTCAATGCCTTGGGCTATTCTGCCACTTTCTACCATGCGGGTCTGACGGGGATTCAGAAAAACGAGCGCCAGGAGCGCTGGCATCGCGGCGAGGTGCGCATCATGGTGGCCACCAACGCTTTCGGTATGGGCATAGACAAGCCCGACGTCCGTCTCGTCCTCCATGCTGACATCCCTGATTCCATCGAGGCATACTTTCAGGAGGCAGGACGTGCCGGCCGCGACGGCAAGCAGGCCTACGCCATACTCTTGACCGACGGCGGCGAGCACCGGCGAGTGGCCAGTCGCATGTCGCAGCAGTACCCCGGGCTCGACTATGTGCGCGATGTCTATGAACTGCTTGGCTGCTTCCTTGGCATTGCCGTCGGCGATGGACTGCACGTGACGCGCGAGTTCAACCTTGAGCAATTCTGCCGCACCTACAAATACTTCCCCGTGATGCTGCTCGGAGCGCTCGACCTCCTGGACAAGGCCGGCTATATTGCGTATCGCGACGAGGACGAAGCCTCCAGCCGCCTGCGCATCAACGTCTCGCGCAGCGAGCTGTTCCGTGCCCTCTTTCCCGCCGAGGAGCCTCTTCTCCTCTCCGTGCTCCGTCACTATGGTGGCCTCTTCGTCGATTATGTCTTCATCGACGAGGACATGCTCAGCCATGAGACAGGCCTTTCGACCGACAGCATCTACCAGACTTTCCTGCGTCTATCCCAGCTTTACCTCATTTCTTTCATTCCGCGCCGACACATGCCGCGTGTCACATTCCTGCGCCGTCGTGTTGACAAGGAGGAGGTCGTCCTTCCCCCTCAGGTCTATCAGGAGCGGCGCAAGCGCTACGAGGAGCGTACCCAGGCCATGTTGCAGTACGCCGCGATGGATGCCGACTGCTGCCGAAGCCGTATGCTATTGCATTATTTCGGTGAGGAGGCAGAGTGCGACTGCGGCATCTGCGATGTTTGCCGCGCCAGGGCGGAGCAGGCTCATGCACCGTCCGGTGAAACGCATGCCGCCTTGCGTCGGCACATTCTCGACCAGCTTTGCCAAGGGCCTGTCAATGCCTGCGACCTCGACTTCTCCGGCTACGATGTCGAGTGTCTGGAGGAAGTCATAGACCGTATGCGTGCCGACGGCGAGATAGCCTGCGACGGCATGACTTTGAAGGTCACCGTCAAGGCCTGAAACGCAGTATTGTCCGTCACAGTATGTCTCAAAGCACGTCGCACCGCGCGGAAAGAGCAGATGAAGCGTGCGAGCCTTTCTCTCATGGGCATTGAGCCGTGCAGAGGCGTCACAGAGCCTTTCTGATATTTACTTGTAAGTTCCAGTTGGATTCCGTCGGTTTGTAGATGCCGGCGTCGTGCAGCACAGTCCAGAGCGGACGACGGCAAAGGGTGAGACAGATGCGCTTCTCCCTGACCCACAGACAGACGAGGCGCGTGATGTCCGTCGGTTTCTGGTCTCTGGCCAGCAGCAGGAATTCGCGTGCGCTTTCCACGTCGCCGTGGAAGATGGGTGCCAGTTGCAGTATCAGCTTCCGCTCCTCGTCGTCGGTGATTCCGTTGGCTCCCTCTTCCAAGCCAAGCTGTTTGCGTAGCAGACTCCGCAGAACGATGGCCGAGAGCAGCATGAGCAGCTTGCGGTGCGGCACATTCTGGTAGAGCAGGCGGTGCATGAGCGGGCCGAACTGGTCCTTCTGGTAGCAGAGGTCTGCGGGCAGGCGGAGCAGACAGGCCTCTATGGCATCCAGCTGTCGCTCGATGGTCGGTTGCCATTGCAGCACATTGCCCAGGTCGGCCTTGTGCATGATGCACCATTGCTGATACATGCGTTGTGCAGCAGGGCTCTGGCAGAGTTGTGGCAGGAAGGTCTCCTGGAACTGTCGGGTGCGTTTCTTGCTGCCCAGGGCCGTGAGTGTACGGCACAACTGCGGAGCCAGGGCGCGAACGTCAGGGTCCGCATGCCGACCGACCAAGCGGCGTATCAGGCTGAGCTGTTGCTGTGTCTCTCGGCTGACGTCCCATTTTGCCAGCTGCAGTATGAGGTCAAGGTGTTGCATCAGCGTCTGTTTGTTCATGCTGCCGCTGCACTGGAGTTCCGTCAGGGCCACCTTGAGGCTGATGTCGAGCCGGCAGTCGTCGTGGTTGCCGTCCATGAGCGGTGCGCCCGTCCATTGCCATTCCGTCCAGATGTCGGGGCCGCTGTCGGCCTTGTTGTCCGGGGTGGGGCAGTCCCCGCAGATGCAGATGTTGTAGCAGATGCCTTCGCAGTCGGTGTCCGTCACTTTTCCCACGAGCACAGACGTGTTGTTGTACTGCATTGTTCGCAGCACGTGTTCCAGGTCGAAGCGGCTCACCACGCCTCGGTATGCTGTTCCGACCAGAGCCCTGACGATGATGCCGAAGTCGTGTGTCTGTTCCGTGACGAGCAGCACCTCTGGCTTCTCCTGCGCCATTGTCGTCATCAGGTTGTGCACGTCTGCGTCCCCGCAGTCGTATTGCACGCCGGTAATTTGAATAAGTGTTTCCATGGTATAGGTCTTATAGGTCATATAGGTCTTATGGGCCTTATAGGTCTCTCATGACCATGATGACGCGATAGGCGGCGCGGAACTCGCTCTTGGCCAGTTTGCCGCCGTCGGCCAGCTGGTAGTTGGAGTTTTCTGTCGAGAGCAGCAGGAAGGCGGACGTTGGCCCCGGGTCGTGCACCATTTTCACCATGAGTCGTCCGTCGGTAGTCTGCACCAGATAGGGGTCGCCCTGCCGGAAGTCCTCGTAGCGTCCCAGGGCATCGCCCACGCCCACATAGTCACCGTCCTGAATGCGAGGCAACATGCTGTCGCCGTGGCATTGGAAGACGTACTTGATGTCGCGCCTCGGCATCTGTACCGGCACCAGTCCCTCCCGCATCTCTGTCTGCGGAGCGTCGCCCAGGGTTGGTTGCAGTCCGGTGACGAGAAGAGCCTGTGCCTGGTTCTGCGGCTTGCTGTCAGTGTTGAACTCTTCGTCCTCCTCTTCGTCGGGCATCGGCAATGGTCCGGAGGGCTGCGAAGCGCTGCTACCGCGCAGCCATTCCTGATCCACCTGCGGGAAGCGTGCCATGATGGCCTCGATGCCGCGACGCGGAATATGGTCGCGATAGACCCAGTTGTTGACCGCCTGCGGCGAGACGCCTATCATATCGGCCAGGTGCGAACGGTTGCGGCAGTAATGCTCCACCAGCGTTGCTATCTTTTCCTCTACTGTCATATCCTTTTGTTTTATTTACGAGTGCAAAATTAAAACAAAAACACAAAATTCGCAAGAAAACGAGCAATTATTTTACACAAAAGGTGCGAATATATTATCTTTAACACAAGTCGAGGCAGAAAATCGGCAAGACATTTGTTTTGGAAGGTGTTTTTTCGTATCTTTGTGCTCTGTAAGAAAGCCTCAAATGGAAAATGCAAGGAAAATAGTCGGTGTGGGTGAAACCATTCTGGACATCCTCTTCCGCGACGGACAGCCTGTGGCAGCAGTGCATGGCGGCAGCAGCTTCAACAGCATTATTAGCGTGGGGCGTGCCGGTGTGCCCTGCCAGTTCGTCGGCTATACAGGAGCGGACATCGTGGGGCAGCAGACCGTGGATTTTCTGCGTGCCAATGGCGTCGGCACGGAGCACTTCCTCCTGCGGCAGGGCGAGAAGAGTGCCGTCAGCCTGGCCTTCCTCGGCGAGAATTGTGATGCCAGCTATCTTTTCTATAAGGAACCGCCGCATGTGTCCGCCTCTTGGACTTTGCCCGAAATGGCGCACGGCGACATCCTGCTCTATGGCTCCTACTATGCGGTATGTACGGGCATGAGGCCCCTGATAATGCAACTGCAGGAACGGGCGGTTCAGGCAGGGGCCGTTGTCTATTACGACCTCAACTTCCGCCGCAATCACAGCAACGAGCGGGAGGCACTGATGCCCGTTATTCTCGAGAATTTCCGTCGGAGCACAATCGTCAGGGGCAGTGCCGACGACTTCGACGTATTGTTCTCTTCGCGCGACGCGCGCGATATATATAATATGTATATCAGCCACCACTGTCCGCTCCTCGTCTGCACGGCTGGTGCCGGACGGATTACCGTCTGCACCCCTGGCGGTTGCTACGACTTCCAGGCACCGCCCATCGATGATGTGGTGAGCACCGTTGGTGCTGGCGATAGCTTCAATGCTGGCTTTGCCTGTGCCCTCATCTGGGAAGGCATCATGCCAGAAGACCTGTCTAACATTGGTCGCGAAACATGGCAGCGCCTCATCGCCACAGCCTGCCGCTTTGCCGGAGAGACCTGCCGCAGCACAGAGAATTATATAAAACCCATAAGTCCTATACGACCTATACGACCTATATGACCTATACGACCTATATGACCCATAAGACCTAATATGCCCTATGAAAAACATCCTCCTTTCCATTATCTGTTTGTTGATTGCCTTTTGTGCAAAGGCTGAAAATGTCCTCGATGGTTTCCTTTATGGTCAGGTATCAATGCCCGACGGAACCGAGTGGCAAAGTCCTGAAAAGCTCTCGCTGAACAAGCTCCAGCCTCGTGCCCATATCTTCCCCTTTGCCGATGCAGAGGCGGCACGCTCTGTATTGCCCGAAGGCAGCAAATACTATCAGAGTCTTGACGGCACGTGGAAGTTCCATTGGTGTGCCAATCCCGAAGGGCGGCCCAAGGATTTTGCTGCCGCTTCCTATGATGTCTCTGGCTGGGACGACATCACAGTGCCAGGCTGTTGGAACGTACAGGGACTTGGCAAGCATGGCGAGATGAAATATGGCGTGCCCATCTACGTGAACCAGCCCGTCATCTTCTATCACGAAGTGAAGAAGGACGATTGGCGCGAGGGTGTGATGCGCGAGCCGAAGGACCAGCGCTGGACAACTTATCAATATCGCAACGAGGTAGGTTCCTATCGTCGTTCCTTCACCGTGCCTGCCGATTGGAAAGGTCGCCAGGTTGTCCTTAACTTCGATGGTGTCGATAGTTTCTTCTACCTATGGATCAATGGTCGTTACGTCGGCTTCAGCAAGAACAGCCGCAATACGGCGCGCTTCGACATTACCGACTACCTGAAGGAAGGCGAGAACATCGTTGCGGTGGAGGTCTATCGCAGCAGCGATGGCTCGTTCCTCGAGGCACAGGATATGTTCCGTCTGCCCGGCATCATCCGCAGCACTTACCTGACAGCAATGCCGAAGATACAGATTAGCGACATGGTGGTGCGCACCGAACAATTGAGCAAGGATAAGGCTACCATTTGTATTGAGCACAAGCTTTGCAACCTCACGAACAAGATGCAGAAAGGCATGAAGACGACATATACCATCTATCCCGTGCGGCTTTATTCCGATGAGACGGGGGATGCTGTGTGTCAATTCACAGGCAAAGAATTGGAACTCATACCGATAGCGAAGAATCCCACCTATAATTCAAAGACAACCTTGAATATCCAGTCTCCCCAGCCTTGGAGTGCTGAGGCTCCTTATCGCTACGTCCTCGTGGCGGAGCTGAAGGACAAGAAGGGTAGGCTACAGGATTGCACCTCAACCTACTTCGGCATCCGAACCGTAGAGATACGCGACACGGAGGCAAAGGATGATGAGTTCGGTTTGGCTGGTCGCTACTTCTATGTCAACGACAAGCCTGTGAAGCTGAAGGGCGTAAACCGTCACGAGACAAACCTCACCACGGGCCATGCCATCACGCGCGAGCAGATGACGGAGGAGGTGATGATTATGAAGCGCGGCAACATCAACCACGTCCGCCTCTCACACTACGGCAACGACCCCTATTTCTTCTACCTTGCCGACAAGTACGGTCTTTACCTCGAGGATGAGGCTAACATAGAGAGCCATGAGTACTACTATGGTGAAGCGTCTCTTTCGCATCCGAAAGAATGGCGAGCTGCACATGTGGCAAGAAACATGGAGATGGTGCATGCCCACATCAACCATCCCAGCATCGTCATCTGGAGCTTGGGCAACGAGGCAGGCCCCGGCGAGAACTTCGTGGCGGCGTACAATGCCATCAAGGCTTTCGATACGAGCCGCCCCGTGCAGTACGAGCGTAACAACGACATCGTGGATATGGGCTCGAACCAATACCCCTCTGTCGATTGGGTGCGCTATGCAGCCAAGGAACAGAGGAAGGGCATCAAGTACCCCTATCACATCTCGGAGTATGCCCATTCGATGGGCAATTCATTGGGCAACCTTGTTGACTACTGGGAGGCAATGGAGAGCAC
>Ga0310690_10013041_pt1 | contig 10150 bp, 6 predicted proteins | sample AusTroGonzalo_MG_2_FD_207661 | JGI IMG/M metagenome (GOLD analysis project Ga0310690, IMG submission 207661) | Bovine rumen microbial communities from tropical cattle in Woodstock, Queensland, Australia - Gonzalo_04 (v2) (version 2) | ecosystem: Host-associated > Mammals > Digestive system >...
AAAATTAGGCAATATTGGTGACACAGTTGAAGTAAAAACTGGTTATGCACGTAATTATTTGTTGCCTAATAACAAAGCAATGCGTTTCACAAAAGAAAATATCGCTTTGTTCGAAGCGAAAAAGGCTGAATTGGTTGCGCGTCATGAAAATGCAAAGAAAGCAGCTGAATCAAAAGTTGATGCAGTTAAAAATGCTAAATTGCATATGATTCGTCAGGCTGGTGATACAGGTCAATTATATGGTTCCGTGTCGTCACGTGATATCGCACGTGCGTTGAAAGAAATCGCAGGTGTCAATGTTGAATCTGCACAGGTTTTGTTGGGTTCGCCAATCAAATCTGTTGGTGTATTTGATACCAAGATTGCTTTGCACCCAGATGTTATTGTTGATGTCAAAATTTACGTTGCTCAATCTCAAGACGAAATTGATGCATTGGTCGCAGGTAAAAAATTGACATTTGGGACCAAGAAAGTAGAAGAAGAAACAACGGAAGAAACAACTGAAAACGTTGCGGAAAAATCTGACGACAAACCAGTTGCAGAAGACACTGTTTCCGAAGAAAAATCAGAAGAAGTCGCAGAATAATTTTTGTTTCTGATTTCTAATTATAAAAACCGCCCGTTTGGGCGGTTTTTTTTTATTTATGCAGTTAATTTGTTAGTTTCCTTGTGCTGCACACCATTTTTTTGCTTCATCATGACATGCATTCTGTTTTTTCCAGGATGTTAAGCATGCTTTACATAAAGTCTTTGTGGTGCCTTGCTTATTGTCACATATATCATCGGATGGAATAAACCCCAGGATCTGGTTGCACTCAGATTGAGCATACATTTTTGCACATTGTTGTGGTATACTAGATGCAATAAACCTACAGATTTTTGTGTCTGTTTCCGGTTTAAAATATGTGTATGTGTCTGGTTCTGCCGTAGTGTTCTTATTGCTATTATTGTTCGTGTTCGTTTTGCATTTACATTTATTATTTGTCCATTCACATGGCTTAATTGATGTTGATATTGCTTTACAAGATGCCTCTGTTTCCTCGCAATTGCATTTATTCTTTTTCCATGTGCAAGGCCTATCTGGTGTTGATATTTTTGTACAATATGCTTCTGTTTCTGTAGCTGCGTGTTGTTCGCACCCGCATTGCTGATTTTTTTTATCCCATTTGCAGGTTCTTGTATCGTTTGATCGTTTTTCGCATTCCTCTTTTGTCTGTTTTTCCGCTTCTTTTGATTCCTTTTTCTTTTCTTCCTTTTCTGCTTTTTCATCTTTCACACATTCACCGTTTTTAACTACCATATTTTGTTCTTCGCATTCGTTCTTTAAATCTTTCTTTGACTTTTGTGTATCCAATGCGCGGCCAATGGCACCAGATGTTACCAATCCAACCGCCGTTCCAACGCCTGAACCCAACATCGCTGATGATGCCGCGGTTTGTGCGCGTGTTTCACGATATGCATTTTCTTTGTATGTGGTGACATTTGTTCCAAACCATTCCTGGGTACAAACAAAAGTATCACCCGCATAGCGTTTACGTGACGCCATGGGGGTTGTTTGATTTGAACCCGCAAAGAAATTCACTGTGTAAACACAATCAAAACTACGTTCGTCAAACATGGCGCCAAATTTTTCACATTGGGCTTTCATTAAATCACGCAATTTATACATACGGGTTTCGTCTGTTTTTACATCTTTTTCTGCATCTTCTCGTAACCGTGCGATTACAGTGCCGGCTCGGGCGGATAAACCGGAATCTTGTTCCATACAATTTTTAGCAATTGTTGCGCATTTATTTATTGCCTGGTCAGCAGCCGTTTTGCCCAGACATTTGCCAAATGTTGCACCGCATTCGGTTTGAATACATGAATTATAATTATTTCCACAATCTATCACAGATTGATATGATGACAATTTTGCGTTCAAATCACGGTCAGCCTTGATTTCGATTGTAAATAATTTGAATTCTTCGCCGGTGCATGTTGTGTCGCGTTTGCATTTGTTTAATTTATCGCCGAACGCAGTGTCGCCATCCATTGCACATTTCGTAAAATCGTTTCCGCATATTTTCTGCATACATTGACGTAATGCACCATCACATGCATTTTTGCCCCCCATGCCAGCCTGTTGATTTAATGCAACCACGTTTAAATTGTCGCGCGCTTCGAGTGCTGCGCGTTGTTTACGGATTTGTTCTGCCAACCCAGAATCATTTGATGATACAGAATCGCCAAATCCCACGTTCGCGTTTATTGCGCTGTCAAAAACAGACGCTTTGTTTATAACGCTTATTTCTGGTGTTTCTTCGACAACGGGTGCGGATTCTTCTGTCGTAGTTGTTTGTGTTATCGTGGTTGTGGTCGTTGTTGGTGTGGCGGATGCGCTTCTTTTCGCTGCAACACGGTTTGTTGAACGCGTTGACGCACCGTTCACAGCGTCCAAGGTAAAACATACCATCAACATCGCGATGAACATGTGTTTTAATAAAAATTTACCGTTTCGTATATTCATATTATTCCTATTTTAAGCGCGAACATGCAATTTTATAGAATTCGCACAGTTGAGTTGCCAGACCTTCTTCGTAATTATATTTTCCATCACATTTATGTGGCATATTGTTATTACACACTGTTGCGACACATTGTTTGTGTGCAGCGTCGTTTGTGCATGATAATTGTGTGCTTTTCAATTTTGTTTCGCGCGCCGTTTGATATGCCAAAACGATTTTTTCCAATATTTCATCGCCCATCTTTATTGCGTTATTACGATTGGCAATCAATTTAGAACGAATTTCTGTTGTGAACGAATCGCAACCAGTTGCCGCCAATGCGCATTCTGAAAAATATTTATCGAAATCGGCATCTGATTCACATTTTGTATAATCTGCCAAACAGTGTTGATTATTTATTACACACGCGCTGATTTCTGTTGAACATTCAGATTGATTTTTTTGTTTGTTTGCCTTTTGTGATAAATTTGCCATTTGTGCGGAAATACCCGCTGCTGTACATGATTTTTCAATCAACGGATCATAATTTTCAGATACATCATCAGTTGTACAGCCCGTCACTTTTGTTAAACAAATTTTTGTTGCCCAAACATAACGTTCGCCTGGGTCGGTGGGTGCTTTCTTTAAATCTTTGTCAGAGATATTGTATTTTGCAGATGTTCCGGCAGAAATAGATTTCATAGCGGTTGATTTTGTTGGTTCCCCAGCAGATGCAGAACCGCAATATTGACAACGTGCCGCTGGGTTTGCGTTGATGTTTATTGCACACGCAGAATCAAGACAACGTGTCAAATTTGCCACAGAACACGCGCCAAATGCAAAACTTGGCACTGCAACCAGTACAAATATTAAAAAAGATACGCGATATCTCATAACTCTCTCTTGGGGTAAAGTATATCAAAAATGGCATATTAAATCAAACAAAAAATATCCCAAAGCGTTGGGATAAAAATTCTGGACACGATATGAAATTTTATGATAAAATCTTTTCTGAATGTAGGTATATTTGATGAAATTTATAAAGATTGTTTTGGTTTTATCCTGTTTTGCACCATTTGTTGCGTTTGGTGCCACGTCAGATGGATTTCAGGGCGCTGCTCGATTACTGACAGCGGCGCGTCGTGGTGATATTCAAACTGTTCAGAATCTTATAAACGCGGGTGTTGATATAAATTATGTTGATTCTACTGGTTTGTCTTTGGTGTGCACTGCGGTAATGAATAATGACACAAGAACTATACAGATTTTGCAAATGTACGGTGCAGACGCGTCAAATTGTGATCGACAAATTAAAGATTATAAACGCAAAACGCGTATAGCGGCTGATGGGGAAGAGGGTGGTTTTTTCAGTGGTTTATCATCTAGTCATAATATAGCGTTGGCCACCGTGGGAGCTGTGGTAGTGGTTGGTGGTTTGTTGTGGTTGACTGATGCGTTTGACAGTAAAAATAACAATAGTTCATCTTCGTCTGGCGGCGGTGGCCATGGCGGCGGCGGCGGTGGTGGCGGTGGTGGTACCGCGACCAAGTGGTTTACTGTGCCGTATGGTCCGGCATATTTGAATTCCGAAGGGGAAGTAAACCCAAATTTTGATTTATCTACTAATCTGGTCGCGTGGGATAATAATTCGTCATCTGAATTAAGAAAATCGGATTTTAATTATTTGCGCAAAATTTTATCGGGTAATCAATCGCAGGCTATGTTGGACGGGATAAATTCAATGTTGGAAAATTATTTACTGGATATGCATGGGTATCATTCATTTGCCAGTGGCTATATGGGCCAAGATACATTTAGAAATCTTTTGTCTAATGTTCCGTTGCTTTCGTTGAATGGGTATCAAAAAGAACCTGTTCAGGTTGGGTTGATTACTGGAAACGGTATAAATCCTGCTGGGTCGGCTGATTTTGGCGAAGGTATTATATATGCAAACAGTATCAACCAAGATGCAACATTGACGCGCGTAGATAAATATGCAAATAATACAATTTCAGCGATCATTGATAACAATGTTACAATTGGATATTCTCATACAGAAGAACCAGGTTTTGATTTGTCTGGCAGTGGTTCAGTGTTTAATCCATATGTGAATGTCAACGATTCTGCATTGGCGAAAATAGTAGCAGGATGGGAAGGCGGGCGCGCCTCTGATGATGGCGATTTATATGGTTTTGTCCCAAATGGGCAATTGGCGATTTACAGAACTGGTGCTGGCACGACATGGCAAGTTATTCCAGAGGCAGATCGGGAAAACGTTGGAACGTATACTGATTTAGGAACGGTGGGTTTGTCTGATGGGGATGTTATCGTGTTAAATGGGCATACTTATAATATTTCTGTTGCGTCTGGTAATACGTTGACTGTTGGTGAAACAACCTATGATTTATCGCAGGGGCGGACGATGTTCATAGGTGTTTGCGATGGGTGCGACGATGATATTGTAATCTATGTTGGTGCAGGCACTGGTACAGGTGGCGATGGTGTATGGTATGTAAATTCGTTGGGTGGAAATGATATAGATAGTGTGTATAAACCAGTTGATGGGGATATTTATACGTATAAAACCAAGACAACAGGCGTGGCATATTCTAATTTTTCTGCTATGCAAAAGGCATTAAGTAATGATGTTGTTGCGAATGTCAGTGTTATACCGGCCAGCAAAAATATTTCATATTTAACTGTTAACAATTTCATAGTGGCAGCGAATGGGGCTAATTTAGAAACTTTTTATAAACAAAAAATCACTGACGCATATGGAACTTATATTTCTGATAATACACCATACGAACAAGGCTCGGTTGCACATTCTATGTTTGTCGGATATACAGCAGACGCTATGTTGGTGATGCCGGCGGGGGATTATTTAGCAAAAGATGCAGCAACAAATACGGTTTATTACGATACATTAAATGCAACATTTGAAAATTATGCACCTATGTTGTATTCATCAACTTTGAAACACAAATTTATGACTGTGGTTGGGGTAAGCCACGCTAATGGAAATTCGAGTGCAGACACTATATCGGCTTATGGTGATGGAACCGCGGCAAGTTATGGTAAATTACAATTATCATATTGGGTTGATACTGATTCAAATATTTACGCATCGCGTAAATGTGGATTGGCAGGTGTTGGTAATGCATCTGGTGGTGTGGATCCATGGTGTTTTGCTGCGTCTGGACCAACAGCGGAAATGGCTACGGCATCTGCTGCGGGGGCTGTTGCGTCCGTGAAATCTGCGTTTTCGTATATGAACAATGATCAGATATTTACTTTGTTGGCATTGACCGCGGACGGACCGTATTTAAGCACGTCTGCATTGCCAGTAGATAGCACTGTATCCAGCGGAACGGCAACAGAAAGATTGGCAAATTATTTGCAGAGTATGTATCAATTGCCATTGGAATATAGTAATTTTGTGTTTTCGTCAGATGAATATCTAGAAAAATTCAAGGAAGTATTCGGTTATGGATTGATAAATCTTGAACGTGCAATTATGCCAGGATTTTCGATCTATTATTATTCAGATGGTAATATTGTGTCTACAAATGGAACAAAAAATAAATATTGGAACAGGTCTGCATCCAGTTCACATGCGTCAACTGTTTTGTCTTTGACACCACGGTCGTCAATAACTGCGTCATTTTATGATATTGTTGAAAGTGTTGATGGTTCTTTGTCTTTGCCCCGTGTTTGGACAAATACTTTGGCAATGGATAATGGGGGCAGACGCGGTTTGTATATGGGCAATGTATTGGGTGATTTCAATGTTGATTTTGATAATAAAAAATCTCATAAAATAGGTAATTTTGAATTTTCCATGTCTGCTTCATCACGTGAATATAATGACAATCTGAATGGGCTTGATAATTTGCGTGTTGCGTTTGTGACTGATGATTATAATGTTGCGGCAGAATATCAACATCATTTAACAAATGGACAATCAAGGTTTAATGGTCGTGCAAATGGATTGTTGTCGTTGACCAGTGATGCAATGTTATCGGATGTCGATTATAAAATTGGTAATTTCGCATTCGGTGCACGTGCGTTTTCTGGTGCAATTACTGATGAATCTTTGTTGGAAAATGATCCAACTGTGTCGGCACAATTTGAACCAGGTCGTCTGGGGCTTGTAAACGGTGGTGCATTTGATGCCAAGTATGCAACAGATAAATTCGGTATAGATTTATCAGTTGGTGTGATGCGTGAAAATAATACTGTGTTGGGCATGTATTCAGACGGGCTTTTGAATATGCGTGGTGGTAATACGCAATATGTTGATTTAGGGGCAACATATAAACCATACGATAATGTAAAACTGTTTATGCGCGGAATGTTTGCAAATACCAAGGTTGATGAATTTGGTGGTTTGATTTCACGTGTATCAAATATTAAATCAAATGAATTTGCGTTGGGTGCAGACGTTGGTAATTTTGGTTTAACCATTGCAATGCCATTGGCGGTGGTTGATGGGGAAATAGGGTACGATTATGCTGAATTTGATGTCGCTGAAAATGATGGGGCTTATAATATTGTGATGAATAACCCACACGTTGAATATGTTGATTTAACACCGCAAAAACGTGAATTAAGATTTGTTGGTGAATATAAACGTGCATTGGGCGATTGGACAAATGCAGGTGTTGAATTTATGTATCGTATGAACCCAAATAATACAAATGCATTTGGTAATGAATCAGTATTAATGTTCAAAGTTCATCATCGTATGGGTATTTAGATAATATTTGACAAATTATAGATGTTGTATATAATATAGCTGTTTATACAAAGGTTTGTATTATGAAATTTTTGAAAAATGTTAAAAAATCAGAAGAAAAGCAGGATTTGAATGTGTCTGCCGAAGATATTGATTTGTTGGCGGTTTTGTGTGAAAAATGTTTGCCGATTGTAAAAAGAAAGTTTTTGTCGCGTAAAACATATTCTTATTATATTCCTGCGGATGAAACGAACATAGGTATTATTCGTGGTGTGTTTACGAAGTATGGTTTGGTGACTGATAATGATGTTAGTGATGGCGTCGGTTATGTGTTTATTGAACACAAAAACAAAGCGCACGCGATGGCGGTTTCTGATTTGATGCGCAACGTTCGTCGCAGAAAACAACAATTAGTTTTGGATTTCTATAATAAACGTGATAACGCAATATGGTGGACGGTCCAAGAACGCCTAAATGAGATGAAACGCAGCGAACAACAAATACAAAAATAATTGAGAAAAGCGCCGATATGGGCGCTTTTTGAATGGTCGGAATACGTTCTTATGGTTTTCAAAAATCGCATAATATAAAATGAAAATCATGAAAACGAAAACATTTTATTTTTTGATGATTTCGGCAATTGTTGGAATTCATCAGTCGGCAAATTCCTGTACTGGAATTACATTGACATCAAACGAAGGCGCACACATAGTCGCACGCACTGTGGAATGGGCAAACGGGGAAAGCCCCAGTGATTACATAATCGTTCCGCGCGGATATACACAACAATCAATGTTGCCAGATGGAACACGGACGGGGATGAAATACAGTGCATTTTATGGCTATGTTGGTTTAGCATCCGAAGAATATGTAATCGAAGGCCTAAACGAAGCGGGTCTTTCTGCGGGGCTATTTTATTTCCCGCAATTCGGTTCGTATCCTGTTTATGACCCAGAACAAAAAGACATAACAATTTCAGATACTGAATTTGTGGCGTGGATTTTGGGTAATTTTGAAACCGTGGACGATGTAGAGGCTGCGCTGGCGAATGTGCGCGTCGTTTCCACCGACAAAAGGGCGGAAAATCTGCATTGGCGCGTGGCTGATAAAAACGGTCGACAAATAGTTATTGAATACATAGATGGTATTGCAATGGTCACAGAAAATAAATTGGGTGTGTTGACCAATTCCCCGGAATACAATTGGCATATAACAAATTTGGACAATTATATAAATTTGCAATCAGGCGGGGTGAATGAACATAAATTTGGCGATATCACGTTAAGCCCACTGGGACATGGAACTGGATTCCTGGGCATCCCAGGTGATTTTACGCCGCCATCACGATTTGTACGGGCTGCGTTTTATGAAACCAGTGCGCCGACGAATATAAACACCCAAAAAACGATAGAACAAGCGTTTGTGATTTTGTCTGCGATGACTATACCTATTGGTGCGCAATTTGGAACGGGGCAGGCGATACCAGATATTCCATCTGCCACACAATGGACATCGGTCACGGATATGACAAACCACAGAATATATTATACGACTATGTATAACCCAACAATTCGCAGGTTTGATTTGAATAACATAGATTTTTCAAATGTGTCATATCAAATGCATCCGTTAGATACTGTGAAATCCCGCCCAATAACCGACGCATTTATAAATTAAAACAACCCCCAAAACGGGGGTGTTTTTATTGATTATTATTTTGACACGACGACCATTGCAGTGCGCAGAACGTTGTCGCCAAACATATAACCCGGCTGTAATTCTTCGATAATGGCGTTTGTTGGTGTTTTTTCGTCTGGTTTATCAACAATTTGAATTGCGTTATGAAATTGAGGATTCAATATTTCCCCAACCGAATTGATTTTTACGATTCCTATTTTGGCAAATGCGTTTTCCATTGCCATTTGCATAGATTTTATTCCTTCGTCATCTGGGTTATGTTGCAATGCCGCTGTGATAGCGTCCATTACCGGCAATATTTTTTCTGCGACCCCCATTGCACGATTGCGTGATACAGATTCTATGTCCAACGCAGAACGACGACGTGTGTTTTCTAATTCTGCCGCAACACGCAAATATTTATCGTTTAATTCGGCGATTTTCGCATTTAATTCTTCGATTTGTGCGTTTTCTGTTGTTGGTTCAGTTTCTGGGGTTGCATCGCTGATAGATACATTTTCTACATCTACTGATTTAATATCTTCGTTGTTTTCGTTCATAATAATATCCTGTGTTTTTAATTATACATATTGTCGATTGATTTTATTATAGGTAAGAAAGTATCACTTTTCAAGGACGCGCCGCCAATCAACAAACCATCAACATGCGGAATTGATGCAAATTGTGTTGCATTTGTGGCATTTATACTGCCCCCGTAAACGATAGGTGTTGTTTTCCCTGTGTTTTTCAGGTATTCAAATATCACGTTATGTATTTTAGCGGTTTGTTCTGTTGTTGGCGTTTTTCCTGTTCCAATTGCCCAACGCGGTTCATACGCAACGATAAATTTTCCAGAATCGGGCAGACATTTTTTTAACATTTTTTTAATAACATTGACCGTTTTACCCGATTCGTGTTCTGCCAACGTTTCGCCGATACAAATAATTGGAATAATTTTGTTTTTAATTGCCATTTCAGCCTTTGCTTTCACTATGTCATCAGTTTCGTTATGATTACTGCGACGTTCACTGTGTCCGACCAAGACATATTTAGCCCCCGCATCAACAATCATTTTTCCAGATATGTCGCCCGTGAATGCGCCGTTATCATGTGTGCTGATATCTTGGGCGCCAATTTGAATGTTGCCATGTTCCCCACATAACAAAGTAAACGGCAGGCACAAAATGATTTTATTTTTAGTTTTTATTTTGGAAATTTGTTTTATCAAAGCTGTTTTTGCTTTCATGGT
>Ga0310690_10013042_pt1 | contig 10149 bp, 7 predicted proteins | sample AusTroGonzalo_MG_2_FD_207661 | JGI IMG/M metagenome (GOLD analysis project Ga0310690, IMG submission 207661) | Bovine rumen microbial communities from tropical cattle in Woodstock, Queensland, Australia - Gonzalo_04 (v2) (version 2) | ecosystem: Host-associated > Mammals > Digestive system >...
TCAATCGAGTTTCCAGGTCCTTTACCTATAATTCCTGATGACGCAATAGCAAAGTTGGCATGTGTAACCTGAAAATTCTTATCGGTTATCTTATACTCCTCTGCAGGAACATTCTTATCTGACTTACCTGCGATACGATTCTTCCATGTCCAGAAGCGGTGTGTCAGTTTCTCCCATCCCGTCCTATCTTTCTTTTCGACAGTTTTCATTACTTGCTCAGTCTGTCCGTTGGCCTGCGCCTGTTCTAACTCTTGACCTTCTTTGTCTAGTTTTGCCATCCAAAAAACTAGTCCCAAGAACAAAGCGACAATCAACACAAGTACTCCTGTCAATTTTCCCATCTGCTTCAAAGGTACACGAGCAATGAACATCATCACAAAAATAACACTAAAGAGTAGAACGGCCGTAGACAGGTTCTCAAGACCTATAAGCATTGTCGCAGGAACAACCAACCATAATACATATTTCATTGCTGTAGGATCAGCTCCGCTCTCATCCTCGTGCTGCATAGCGCTAAGAATCTGTGCAGCAGTCAAGACCATCGTTCCCTTGGCAATCTCTGAAGGTTGGAACGTAAATCCCGGCAACTGGATAACACGGTTAGCACCATTAATGCTTTCACCACCTACTAATACCCACAGCAAGGTAGCATAAGTTACGACCAACATCAGCGGTGTCACTAACTTAAAATATCTACATGGAATATTCAGTATGATAATTGCCACCACTACCCCCACAAGAATCATTGCCGTATGATAAATCAACGGCATCATGTAATTATGGGTTTTATAGGTCAGCGTACTCGAAGCTGAAAAAACCTCGACAATGCTGATCAAACAAAGGAATAAGAACACCGTCCATATACCCTTGTCGCCTTTAAAGAGATTGCCAATTTTCTTTTCCATTCTTAGAGATTTCTTACCAGTTCCTTAAATTGTTCACCACGATCTTCCATATTTTTGAAGAGATCGAAGGATGCACAACACGGTGATAACAATACTGTCTCACCTGGTCTAGCCAATTCGTAACATGCCTCCACACATTCTTTCATAGAATGCGTATCACGTACTGGCAATCCGAGTGCATCAAAATTATCATGTAATTTCTGGTTATCGGCTCCCAGATAGACCAATGCCGAGCACTTTTCACGAATGAGAGGTTTGACTGGCTCATAGTCATTTCCCTTATCCTTACCACCCACGATGAGCACCACCTTAGTTTTCATAGAATCGAGTGCATACCAACATGCATCCACATTAGTTGCTTTCGAATCATTCACATAATGAACTCCGCGCACCGTTGCCACTTTCTCTAAACGATGTTCTACACCAGGGAAGTCGCTGAGTGACTGACGGATAATTTCTTTCTTGATACCAGCAATATCACCTGCAATACCAGCTGCCAAAGAATTATAGATATTATGACGACCAGTTAAACTCAGATGCTCCTGTTCCATATTAAATGGCTCTGGTTGTTCTATGGTATATTCGCCTTCAGAGATATAACCAATAGAGCCCTTCTCTTTCAGTTCTGAGAATGGATATTGAATAGCCTTTATGTCGTACTTCTGCAATTCACGCTGTATAATAGGATCATCATTCCAATAGATGAATGCATCATCAGCCGTCTGGTTTTGAATAATACGCATCTTAGCATCCACATAGTTTTGCATCTCAAAATTATAACGGTCCAGATGGTCTGGGGTTATATTTAGCAAAATTGCAATATTGGCACGAAACTCATACATATTATCCAGTTGAAACGAAGACAATTCGATGATATAGTATTCATGTGGATCCTCAGCTACTTGCAAGGCTAACGAGTTTCCGATATTTCCTGCCAATCCTGCATCATAACCAGCTTTTTTGAATATATGGTATACCAGCGAAGTCGTAGTAGTCTTACCATTTGAACCTGTGATACAAATCATCTTAGAATTCGTATAACGACCAGCAAACTCTATTTCACTGATAATACCAATACCCTTTTCTATTGCCTTGCGTACCATCGGTGCCGTTTCGGGAATACCAGGACTCTTGATAATCTCATCAGCATTTAAAATCAGGGACTCCGTATGCTGTCCTTCTTCCCATGCTATCTGATGACCATCAAGCATCTGCTTATAATGTTGGGTTATCTTCGACATATCCGAAACGAACACGTCGAAACCTTCTTTCTTTGCAAGGATGGCAGCTCCTACGCCACTCTCACCAGCTCCTAAAACTACAATTCTCTTCATCGTATTTTCAATGTTATAATTGTCAATGCCGCAAGGATAATCGTTGTTATCCAGAAGCGGATAGTGATTTTCGACTCATGGAAAGGGCGGTGCGGCCAACCTTTCAGGATGTAACGTGACGTAGAGTCAAGTTGAGAGTCCAATTTTCGGAATGTATCATGTATTGGCGTTGCACGGAACACACGTACCCGCTGTCCTTTCTTTTTCATTATTTTGAACCACTGAGTCTGAATAATAACGCTCAGACTTTCCACAAAGAATATACCACATAAAATTGGCAACAATAATTCTTTATGAATAATCACTGCGCCTACGCCTATGATACCACCAATAGTCAGCGACCCCGTATCACCCATAAAAATCTGTGCAGGGAAGGCGTTGTACCACAAGAAACCAACCATTGCACCGACGAAGGCACTGAGAAATACTACTAGTTCCTCACTATGTGGAATATACATTATGTCAAAATAAGAAGCAAATCCTATATGCGATGACACATAGGCCAATATTCCAAGTACTACGCCAATAACAGCTGAATTTCCAGCGCACATTCCATCCATACCGTCGTTCAAATTAGCGCCATTTGATACCGCTGTCACAACAAAAATGGTCATCAACACGAAAAGAATCCATCCTGCTGCCACTTTATGTTTTCCTACAAATGACATCACATCTGAATAACTTAGATTATGATGCTTTGTAAATGGTATTGTTGTCTTTAGTGACTTATGAGCTTCTGACTCATGCTTCACCACCTCAGTCATATTATTTTGCTGAGGTTCACTAATATTCTCACGCATCACTACGTCTGGGCTCAGGTAAAGTACGATACCGACAATAAACCCGATAGATACCTGTCCTACTATCTTATATTTACCTTTCAGACCTTCCTTGTTCTGACGGAAAATCTTAATATAGTCATCCATAAAGCCGAGGAAGCCCAGCCATATAGTAGTAACAACCATCAGAATCAGATATACATTTCGAATACGACCAAGCAACAACACTGGCACCAGAATACTGACAATGATGATAAGACCGCCCATGGTTGGTACGCCTTTCTTCTCAACACCAAATGGATCGATTGCCGGATCACGCTCTGTCTCAAAAATCTTACGACGCTTCATCCATTTAATAAAGAACTCACCAAACCATGCAGAAATGACCAACGATAATATCAAGGCCAACAATGCACGGAATGATATATAACTCCACAGGTGACTGCCTGGAATGTTGTATTGCTCTAAGAATCTAAACAGATAGTACAGCATATTCCTTTCGTTATTACGTTATTATATTGATTTTCCTCTTTATACTCCAAAGATTTCTTTAACCACCTCACGGTCGTCAAAGTGGTGCTTTACACCCTTCACCTCCTGATAGTCCTCATGACCTTTACCTGCAATGAGAATTACATCACCACGCTGGGCTAGCATACAAGCCGTACGAATAGCCTCCTTACGGTCCACAATACTAACAACTTTTTTCATTTGTTTCTGATCAAGACCAGCCAACATATCATTGATAATATCCTGTGGTTCCTCAAAACGAGGATTATCACTGGTAATGATAACACGATCACTCTGCTTTACAGCCTCCTGAGCCATTAGCGGACGCTTTCCCTTATCACGATTTCCACCAGCACCACAGACCGTAATTATTTTTCCTTCCTTTCCATCAAGCACCTCATGAATAGCTTTCAATACATTTTCCAGTGCATCAGGGGTATGTGCATAGTCAACAACTGCCGTATAACCTTCTGGAGAGCGAATCGGCTCCAAACGACCAGCTACACTTTTTAAGGTACTAAGTACCAAAAGGATTTCCTCTGGTTTCTCACCTAGCATCACTGCTGCGCCATAGACAGCCAACAGATTACTAACATTGAACTTTCCGATGAACTGCACACCAACCTCATGACCGTCTACTTCCAGATACATGCCTTCAAAATGACACTCAATGATTCGAGCTTTAAAATCGGCCATTGTACGGATGCTATATGTCTTAACGGTAGCCTTGGTGTTCTGCACCATAAACATACCATTTTTATCATCAGCATTTGTGATAGCAAAAGCCCCCTTGGGTAGCATATCAAAGAAAGCCTTCTTGGCATCACGATAGTTTTCCACCGTCTTATGATAATCCAGATGGTCGCGTGTCAGATTAGTAAAGATACCACCAGCAAAATTTAGTCCACCAATACGCTTCTGTGCAATTGCATGACTGGAGCATTCCATAAATACATATTGACAACCTGCATCCACCATCTTATGAAGAAGACTATTTAGTTCTATAGGATCTGGCGTCGTATGGCTAGCTGGTACGGGCTCATCCTCTATATAGTTACAAACCGTTGAAAGTAGGCCACACTTATAGCCTAATCTACGGAACATATTATATAATAAGGTGGCTATCGTGGTCTTACCATTAGTACCCGTAACACCGACCAATTTCAATTTCGATGTCGGGTCACCATGAAATGTTGTTGCAACCTTACCAACAACAGCTTCCGTTGAGTCTACCTGTACATAACAAACTTGAGCCAGTTGTTCTTTAGGCATATCCTCACATAAGATTGCAGAGGCTCCTAGTTCTATGGCTTTCTGTATATACTGATGACCATCGGTCTGAGTACCTTTAATAGCTACGAACAAATGTCCTGCTGCGACTTTACGTGAATCTATATCTACATCAGTGATATCCACGTCGGTAGATCCCACGATGCTTTTTACATCAATATTCCTTATTAGTTCTTCAAGTTTCATATATCTTTTCTATTTTAATTCCAATAAACATGACATTCCTGGTTGAATAGGCGTACCTGTAGAAATACTCTGACGGACGACATGTCCCTTTCCCTCTAATTTCACCTTTACGCCCTGACGTTCTAACTGATATACGGCATCACGTGCACCCATACCTATCACATCTGGCATCTTGCCTTCTACAATATCCAAAGAAGCCATCGGAACATTTGCCGTATTCACTCCTAACTGACGCAACACATAGCTGGCTGCGTTGTTATCACCTTTCAATACGCTCGGAACCAATACTGACATTGAATCACGAGCATCGGCAACACTCAACTTCAGGCTCTTAGCCATTACGCCCTCTGATATATGGTGGAATATTCCACCTGACATCAAACCACCCGAAGCAGGAAGACCCATTTTCTTGATACACACAATACAGGTGTATTGAGGATTGTCAGAAGGGAAATAGCCACAGAACGACAACCAGTATTCTGTCGTACCAGCCTTATAACCGCCTGCTTTAGCCACCTGAGCCGTACCTGTCTTACCAGATACTTGGAAGGAATGAGAACCAGCCTTCTTTCCCAGACCCTGACTAACAACATGTCGCAAAATAGTCTGCATGGTCTTAATAGTCTGAGGCTTTGCTATCTGCTCTTTAATAACCTCTGGCTGTGTTTCAGACACGACCTGTCCTTCCTTCATAAAACCCTTCACAAAACGTGGACGCATCATTTTTCCGTTGTTTGCGATGGCATTATAGAAAGTCACGGTATTTATCGGTGCAATCTGTGTCTCATAACCAATACTCATCCATGGCAATGTGGTTTTACTCCAATATAGAGCCCTATTGGTCGTCTTGGTATCCGGCATACGAATCTGCGGAGGCAAATAACCCACGATAGGAAGTTTCAAATCCTGACCTATGCCAACACGGTAAAGACCTTCTACATATTTTCTTGGGTTTGAACCATAATAATGGTCAATGACATAACTCACACCAATATTACTACTCACCTCCAAAGCACGAGCCACATTAATGTCACCATAGCCACCACGATGCCAGTTATGGTCTTTCATTTTTGCACCATGCATCGGCAGGATACCACATCCAGTATGTATCACATAACTGGTATCTACCACACCATCATCAAGAGCCACAAGAAACGAAGCCACCTTAAATACCGAACCTGGTTCACAGCGATAGCTGATAGCATCGTTAAATCGCTCATAATATTCTCCGTTATCAGCACGGCGCATGTTCACAATGGCTTTCACATCACCCGTCTTAACCTCCATCAGGATGGTGACACCCATCGATGCATTCCATTTTTTCAATCCCTCAACCAAAGCTTGCTCTGCCAAGTCCTGCATACCCACATCAATTGTTGTCACAATATCCGTACCGTTAATAGCAGGAGTAACAATGAATGGAACCACTTTGTTGAGCACCTTCTGTTTACGTTCTATACCATATTTTCCACGAAGTAAGGAGTCGTAAGTGAGTTCTATTCCGAAACGTGCCGTATCTTTTCCACCCTCAAAGCTTCGAATATCACCAATTGTACGCTCGGCTAAAGAACCGAATGGACGCCGACGAGCCTCAAAAGACTCAGCATGGAAACCACCTTTATTAGCAGGCAAGTTAAAGAAAGGTAGTTGTTTCACCTCGCAATAGGTGTTATAACTAATACGCTTGGGCCAAACAGCCCAGTGGCGAGCGCCCTCCGAACCATTCCTCAAGATTCTGTGTTTACCTTCTTCTAAACGCTCTTTGAACTCCTCAGCTGAGCGATCAGGGAATATCACATTCAGACCCCTACAAAGGCTGTCCAAGTCAGCATACCATATACTGTCACGTTTACGCACCCATGCTGTGTCAGCATTACCGCCCGCCTGGAAATCCATAAATATTTTATACTCAGGAATACTGCTTGCAAGCAACTGACCGTCACAGCTCAATATATTTCCGCGATTAGGACGTACAATATCACTGTCGCTTTTCTGCCTATTAGCCACAGTTTCCCAGTACGACTTTTTTGCAGTCATCGTATAGAATGCCTTGAAGACTACTGCCATTCCTACGAGTGTCAGTAGTACGACAATAGCTATATAGCGTGGTAAAACCTTTTCTTTTTTAAACTTACTCATAACCCATCACTTCTCAATCTTCCGGTACTTCAATGATATAGGGCGGTTGATCACTCAAATGCAGGAGTGTGTCCTGATTTTCACGCAACACCTTCAGAACATTACTCTGTCGGCAAAGCTCTGTCAGATTGCTAGAACTGGAAAGCGCCTTATACTTAGCATCAACCAATTCCTTTTCCAACTGATTTATCTCTAACACATCCTGTTCACACTGATAGCGAACACCAATATAAAAGACCAAGAAAAAAACGATGAACAAAATCAAAACAATATGATGGCGAACCAAGGCAAACAGGTAGTCACCACCCACAATCTGCTTAAGGGAGAGTGAACCTACCGGTGCATCATCATCTTCACTGGCCGACTCTTTGATACGTTGCAGGGCCCGTGCCGATTCTGACACTTCTGTCTGAGACTTCCCTTCCTGTACAGGTTTTTCCTGTACAAGAGCCTCTTCGGGTTGCGATATCACATCAAGAGACTGCTGTTCTCCACCAGTCTCGATAATCATCTCCACATCGCTATTCTCGTCTTTTTTCATCTATTCTACTTTTTCTGCTATTCTCAACTTTGCACTACGACTACGGGGGTTAGCAGCCAACTCTTCATCCGAGGCCATAATCACTCTATTATTAATAAGGTGTAAAGGTGCTTTTGTACGTCCAAAAAAGTCCTGTTCCACCTTCCCTTCTGCATTACCAGAACGCATCACATTCTTCACGATACGGTCTTCCAGTGAATGATATGTAATCACACTCAAACGACCACCTGGTTTTAGCAATTCACAGGCTCCCATCAGCATTTCACGCAAGGCATCCATCTCATGATTCACCTCTATACGCAATGCCTGAAACAACTTTGTCACCTCCTTTTTCTCGCGCTCTTTAGCGAAAAGGCGTTCCGTCAACTCCAGAAGTTGGCCTGTGGTCAAAATTGGCTTCTCTTGCCTAGCTTTAACTATCACAGAGGCCAACTTTCTTGCATTCTTCAATTCTCCATAGAGATAGAAAACATCTGCCAGCTGTTGTTCCGTATAGTTGTTCAATATATCAGCAGCCGTCATGCCTGCCCTTTTGTTCATTCTCATGTCCAACGGAGCATCAAAGCGAAATGAAAAGCCTCGCGTCTCATCATCGAAATGATGTGACGACACGCCCAGATCTGCCAACAGACCATCAATTCCATCAACGCCATAATAACGCATCCAGTTCTTGATATACCTAAAGTTGCTACGCACAAAGGTAAATCTATCATCTACGGCAAAAAAAGAGGTTTCATCTGTTAGGTTAGACAAATTCTTTTCTGCGTCGGCATCTTGATCAAAGCCATACAGATGGCCATTTTTCCCCAATCTGCTGAGAATTTCGCGTGAATGGCCACCGCCACCAAAGGTTACATCTACATAGACACCATCAGGCTGGATAGCCAGCCCGTCAACGCTCTCCCTTAAAAGGACCGATACGTGATACGCTTCTGCTGTTTTTATCATTGTCTTCAGTGGTTAGTCGCCATGATGGCTTTCAGCTTCTCCGCGAATTCTTCTTGCGGCAAGAACGGCTGTTGCGTTTTTTCAACTGCCCATATCTCAATAGCATCATTGATGCCTATAAACCTTACGCCCTGCTCAATGTCAGCCATCTGTAAATAGCGCTTTGGTATCAGGAAACGTCCATTACCATCGAGCGTTAGCACCTCCGCCTCAGATACATACTGGCGAAGTACTTGCTGACCAACATCATCCCACTCGTTGACTTTTTCCAACAGCGCATCCATACGACGATTCCAGGTACTTTCAGGATAAAGCACAAGACAACGCTGATGCACATCCTTGCGCATCACAAGCACCTCCTCACCCGCAGCCTGCAGCACCTTACGAAAGAGGGCTGGCAGAAAAATGCGGCCTTTGGCATCGGTCTTGGCTTCTATATTACCTAAAAAACGCATACGAACATTAATTAATAAGAGTTTGTGTGCAAAGGTAATCATTTTCCTCCACAATCCCCCACATTTCCCCACTTTTTTTTCGCAAACATAAAAATTTTCTCATTTTCATACATTTTGCGACAATTAGCTACACATTTTGTCGCTCCTACGAGAGAATGATGCTACGCAACAAAATCCTTAATATGTGCAAAAATATTAATTTTCATCTAAAAAAAAAGAAGAAACTGAAAGTTTTTACGTAATTTTGCAGATTGATATGCAAGAAGACTAGGGAAAGCAGTCATGGAGAAGACTATTGACATAGACAAGATTCTAAATGGGAAGATGGGCAAAAAAGCCCGTTGGGTTCCTCGGACATTGGTTTGGTGGCTCAAGCATATTGCCCACGAAGACCAAATCAATACCTATCTGTGGAAGACCCGTGATTTGAAAGGCACCCCATGGCTTAAGGCTCAATTAAACAACCTAAAAGTAACCATCAAAGTTAAAGGCATAGAAAACCTACCCTCAAAAGACGACCCTCACCGCTACACCTTCGTGAGCAACCATCCTTTGGGGGGTATTGACGGCATTGCCATTGGTTCTGTTATTGGCGAGTTCTACGATGACAACTTCCGTTACTTAGTCAATGATTTACTGATGAACCTTCCAGGTTTAGCACCCCTATGCATCCCTATCAATAAGACTGGCAAGAACGGACGCGATTTCCCTGCTATCGTAGAAGCCGGTTTTCAAGGTGACACACACATCCTAATGTTTCCTGCAGGCCTCTGCTCCCGCAAGCGCAATGGTCTTATCCGAGACTTGGAATGGAAAAAGACATTCATCACAAAGAGCGTAGAAACTCATCGTGATGTAGTACCCATCTATTTCGAGGGCCACAACAGTAACTTTTTCTATCGTCTCTCGAACATCAGCGACAAGTATGTGAAGAGAATCAATATCGCCATGCTATTCCTAGCAGACGAAATGTTCAAAAACGAAGGCCATACCTTTACCATCACCTTTGGAAAGCCAATTCCTTGGCAAACATTTACCAACGAAAAACCGCCGATGGAATGG
>Ga0310690_10013043_pt1 | contig 10149 bp, 8 predicted proteins | sample AusTroGonzalo_MG_2_FD_207661 | JGI IMG/M metagenome (GOLD analysis project Ga0310690, IMG submission 207661) | Bovine rumen microbial communities from tropical cattle in Woodstock, Queensland, Australia - Gonzalo_04 (v2) (version 2) | ecosystem: Host-associated > Mammals > Digestive system >...
GGATTTGTCACATCTGAGGGCATGGAGGAGGCGACAGGCGATCTCCTGGCCGACGGATTCATCGCCACGATGTGGTTCTCACTCATCATATTGGCACTGGCGATGATCTGCACGGTAGCTGTGAAGAACAAAATAGTCCGCACGGAATGACTTCGGCATCGCTGTTCTAAAATTACATATCTTTTTATAGAAGTTCATATCTACTCATAACTAGTGAACCAAAGGTTAACAACCGAGTGATCCACATGACAGACATAGACGAACTGCTATCCATAATAGAGAATCCTACAAGGAGGAGGATACTGGAATGCCTTACCAGGGAACCTAGCTATCCCCTTCAGCTGTCGAAGGAACTGGGTATCAGCCAACAGGCCGTCATGAAGAATCTGGCACTTATGGAACAGACCGGGATGCTGATGAGTCACCCCGAGGTCAGCGACAGAGGGCCGTCAAGGACGGTGTACGTACCTAGCAGACAGTTCACACTGATGATCGACCTGCATGACAACATGTTCACTGCCCGTCTGATATCCGAGGAAATGGGCTCAGAACCACATACCGAGGAGATAGAAGGAATGGATGAAGCCATAGGTCTGATCAAAGAACTGGATTCGAGAATCCACGAATTGGAAGAAGAACGCTCAAAACTCCTGCAAGAGAGGAACTCAGTGATGAGCTGGTTCAACCAGACCGTCCGCAGCATAGACGATACGGAAAAGAGATCCGAACTGTACAGAAGATTGGAAGATAACATCAAAGATGATACGAAGGAGGCCTGAAGATGACAAATGAGAAAGCTATCAAAGTTGCAGAGCTCAGGGCCGGTGAGACCGGAAGAGGAATAGCCAGAATGGATCCGGAGCTCATGACTATCCTCGGCATCAGGGTCGGGGACATAGTGCAGATAGACGGTAACAAGAAGACCGCGGTCAAGGTGCTCATGGGAGAACCTGAAGATGCCAACAGGGGTATCATAAGGATAGACGGTTCCACCAGGCGCAACGCCGGAGTCTCCATTGATGAACGCGTAGCGGTTAAGAAGATCGCTGTCAAGAACGCTGAGAAGATCACATTCGCACCGTCCGACCAGATGAGGCTGCAGGGAGGAGAAGAGTATCTCAGACAGGTCCTTGAAGGTAGGGCACTGTCCAAGGGCGATGCCATCACCCTGAACATCATGGGTAACAAGATGGACATGATAGTCACCGCCTTCTCACCCACCGGTGAGGCAGCGATAATGGCGCCTACCACTCAAGTGAAGGTATCTGACAAACCCGCGGCGAACGGGGACGTCCCAAAGGTATCCTACGATGATATCGGAGGTCTCGGTGACGCTGTGAAAAAGATCAGGGAGATGGTCGAGCTTCCTCTCAGACACCCCGAACTCTTCAAGAGACTAGGTGTCGAGGCTCCTAAAGGGGTGCTGCTCCACGGACCGCCAGGAACCGGAAAGACCATGTTGGCCAAGGCAGTCGCAGGCGAGACCAGCAGTAACTTCATCTCCATAGGTGGACCTGAGATCGTCAGCAAGTTCTACGGAGAATCCGAAGGCAAGCTGAGAGAGATCTTCAAGGAGGCCGAGGAGAACTCACCCAGCATCATCTTCATCGATGAGATCGATTCCATCGCCCCCAAGAGGGACGAGGTGAGCGGCGAGGAGGAGAGGCGTATCGTCGCACAGTTGCTCTCACTGATGGACGGTTTGAACTCCAGGGGAAAGGTTGTGGTCATCGGTGCCACAAACAGGCCCAACGCCATCGATGAGGCTCTCAGAAGACCCGGAAGGTTCGACAGAGAGATCGAGATCGGTATCCCGGACAGGAACGGACGCTACGAGATCCTCCAGATCCACACGAGAGGAATGCCCCTCGCGGACGATGTCGATCTAAACTGGCTCGCTGACAAGACCCACGGCTACGCAGGTGCGGACATATCCGCTCTGACCAAGGAGGCGGCGATGGCCGCCCTCAGAAGGGTACTGCCTGACGTCGACCTTGAAGCGGAGGAGATCCCCAGAGAGGTGCTGAACAACATCCTGGTCACCAGGGATGACTTCAAGAACGCCCTGAAGGACATGCAGCCCTCCACCATGAGGGAGGTCCTAATCGAGAAGCCCAACGTGAAATGGGAGGACATCGGAGCCTTGGAATCCGCCAAACAAGAGCTCAAGGAAGCCGTCGAGTGGCCTCTGAAGTACGGTAAGGTGTTCGAACACATGAACGCCAAACCTCCGAAGGGAATCCTGCTCTACGGACCTCCTGGCACTGGTAAGACCCTGCTTGCAAAAGCGGTAGCGACCGAGTCAGAGGCCAACTTCATCTCCGTCAAAGGACCTGAGTTCCTTAACAAATGGGTCGGAGAATCTGAGAAGGCTGTCAGAGAGACGTTCAGGAAGGCCAGACAGGCATCACCCTGTGTGATCTTCATGGATGAAATCGACTCCATAGCACCCGAGAGGGGTACCGGAGGGGACAGCAACGTCACCGAGCGTGTCATCTCCCAGATGCTCACGGAGATGGACGGTCTTGAGGGTCTGAGCGACGTCGTCGTCATAGCGGCGACCAACCGTCCCGACATCATGGATCCCGCTCTCCTGAGGCCCGGAAGATTCGATAAATCGATCTTCATCGCACCTCCAGACGAGGAGTCAAGGAAGTCCATATTCGGTATCCACACCAGGGGAAGACCCCTTGCAGATAACGTGGATCTCGGTGTGCTGGCACAGAAGACAGATGGATGTACCGGAGCGGACATCTCCGCCATTTGCAACGAGGCTGTCATGAATGCTGTGAGGAAACTTGTCGCCAAAGGTGGCAACCCCTCGGAGGAAGAGATCGCCGAATGCAAGGTGGATATGGAGGATTTCGAGAAATCCTTGGACAAATTCGGTCCAAAATCGAGACAGAAACTCAGCGAGTACAGCGGTCTCGAGTGATCCTGAAACTACAATCGGGGGCGTAAGCCCCCGAACATCCGTGGCGATAGCATTTATAGAAGTGAAAACCCTTTTAGGCACATGGACAGGACGAGTCTGATCAACACGACACGTGCCATACTGGCCAAAGCTGGATTCGATGTTTCTTCAGCACTGACCATCAGAGGCATATGTTTCGATATCGTCGCCAAAAGAGACGATCGTGTCCTGATCGTAAAGGTCCTGAGCAACATAGACGCTTTTTCGAAGGAGAACGCCGACGAGATGAAAGTGCTCGCCGAATCCCTCGGCGCGGTACCACTTGTCACCGGAGAGCGTTCCAGTTCCGGAGCCCTGGAACCCGGGATCGTCTATTCTAGATTCAACATATCCATCGTCTCCAACGAAACTTTAGCGGACCTCCTCCTTGATGAGGCGCCGCCGTTCATATTCGCAGCCCCCGGAGGACTGTATGTCAGATTGGATAGCGAGATGCTCAAATCCGCCAGGGAGGCAAGAGGCATCAGCCTCGGAGCACTTGCTGAGACCGCAGGAGTGTCCAGACGTACCATCCAGATGTACGAGTCCGGGATGGGTGCGATGATTGATGCTGCCCTGCGCATGGAGGAGTATCTGAACCTCCCAATCATCGAACCGATTGATCCATTCACATTCAAAAGCGAAGAGCGTATGAAGGAACAACGCCCAGCGCCTACGATCGATGACCAGTTCGCACTGAGACAGCTTTCCACACTGGGATTCAGCGTCAGACCGGTGATCAAGAGTCCGTTCGAAGCCGTATCCAAGAATGAGAACGCCCTGATGCTGACAAGCATCGGATCCGATGACGAGAAGGTCATGGAAAGAGCCATCGTGGCATCGGAGATCTCAAGAATCGTAGACAGGTTCTCCATCCTCATCGTGGAACGCAAGCACGAAAGAGATAACATCAATTCTACTGCCGTCGTATCCAACGAGGAACTGAAGAAGATAGACGAACCCAGCGACCTTACGAATCTAGTTGCAGAAAGGGGAACCAAAAGATGATCCACCTGCATGTCAACGGGTGTGACATCGATATCCTGCCTATCGTCAACGGTCTCATTTCAGAAGCTGACAGAGTCCGCCAAGAATTCTCCGACCATGAAGCCTACGGAGCAGCATTGAGCATCGAGGGAATACAATGCCTGAAGAACAGACGCAACATCGAAGATGCTTTCGACGTGAGCGAACTGGACATGGTCTACGCTGCCCATATGGAGGTTTTCGGAGAAGTGGAAATACCGTCTCCGGCGATGTATACGTTCATAGACCTGGTAACCGAAAGGGGAAAGCTCTGCATCCCTCTGGACATGAACGATGCCGTTTTCACAGAAATGTACTGTGACAACGTAGGTGCGATGGAGTTTGTGAGAGAACACAAGGTCGCCAAGAAAGGTATGAAGAGGGTGTTCAACTGCAGTACACCAGAGAACCTGGCCAAGCAATGGGACGATTTCGTGAATGACAACCTGAAATCCTATGGGAAATTGTCAAGGATCAGGGAGGAGCACATAGCAAAGGAGATCCTGGACATCACCAGATTCAAGAAGGATCTGCTTGTGATAATCGAAGTGGAACGCGTTGATGGGGTCGTCTCCATACTGGAGGGATCCAATGGCTTGTGACGAATGCGACAAATGCAGAGCAATGGGTTACAAGTTCTGCAACAAGTGCGGTCAGAACTTCTCAGAAGAGTCAGATGAACCGGAGCCCGAGAGCACAGTATCTCCCAACGAATCCTTGCTGATTAAGTCGGTCTATCCCGCGATGTTCATCATCCTTGTAGCTATCGTGATAGACCTTGTACTGTTAGTGGTAAACTTCGGCACAACATTCGACTGGGTCGAGGACAAGACGACAAAACTCTACATCTTCATCACTGATTTCATAGTATTCGCGAAGCTCACAGAGACCGGGATCCAGCTTCTATGGGTATTCATAACGTTCATGCTACTCTTCTGCGGTGGAATCGTCCTTTACAGATCCAGATCCATACTGATAGATTTCAAAGACAACTACATGGAGAAGGTGAAGGAGACACCGGTGTATTGGCTGGGGATGACATTGGGTGCTTCCATAGTCATCCAGCTCATCATCATGCTCATACTCAACGCGATGGGCGTCAGCACCCCCACTCCGTCCGAACTCAAGGATCTGACGATAGAGAAAGCTACGTTCCTTTTCAGCGAGGCAGCCGTCATCGAGGAATTGACTATGCGTGTTTTCTGGATGGGTATCCCGATGGCGTTGGTGGCATTGTTCTGCGGCAGAAAGGATTTCCTCAAGAATCTATGGGGCGGTTTCGGCGCTTCGAAGGTGTCCATACTGTTCCTTTTCATATCGACGATAATCTTCGCTTACGCACACGTCGGCGGCTGGGGAATGTGGAAGATGTTCCCTGTCTTTGCTGGCGGATTGTGCATGGGGTACCTTTACATGAGGTTCGGACTCCACGCATCCATTATTTTCCACATGATCAACGACTATCTAGGAGTCTGGCTGGTAGCTATCCCCACGTTCGGATCCATACTGGAGATCCTCATAATCCTTACCGGCATAGTCTGCATACCGGTTCTCTTCAAAAGAGGATGGGAAGGCCTGAGGGCGATCAAAGGACTTCCTGTGACAGGATACGAGACTCAGGATGAAAGCAGCGATTCCAACACGGACTGAGATTCGTAAGCGGAATCGTAGGTCTTCGATTCTATCACGAAATTATGGTCGTAGAAAGACAGCTTCGAAAGGACCCTCTCGAAATCTATATTCCCTTTACCGATGGTCAGATGCTCATCCTTCTCGCCGTTATTGTCGTGGATGTGGATGTTCCTGATCCTATCGCCGAAAGTGTCGATCATCGCATCGATCTGGCCCGTCGTGTTGGCATGGCCAATGTCGAAACAAATGCCCAGCTCGGTCCCTTCTACGATATTTGCCAGCTCTTCTGCCTTCCTTCCAAGGAAGAAGTACATGTTTGGCATATTCTCGATCGCCAATGTCACGTTATACTCCTTAGAGGCCACATCCAGTACTTTCATGGACTGCTTGGCACATGCGATGTACCTGTCCTCGATACCATGCACTGACATAGAAGACAATCCCGGATGGACGGTTATCCTGTCGATACCCAGCTCATTCGCTGCCTTGATGGTATCCAAGGTCTCCTTCATCGAAGCTTCCCTCACCGGACCGCTGATGGATGCGATGTTGATGTCGCAAATGGGAGCATGGACGGAATAGTGTAGATCGTAAGAAGGCAGCAGTTCATTGAAAGTATCGAAATTCGATACGATGCTATTACTAGCCTCCGAGAATATCTCCCACAGATCGAAATTTCCAACGATCCTGTCCAACCAGCACCCGGGATCATCGGATGAGAAGGCGGTACAGGATATTCCAATCAAATCCTCACTTCCTCTCCGTCGACGGTGACCGGCGCTACAATATCGATGAGACCTTCGATGTCATCATCCTGGATGCAGACCTCTATCGCACCCAGTATGGGATTCTTATCAGCATACGACACCTTTCCGACCGTTGCTACCTGCTTGTTCAGATTCACCCAGGTTTTGTCACCGCACATGTTCTTCAGCATCACGCCACGCGTAGCATCCAGAATCTTCTGCTTGCGGATCTGCTTCGAGAAATGATTGATCGTGGCGGTCCCTTTGAATCCCCAGTCGCTCAATTCCAATTCTGCATCCGGGAATATGTTCATTATCGCCGCAGCGACCTTGTCCGGATCCTCGCTTGGGTTGACCTGGCATTCTATGGTAACAGAGGTCATGAGCTTCGCATCGAACGTGGACATAAAACCATTTCTTCGAATCATTGCTAATACAGACTGAAACGACTGGAATCGGGTCTCAACCAAACCCATTTTTAACAGTAAGATATACGTCGGAAACATGAAAGACGAGATTCTGTCGGCCGCCATGAGCAAGGGGATTTTCTTCTCCCCGGACGCTATGGAGATGATTCTCTCCAACGACAAGCCGATAGAGTTCGCCAACACCGTATTCGCACATCTGGCCCGTAATTCCATGTTCGTCAGCAAGCAGGACATCATGGACTGCATCGCAGGAGACAAAATCCTGTTCGAATCGCCTAAGGAGATCAAACCGAACAACAAGTTCACCTCGGACCTCAACATCGTGAAGGGGACGGATATCACCGGTGAATCCACTTGTGAAGGGAAGGTCAACGATTTCGCCAATTACTTCAGGGCCAGGTTCTACACCATGAAGAGACTCATCGAGAAGCGTAACGATTTCGGAAAGGCGATGAGCATCGAAAGGGCCAAAGGTCTTGACAGAGAGGTTCGCATAATCGGCATGGTGTTCGACAAATCCACGACCAAGAACGGACATACGATGCTTTCGCTGGAAGATGATACGGGAATGGTCAAGGTGTTCATCTCCAAGGATTCTCCGATAGCCAACGAGCTGTTCGTTACGGATGAGGTCGTAGGGATCATAGGCAAACCGAACATCAGGACCGAATTCATAATGGCAGAGAAGGTCGTCAGACCTGATATCCCCAAGACCAACAAGTGGGAATTGAGCGATTCCTCTTCCAAGATCGCTTTCCTCTCAGACGTGCATGTGGGAAGCAGCACATTCCTGGAGCCGCAATGGGAGAAGATGACCAAATGGCTACGTGAGAACGCTGTAGAAGAAGGGATCAACTATATAGTGTTCCCCGGAGACGTTGTCGACGGTATCGGAGTGTTCCCCGACCAGGATAAAGAATTGGATATCCCGGACATCTACGAACAGTACGAGAAGCTGGCAGAGTACCTGAAGGAAATCCCAGACCATATCAAGATGGTTATCCATCCCGGTAATCACGATGCGGCACGCCCTGCGGAACCGCAGCCTGCACTCAATTCCGTATTCACCAAATCATTCGATTCCAACATCCTGATGGTAGGCAACCCAGTGTATCTCAACGTAGAAGGAAGGACGGTACTGACATACCACGGGAAGAGCATCGATGACTGGGTCGCCGGCGTTCAGTTCCTGACATACGATGATCCCCTCAGGGTCATGAAGGAGATGTGCATAAGACGCCATCTAGCACCCATATACGGGCAGAGGAATGCCCTGGCCCCAGAAAAGAAGGACTACATGGCCATGGAATACGTGCCGGACATCTTCGTATCAGGGCATGTACACGGTGTCGGACAGCTGAAGTACAACGATATCCGCCTAATCAACGCATCCACTTGGCAGAGTCAGACCGAGTATCAGAGAATGCACAATTTCAACCCCAATCCCGCGATTATGCCTGTCGTTGATCTAGCTAGCGGCAAGATTGAGCTGAAAGATTTCAACTGATTCCAAATAATAATTTTAACGTATAATCTCGATTCATCCCCAATAGTGCTGAAAAAACTCGATTTCAAGCAACGGAAGGATGTGATTTTTTGAAAATGAGACTTACCAAGATCCAATTGGGAATATACTTGGAGTGCATGAGCAATCTGGATAGCACCAGATACAACATATCCATTATCGACAGATTGTCGAAGAACATCGATGTGCAGAGACTTGCAAGGGCCATCGATGCTGCGATAAAGGCCCATCCGGGATTGTCCACGCGCATCTCAGTGGATCAGAAGGGCAATCCGGTTCAGGAATGGGTGGAAGGGCATCATTCCAACATCATCGAGATGTCCGATGAGGAGTTCGAAAAACTGAGAAAGAAGATTGTCAAGAAGTTTGACATCAACAACGACGTACTTTCCAGATTCGAGATATACGTCACACCATCCGGCAACTACTTCTATCTAGACATCCACCACATAATCTTCGACGGCACATCCCTTCCAACATTTGCAGACGATATAGCTAAGGCTTACAACGGCATCGAACTAATACCCGAAAAATTCACAATCGCCGACGAGATCGAGTATGAAGACAACCAATCCAAAGAAAGGATATCAGCAGCTAAGGAGTTCTACGACGGATTCCTGAGCGGTGTAGAATCGTATTCACTTCCGCAGAGAGACGTCTACTCGGACACCCCAGGCAGAGACGAAGTGATCAAGGAATTCCATCTCGACGAGAAGGCCTTCAAGAAACTGAGGAACGAATGCGGCATCACACGTACCGCGTTCTTCTCTACCGCAGCAGGAATCCTCTTCGCAAGGATGAACGGTAAAGATGATTCGTACATCACATCCACATACCATGGAAGGCGTCAGGATAACTCTATGACGGTGAGCATGTTCGTTCGTGCGATCCCGCAGTTCACCAACATCGTTTCCAATCCATCGGTGAAGGACATCGTTTCGGAGATTTACAAGCAGCAGCAGGGATCATACGAACACGATGCGATATCCTTCGTCGACCTTGCGAACGAATACGAGCTCAACGATGACATACAGTTCGCATACCAGAAGGGCATTAGGAATCTGTCACTGATCAAAGGCTATGACAACGAACCTACAATGATCTTCGAGGACGATTGGATACCGTCATCATCGATCATGATCGAGGTAATGGACAAGAACTCATCTAATGGAGAATACGAACTGCACATCACCTATCGTACCGACGTGTTCTCCGAAGGACTGGCGAAATCTGTCTGCAGCATGTACATCAAGATCGCCCAGGAGATGCTGATCAAGGAACATGTGAATGACATAGAACTCATGGATGACGAATCCCTAAAGATGATCGATGAGTTCAACCAAACAGACATAGAACAAGACCTCTCAGTGACACCTTATCAAAGGGTGAAGAAATGGATGAAGGAGACACCTGATGCAACATGCACCGTCTTCGGTGATGCGAGATACACATACGCGGATCTGGACAGATTGACTGCGGGGATTGCAGCCTACATCCAAGACAAAGGTATCGGTGTGGACGATTTCGTTTCCATACTTATCCCCAGGAACGAATTCATCTCCATCGCATCGGTAGGAGTCATAAGATCGGGTGCTGCATACCAGCCTTTGGACCCATCGTATCCCAAAGAAAGACTGAACTTCATGGTGAAGGATTCCGGTGCAAAACTCCTCATCGTGGACCGCTCTCTGAGGCCCATTCTCGATGAGTACAACGGTGACGTTCTCTACACTGATGAGATCAGGGATCTGCCTGTCAAAGACTTCGATGATACCAAAGCAGATTCGAACAGCGCATTCACCATCCTGTACACATCGGGGACCACCGGTGTGCCCAAAG
>Ga0310690_10013044_pt1 | contig 10148 bp, 8 predicted proteins | sample AusTroGonzalo_MG_2_FD_207661 | JGI IMG/M metagenome (GOLD analysis project Ga0310690, IMG submission 207661) | Bovine rumen microbial communities from tropical cattle in Woodstock, Queensland, Australia - Gonzalo_04 (v2) (version 2) | ecosystem: Host-associated > Mammals > Digestive system >...
AGCAAATAATGTAGAGAATATGTGTAATTTATGCGTTTTATGTCCAATATTCGTGCCAAATAATACATGAAATAATACAAAGCAATAATACAGGGTCGAATGGGAGTAATAGCTTTTTAGTTTTACTTATCCCACATGTGCCGTGGTTTTCTTATTTGTCTCATTTCTCGGATACTCTTCAGAGTATCATCAATAATGTTGCCACCCAGTCAATAAAAACGATCCCTCACATTAGTTTTCAATATGAAGGATCGTTTTTATTGATAACATAAAAGGCCTTAGTTCTCTGAAACTACTCCAAGAGCATCCACTGGAGTAGTAAGAACCTCGATAGTATCGCCGTCTTCATCAAAGAATTCGACTTCGAAATGTGGTCCATCATATTCCAGAACAGTTGTCCCTTTTGTCCCGGCTGGAAGTCCCTCAAACTCTCTGGTAAGTTTTACCACATCCAATTCTTTCATTTCTTACCCTCTTTTTGTCTGGATAATCTGTCATTCTTTTGGATCTGAAAATCCTGTCTTTATGAACAAAACATATTTTTATTCTCTGCTGTTAATACATTTGCCCTGGTTTTCTTCAGTAGCGTACATCAGTGACGTTCATCATTTCAATAGCATTCTTCGCTTCACACAGGAGCAACCATCCGGTAACAGTAATGCTCTGGAGACAAATGAATCCCTGTATAAGGAGCAATTAATCCGTAAAGCCGAACAGGACCCGCAGGTTGGATTCCTCTGGTATCTATTTCCTGCCAGAAGCGCAGAAAAAGTTCGCTGATCATGCTGTAATTTCCATAAGCAACTCCTGAAAAAGCATGGATTGCAGGAAACACCTTCAGTCGGGGATCGTCCTTTCCATGTGCTTTAATAGGAATACAGGCAGTGATTTTCGTTGGTACTTTGGACTGCGTGGAAGGTAATCGCCAACTGTCTGAACTGAGACCAAATAGAGGCTCTGTTCCAAGCAACTGAAATCCTTCCTTGATGCATTGCTCATGAGCTTTGAAGAAAAAGAATTCTCCTTCTTCCGGCGAGGACAGTTCCGTTTCCAAGCAAAAACAGGTCTGTTCCGGAAGATCCATATAAGAAAAGCTGATTCCGGGAATGCCTCTGCTTCTGATTTCAAGCTCCTCCAGGACTCGCTCCATTCGATCAAGCTTTTCTCTTTGCGCTTTCAGTAGCGCTTTTCTGTCTGTTTTCTGAAGATGGAATTCCGCAATTTCGTCCCTGGTCAGGCCCAATGACTGCAAAAGCAGGTATTGGCCGACTTGAGCAGCATTGTAAGCGTTATAGTATCGATAGCCAGTTTCGGGGTTTATGCGGCATGGCGTCAGAATACCGCATTCCTCAATACGGATCAGTGTCGCACGGCTGACGCCGCAGGCGTGGGCCAGTTCGCTGACAGTAAACAGCTGTTGATCTTCAGGAAAAATCAATTGCGATCACATCCTCTTGACTTGATCATGGATGATCATGTTACTATTGTACTCAGAAAGCAAGAGTCTGTCAATTTATATGTGTTGCCAGCGTTCTGCGGATAGACAGTTGACAATGGAAAGTATTTGCGTTTGTCTGCAAAAGGAGACCAGCAAAGGGGGTTAAGATCATGTTCATGAAAAAGGTGATTTCCGCTCTTCTCAGTTTATCTCTTGTCTTCAGCCTTTGTTTTTCCGCGGCTGTCGCGGAAGCTGCACCCGTTGTCACGGAAAAGGATGTTAAGCTCTACACGAATCATTCGGAGACCGTCCGTGATTACAAGGTGTATTTTATCGACGGCGGAAATGTTCCTTATGTTCCGGCAGAGGATGTTGGACTGTTCCTGGAGATTACCGACAGGGGCCCCAAACCGGATTACAAAGCCGAAGGGGATCATGTTGTTTATTCCCGCGGAGCATATACAATGGATTATGACTTTGCGAATGACACAATTACGTTCAACGATTTCGACGCTTTCTACAAGCTGGAACACCTTGGCCTGGTGGATATGGTCATGGGGCCGGAAAACACCTATCCGCTGTTTGAAAAAAGCAGCAAGTCCATCGATCGCTACGGGAAAGTGCTCGTGATGGACCTGAAGCCGTACGGAATCAATCTGGTGACGACGGACGAAGGCAGGTTCATTCCGCTTCAGACTGTCAGCGATGTTGTCTGCAACTTTAATGAAACCTCACTGTATTTCAGCGGCGACGCTGTGATCGTTTCAGAGCAGCTGAATGATGAGGAAAAAGCGATCCTGAAGGCCGGAACATGGCAGTGGACAGAAGATCTCGCTGATTTTTCCTATCGCGAACTATGCTTTACATTGGATTACCAGTATGGCCTGAAGGAAATCCATGATATCGAAAACTTCGACACCCTGTTCGAGGAAACCGGCCTGAAGAGGGAATTCCTGGGTTCAGGCGCCATTGACGCGGATAAGGCGCTCTGGAAGCTGATCTATTATTATATCGGAGATCTGCACAGCCAGTTTTTAAGTGTGTCGCCTTTAACGGACAGAGACGCCTTCGGGAAGTTTGTACACGAAGCCGGAAACGGCCTGGCAGGCAGCCTCCGGGACACCGTCGGAGCTGATTTCATGTCCGCAAGGGATAAAGCGTATCCGGACGGGATCCCCGCCTATGAGGAGATCGGGGATACGGCCTATATCACCTTCGATAATTTTGTTGATGCCCGGGATGATGCTGATTACCTTGCCCCGGTTACAGAGGCGGATAACAGCGGAGACGACACGATCCGGCTGATCCAGTATGCCTGCTCCCGGATCCTGCGGGAAGAAAGTCCGATCCGCAATGTTGTACTGGATCTTTCCGTCAATGGCGGAGGAAACTGCGATACGGCGCAGTATGTGATGTCAGCCTTCCTTGGAGAGGCGGATTTCAGCACCCGTGACACAATGACCGGCGCCATGTCCGACGCCGTATACCGGGCTGATACCAATCTGGACGGCGTATTTGACGAAAAAGACTCCTTTATCGAAAACGGCCTGAAACTGTACTGCCTTGAATCGCCCTTCAGCTTCTCCTGCGGGAACCTGGTTCCCTGCGTCTTCAAGGCGTCGAACAAGGTCACAATGCTCGGGCAAACATCCGGCGGCGGTTCCTGCTCCATCCATGGTTTCAGCACAGCCTACGGAACCAGTTTCCAGATCTCGGGATACCGCCATTTCAGCGTGATGAAGAACGGATCCTTCTATGATGTCGACACAGGCGCGGAACCTCACGTCTTTATTGTCGACCCGGCGAAGTATTACGACCGCGAAGCCCTGACGGATTTCATTCACGGGCTTTACTGACCGCACGACGGATCATGGATTTCCTGAATCAATAAACGCGGAGGTTGTCAATATGTTTATGAAAAAAGCGTTCTGTTTTCTGCTGGTGATTTCATTGGCTGTTGTTCCCTTTCTTTCGGGATTCGCGGAGCAAACCGGTTCACTGGCCGGGACATGGCGTATAAGCGCCGGCGAAGGCATGGATGTAATCGATACGCTCGTGTTCCATGAAGACGGAACCATGGAAGCATACGCTCTCACGGATGCTTACAATCCGACAGAGAAAGGATTGCTTCTGTTCAGCGGCTCTTATCAGCTGAACGGAACCGGGCTCACCTTGGCAAATGGAGAAACATTCCAAATGGAAGAAAGAACTGTAACGGAAGAGGATGATTTTCCTATCAGCCTGTCCCTGTATACAGCGGAAAAAGGAGATATCTTGCTGTCCCTGATCCGGGGTGAAATGTTTGGTTTCTATGTCAAGGGATACTCCTATCCCGGAATCCCAAAGGAAGAAGAACTTTTCAATAAAGCCTGGGAATTGAATGGGCAGACTTTTGCCTTTAATGAATCCATGATCGAGAACGGACGCTTGGTCCTTAACGGAACAACCTATTCACTTCAGCGACAAGTACTTGCGATCCGCGTGGACATGACAGACGAAGAATTGGATAGACTGGGTGATGAAGAAATGCTGCTTTCGGAAAGTTCGGAAGTTGAAGAAAAAACGTTTTACCTTTCAGAGGATGAACTTATTGCTTATCCGCTGGCGGAAGGTGAACCACTGATATTTACTGTAGTGAAATAATTTACACTGACATTCCATGAAATAATTCTCACCAGAACTGATAGTGCGGTTCAAAGAGTGGGTATAGAGTGGGAATGATAGCCAGAAACCCGGATCCCCTTGGGAATATCTAAAATTTTGTGTAAATACCAAATTCGTGCAGAACGAGGAAAATATTGACTAAGGTGGTGTCTAACCACCCTTGTCTACAAAGTAACGGAATCCCAAACGGTTGTCAAGGGCGGCAGCGAATAGCTGCCGTTCATTTTACCCTTTACAACCGTTTGGGGGATTCTGTTATTCATGGATACGCTCAGCGTAGAATATTGCGATTTGGGCGTAGATCTTGCTCCAGTCCTGTCTGCGGCCGGTCCAGTTTTTCGTAATATCCCGCATGGCCAGATACAGCATTTTGAACAGGCTGTCATCTGTTGGAAAAACGGACTTTGCTTTTGTTACTTTCCGGAGCTGGCGGTTGAATCCTTCAATGGCGTTGGTGGTATAGATCAGTCGGCGAAGCTCTTCCGGGAACTTGAAGTAGGTGCTGAGATTCGGCCAGTTCCTGCGCCAGGACTCAGAAATCTTGGGATACTTCTTGTCCCAGCGGTCAGCAAAATCATCCAGGGCACTCAGGGCGCTCGGTTCGTCCACTGCTGCATAAACCCGTTTCAGATCGGCCATGAGCGCTTTAATGTCCTTGTAGGACACATACTTACTGGAATTACGGAGCTGGTGGATAATGCAGTTCTGGATCTCCGTTTCGGGGAATACGGCAGCAATGGCATCGCTGAATCCGGTCAGGTTGTCTGTGCAGGCAATGAAGATATCTTCAACTCCGCGATTCTTCATGCTATTCAGAACAGTTGTCCAGTACCGGGCGCTTTCATTTTCACCGACCCACATGCCAAGAACATCCTTTTTGCCGTCAAGGTTGATACCAATAGCAATGTAAACGGCTTTCTTCACAACCCGTCCTTCACTGCGGACATGGTAGTGAATCGCATCCAGGAAGAGCACAGCATAGATGCTCTCCAGGGGCCTTTGCTGCCAGTCCTTGGCCTCTTCAAGGACTTTGTCCGTAATTCGGCTAATGGTGCTTTCGGAGACCTCTATGCCGTAAATATCCTTGATATGTTCATTGATATCGTTGCAGGTCATACCTTTCGCATACATGGAAATGATCTTTGCTTCGATATCCTCGCTGATACTGGTCTGGTTCTTTTTGAGGATCTGCGGATCGAATTCGCCTTTCCGGTCCCGGGGTATAGCGATCTCCGCATCTCCGAAACTGGTTTTCAGCGTTTTGCTACTGTATCCGTTCCGGCTGTTGTCTGTGGCCTTTTCGGATTGATCGTACCGGTCATATCCGAGTTCATCGTCCAGTTCGCTCTGCAGTCCGTTCTCCATGAATTGTGCGATTGTTTCCCGGAACAGTTGTTGGATATCTTCCATGCTGTTTACATTAGTCGCTTTCAGCATTTCAGAAATCTTTTCTCTTCGGGCCATCTCCTCTGGGGTGCGTTTCAGAACTCTCCTCATAGTGAAAACCTCCATCATCGTGTTCTATTCTACACGACTCTGGAGGTTTACACAAAATTTAGGATAGTCTCTATTTTGTTAATAGTAAAACCGCTTGCAAACGCAGGGTAAGCGCTCCATAATCACATGGTAAGCGAGCGCTTCGCTCACTTTCTTGGTAAGCGCTCCATAATCACATGGTAAGCGAGCGCTTCGCTCACTTTCTTGTTAGTTTTTTCTCTCATTGTGGTGAATGAAACGCTCGCCATTATTCAGGCAAGCGTTTGACTCGGATCTGGCCTAACAGTTCAGGAAATCAGTTCTGCATTTCCAGATTCTTGTCCTGGTTGTTTCCACAAACAGCTTTAACCATTTCATTCCAGGGAGCAAATTGTTCCAGTTGCTCGTCTGTCATTGCAGACGTTGGCCGGTTTTCAAGAAGGTATTCCAGATATTTGTGAATGTTCAGATCATGAGCTTTGGCCATTTCTACCATGGTGTATACTGTTGCGCTGGCTGCCGCGCCCTTCGGCGTATCACTGAACAGCCAGTTTTTTCTCCCGACAGTGAACGGACGGATGGCGTTCTCGCTGAGGTTGTTGCTGAAACTGCAGCGTCCGTCCTCCAGATAAGTTGCCAAATAAGGTCGGCGATTCTGGACATAGTTCACAGCTTTCTCCATCCGAGAGCCTTTTGTCGGACGCTGGTTATCAAGCCATGCCCAAAAAGCCTCCAGTATGGGAGGAGCTTTCTCCAGCCGGTAATTGTACCGTTTTTCAGCTGTGAAGTGGTGGTCCCGGGCGTACCGCTCATACCAGAAGAGCTTGTCGCAGAACAGGACTCCCTGAACTGCCGGCTGGGAATAATCCAGTTCTTTACCCTTCGGGATGGCATCCACGAAATATCTTCGCACATGCGCCCAGCAGTTCGTCCGCCGGATCCCCGGGAGATTGTTGTAGCCCTGGTATCCATCGGTCATCAGGTATCCTTCGAATCCCTTCAGGAATGCCTCGGCATTGAATCTTGCCCTGGTTTCCGTATATCCATACAGGATAATGGGCGGTCCATCGTCTTCCCCGGAACGGAACAGCCACATGAACGAATCCGTTTCCGGGTTTCTCCCCGGTTCCTTGAGCACCTGTATCCTTGTCTCGTCTGCCATCAGGAACCGGCGTTTCAGAAGACTTCTGTGGAAGAATTCATATATGGGGGTGAAGTAATCTTCCGAACACCGTTTAATCCAGTTGGCCATAACGGCTCTTGTAAGCGGAACACCGTACTGCAGCCAGTCCTTTTCCTGCCGGTACAGTGGAACCGCATTGGCGTATTTCTCATACATCATATGTGCCACTGTAGAGGGAGATGCCCAGCTGTGCGGAATCAGTGCTTTTCTGGAAGGGCTTGCTGAAACAATATTGTTCTTCTCGCTGTCCGTTTTGCACTGCGGGCAGTACACTGTCTCAGCCATATGTCGCAGGATATATACCTTGGCCGGTTCGTAGATCAGCTCGTCGTAAAGGTATTTCGTCCCGCCGGGCTTCATCTCCGTTCCGCATACAGAACAGATCTTTTCCTCATCTGAGAGTGGTTCAATCACTTCCTTAATCCGGATACCGCGAATCATGTCCGCCTTCTTGGATCTGGTGCGGCGAGCTTTTGAAGTAACATCCGGCACATCCGGATATTCCGGTTCGGGAATGCCAGGATCAGCTTCCTGCTCCACTTCATCGAAGAAGGACAGCTGACCGTCCGATTCATGTGCTCGCTTTTCGCTGGATGTGCCAAACAGTTTCCTGGTCAGATACTCAATCTGCTGTTTCAGTGCTTCTTCCCGTTCAGAGCTCTCTTTCAGGAGCTTTCGGAGATCCTCAATGGTACCATTAAGCACTTTAATCGTATCCCTGAGCTCTCTGTTGTGCAGTTCACTCGCGCTTTGTGCCATCGTCAGGACCTCCTTTCCGTTTGCGCTGTCGATATATTATATATTCGGCAAACAGTATGGGAAATCCTTTTGGGGAAAAACAAAAAGATCAAGAAATTTCAAGGCTTTCAGCCGATTCCGGAAGGAATTTTAAACGCCTTGGGTTGTTCCACTTCAAGGCCGGACATGAGCCAGTCAAACTGTTGCCAGGTCAGAGATTTTGCCTCGGAAGATGTCCTGGGCCAACGATATCTTCCCTCAAAATCCAGCCGCTTGTAGAAGAGAAGGAATCCGTCCGGCTCATATAAAAGCGCCTTGATCCGGTCGCAGCGTCTCCCACAAAACAGAAACAGCGCATTCCGTCTGGCACTGAAATGCAGGATTTCTTCCACAACAGTGCTGAGACCGTCAATGGATTTGCGCAAATCCGTATAGCCACAGATGAGATAAATCTCGTCTACCCGTGAGATATCGCCTAGCATGCTGCACCTCTCAGAATCTGAAGCACCCGCAACAAAAGCCCTGGATCAATTGCGTTGGAGATCCTGAGCTTCGCTCCGTTCAATTCCAGTTCCATGACCGGAACCGGAGAAGTGATACAGTTTTCAGACTGAGAAGCAACTGCGGGAGGGATGTGTTTTACGGTTTCCTGAGGATCGGATATGCGTTTTGCATCTTCCCGGACAAGATTGATCTGTACAATGTCAGGTTTTGCCTCCGGCCAGTACTCTGCGGCACCACCAGGATCCGGAATGTACACATCTCCCTTCTTCTTGATCCGGCTGACCCAATTGTAAAATGTGCCAGGCCTGATTCCATGCTGCAGACACCACTGGTTATCTGACAGCCCACTGGTACGACATTCATGAATCAGCCGGATCTGTTCATCACGTGATACTTTGGGTGTATTCATATTCTCAGCCCTTTGCAAGTAATTAACTCACATCCCCTCTCCTGGAGGTGAGTAAAACGCTTGCTTCAATTATATGATCTAATTGAAGGACTTGGAATCCATGTGTTTATAGAGCGCTTACAACGCAGGCGGTTTTTGTCAGGGAACGGGTGTTTTTATTCATAGATCGCCTTTTTCGGCATGCCCTTTTTCGGGAGCAGCTTTCGATAAGCCTTCAGCTTTTTGGCAGGGCATTTCACGGTGGGCCGGGAAGCGATTCCGTCGAAAGCCTTGCTTCCGATGGAATTGTTTTTGAGTTTCGTTGTTTTCAGCGTAATGTTTTTCAGCTTTTTGCATCCCTGGAAAGCCTGCTTCCCGATGCTTTTGACCTTGCTTTCCAGCGTGATTGCCGTCAGCGCTTTACAGTCTTTGAATGCTTTGTTGCCGATTTCTGTCAGGTTTTCCCCTCCGGTCACGGTTTTCAGTTTGCTGCAGGAAGCGAAAGCGCTGTTTCCGATGTTTTTTACCCGGGAGCCTATACTGACTTTTTTCAGCTTTTTGCTTTCCATGAAAGCATCCGCCCGGATTTCCGTGACACTGTATTCGCTTCCCTGGAAAGAGACCGTGTCCGGAATGACCGCTTCCTGGACGTTTTTCTTTCCTACAACCAGCGACGCCGTGTGATCGCTTGCCAGGAGTTCAAAGGTGCCGCAGTCGGTATATACATAGTCCACGCCGTTGCTGTGATAATTTCCGACCTGATTGTTATCCGCGGAAACGGACCCGCTCCAGTCGTGGCCCATGCTTCTGATTTTCTCGTCGCTGATGAGAAAGAACAAGTAATCTTCTATTCCGGAGACAGGGGATGATTCCGATTGATTCTCCGTAATTGAAGCGTTATCCCAGGTCACGTCGACATGATACCACTGCCCGTCAATCCGAACCAGGTTCCAGGCGTGTCCCTCCCAGCCGGATCCGTTATTGGCTTTTCCTACGAAACGTCGGTTGGCCAGGCCTGCCCGGGTGCAGAGCAGCTCATAGGCTTTTGACTGGCTGTCACAGACGCCTCTTCCGAGGAGCAGGGCGCCCTCTGCGTTGTAGATGGAATAGGTATAGTCATAATGACAGTTGTAAACAATCCAGTCGTGAAGCACCCGGGCTTTTTCGCGTTCACTCATGTTTGATGTGATATAGTTCGAAACAATCCAGTCAACCTTTTCGCTGACGCTGGAAATATCTGAACCGATCACTTTTCTTTTTCCGTTATCATACTGGAATCCGTATTTTCTGGCAAATTTTTCCGCGTAGGAACCGCGCTTGCACTTGATGTAGAACTCCCGGCTTACTCCGGCAAATACCTCGGGGGATATGGAATTGACGGAGGCGGGAATCTCAGCGTACCGAAGCTTTGAGCAATGATAAAACGGGCTGGTTTTCTGAAGGATATCGATCAGTTCAGCCTTCAGGACATTCACGCCGTCAGGGATAACGACCGACTCTGCATCAGCGCTGATGCCGCCTACCAGGGCGAGTTTCTTTTTACTGCCGTTCAGGTATCGGAGATGCAGGCCGGACTCTTTTTCGCAGAAAGCGTATCCGTATTTTCCCAGCGTGACAGCGGTGCCGGAACCGATTTGACTGTAGCGCGTGGCATCACAGCCGTCAAAGGTACCGTAGGCAAGATCCGTAATATTGTCGGGAAGGATCAGTTTTTTCAGGGAAGTACAGCCGCTGAAAAGATAGGATCCAAGTTTCGT
>Ga0310690_10013046_pt1 | contig 10147 bp, 9 predicted proteins | sample AusTroGonzalo_MG_2_FD_207661 | JGI IMG/M metagenome (GOLD analysis project Ga0310690, IMG submission 207661) | Bovine rumen microbial communities from tropical cattle in Woodstock, Queensland, Australia - Gonzalo_04 (v2) (version 2) | ecosystem: Host-associated > Mammals > Digestive system >...
ATTAGAGGACCGCTCCGACGTGGATTCTGCACTCATCCGCGCCCGCTCGTTCATCGGTCTGCCCTACGACAACGCCTTCCTGCCCGACAATGGGGCTTTTTATTGCTCCGAACTGGTCTATGAGTGCTTCTTAAGTGACGATTCGCAGGAGAACCGCCATCTTTTCGAAGCCAAGCCCATGAACTGGCGCAATGCCGACGGCGAACTGCCCAAGTATTGGGTGAAGCATTTCAAGAAATTGAAAATGCCTGTTCCGGAAGGGGTTTTGGGTACTAATCCAACCGAACTGTCGCACTCGCCTCTGCTACGGAAATTGTAACTGAAAGGCGATTTTCAATTCTTAATTACCCTGTTTTTCCGTCAAGTACTTCCAGTACCTTCTCGGCATGTCCTGCAGCTGCTTCCGGGGGTTCATGCGCTCGCGGATGCAGATGGCCTTGAAGTAGGTACGCCATAAGTCCTGCATGAGGTGGTCGTCGTCGCTGAGCACGTCGTCGTTCAGGTGACCGTTGGCGAGGTTGAACGTCACCGAGGACTCATCGGCGAATGTGATGCGGACAGGTGCGGCACTCCCGTCGTAATGGAACCCGTAATGGCGCTTGGCGTCGTAGATGAGCCACGGCTGGTCGTTGAACCGGTCCGCGAAGTGGTCGGTGATGAGCGGAAGGACGTTGTGGTCAGGGGAGATGACGGAGAGATAGGTGCCGTCCTTGGCCTTCTGGAAACGGATGAACTGCTTCATGCGTTGCCCTTCGTGAGCCACTTTGCGGGCAATGTTGGTCACAGCAAGCACGTCGGGGTCGGCGAAATTGCACTCGATGCCCGGTGCCCCCTCGGGCTGCCGGAATACCTTGCAGATATAGTGAAACAGTGGGTTATGGAGCTCTGGAAGCTCGGACAACCAGCTGACAGCCAACATCTTGACGGCATTTTTCGGAAGCCGCTTCTCCAACCCCTTCCATACGCGCCCCGCCTTTTCCTCGTCGGTCGGAACTTGGTATAACCGCTCGCAGAACAGCGGCACAGGATCGCCCTCCGCCAACAGCATCTCCGGCTGTTCGTGCAGGGCGAAAGCCTCGAATACGGCGGTGAGGAGGCCGTTGAGGGTGTGGTCGAAGGAATAATATACTGTCATTTTTGTATGGGGAGAGGTTAAATTTTCAAAAAAAACATTCCTTGAGCAGTCCTGTCAGGGGCAAGAGCTCGGTAGAGCACGGTTTCACGTTTCAAGATTCAGATTCGAAATCGAGGGAAAGTTGCGCCTCCATCGCGGCGAGTTTTTGTTCCGTTTTGGAGATGAGCAGTGGGCGGAGCCGTTCGGGGCTCAGTTCGTTGATGCCGACAACCGATTGCCCGAACATGGAGGAGAGTTCGTGGCAGGTGATGAAGTATTTCGCCTTCTTCATCACCACGCCCATCTTCTTGAGGTCGTAGGAGGTGAGGCGGTTAAAGCGGCGGGAGTTCACGATGAGCCACGCCGATTTGGCGCCGAGTCCCGGCACGCGGAGCAGCATCTCGTAATCTGCCGTGTTGATATCGACCGGGAAAGCCTCAGGATGACGCAACGCCCATGCCAACTTAGGGTCGATTTCCAAGTCGAGATTGGGATGGGTTTCATCGACGATTTCCTCCACCTTGAATTGGTAGAATCGCAACAGCCAGTCGGCCTGGTAGAGGCGGTTTTCGCGGACAAGCGGCGGCTGCTTGAGCACGGGCAACCGCGAATCGTAGGTGTTAACGCTCACATAGCCGGAGTAATAGACACGCCGCATGGAGGGTTGGTGGTAGAGCATCGACGACATGGAGAGGATGTCGCGGTCGGTGTCTTGGGTGGCCCCGACAATCATTTGGGTGGATTGTCCGGCGGGCACAAACCTTGGCGCGTGGCGCATCCGTTGCCGGTCCTCCTTGTTTTCGAGTACACCCTGCTGGATGAGCTGCATCGGCTGGAACACGCTGCGGTGGTCTTTCTCGGGTGCCAACAGCTTCAGCGACTCCTCTTTTGGAATTTCGATGTTCACGCTCATACGGTCGGCGTAGCGCCCCGCCTCGTTGAGCAGCTCCTGCGAAGCCCCCGGGATGGCCTTCAGGTGGATGTAGCCGTTGAAGCGGTGGATGAGCCGGAGGTCGCGCACGATGGCAGTGAGCCGCTCCATCGTGTAGTCGGGATTGCGCACGACCCCGCTCGACAGGAACAGCCCTTCGATGTAGTTCCGGCGGTAGAACTCCATCGTGATGGTCTCGATTTCCGACACGGAAAGAGTCGCACGCTTGACATCGTTGGAGCGGCGGTTCACGCAGTAGGCGCAGTCGAACATGCAGTGGTTGGTCAGCATCACCTTCAGCAGGGAGATGCAACGCCCGTCATCGGCGAAGGAGTGGCAGATGCCCACGCCGCCCACGGTGTTGCCCACCATGCCCTTCTTGCCGGAACGCACGGTGCCCGACGACGAACACGACACATCGTACTTCGCCGCCTCCGTCAGAACGCGCAATTTCTCCAATGTCCTCTCCGTTAGCATACGCTTGCTGGAATTCTATATTTTCCTGTTTATCAATTATCTAAACTGTAATATTCGGCTATAAGAGCATTGGCAAAGGTACACAAAATACGAATACGCATTGAGGGCGTTGCAAACGTTGTAGTGACGATGTGCACATCGTCTCTACAGGAGGAAAACACCATTCTGAGCGTATCGGAATTTTGTGTATCTTTGCCAATTTTCTGAAAATAGCGAAATTAGATATGCAAGAATCTAAATTACAGTCCATTGAGCAGGCCATCGAGGATTTGAAGGCCGGGAAATTCGTCATTTTGGTTGACGATGAGGAACGAGAGAACGAGGGCGATTTCATTATCGCCGCCCAACATATTGATGCTGACAAGGTGAACTTCATGCTTTCCCGCGGCCGTGGTGTCCTTTGTGTGCCCATGACAGGTGAACGTTGCCGCGAACTCGACCTCGAAATGCAGGTTTCCAACAATACCTCCATCCACGAAACCCCGTTTACCGTCACTGTTGACCTTTTGGGTCACGGCTGCACCACAGGTGTTTCCATGCACGACCGTGCCGCCTCCATCAACGCGCTGGCTGACAAATCGATGAAGGCCACTGATTTCGGTCGTCCGGGACACGTGAACCCCCTGCGCGCCCGTGACGGTGGTGTGCTGGTTCGCGCCGGCCACACCGAAGGCACTGTCGATCTGCTGAAACTCGCGGGCTTAGAACCGGTGGGCGCCCTCATCGAGATCATCAACCCTGACGGCACGATGGCGCGTCTGCCCGAACTGCTGCAAGTGGCTGAAGAATACGGCATTACCATTACCAGTATCGAGAAACTGATCGCCTACCGTTTGGAGAAGGAATGCCTCATCCGCAGGGAGCAGGAGGTGAACCTTCCCACGCAGTGGGGCGATTTCAGGTTGATTGCCTACACCCAGCTCAACAACGGTGCCACCCACCTGGCACTCAAGAAGGGCGAATGGGAGAAGGACGAGCCCGTGATGGTGCGCGTGCACTCCTCCTGCGCCACCGGCGACATCTTCGGCTCCTGTAAGTGCGACTGCGGTGAGCAACTGCACCGTGCCATGGAGATGGTTGACAAGGAGGGCAAGGGGCTGGTGCTTTACATGAGTCAGGAAGGCCGTGGCATCGGTCTCATCAACAAGCTGAGAGCCTACCACTTACAGGAACTGGGCCGCGACACCGTGGAGGCCAACCTCGAACTCGGATTCAAGGCCGACGAGCGCGACTACGGCGTGGGTGCGCAAATCCTCCGCGACCTTAATGCCACCAACATCCGCCTCATCACCAATAATCCTGCGAAACGTGTCGGCCTTTCCGCCCACGGTATTCAAATCTCTGAAACTCTGCCGATTATCATCAAACCCAACAAGATCAATGAGAATTATCTGAAGACTAAACAGGCGAAAATGGGACACGACCTGCACTTCAACCTCTAACCCTTAACCCTTAACCCTTAACCTTTAACCTTTAACCCTTTTTGATGAAAAATATCCGAAACTTCTGTATCATCGCGCATATTGACCACGGTAAGAGCACGTTGGCCGACCGTTTGTTGCAATATACCAAGACTGTGAACGACCGAGACTTCCAAAACCAGGTGCTCGACGACATGGACCTGGAACGCGAGCGCGGCATCACCATCAAGAGCCACGCCATCCAGATGGAGTATTTGTACAAGGGAGAGAAGTACATTCTCAACCTGATTGACACTCCCGGTCACGTGGACTTCTCCTACGAGGTGTCGCGTTCCATCGCGGCTTGCGAGGGTGCTTTGTTGCTCGTGGATGCCACGCAAGGCGTTCAGGCGCAGACGATTTCCAATCTATATCAGGCCATTGACAATGACTTGGAGATTATTCCTGTGCTCAACAAGATGGACATGCCAGCGGCTATGCCCGAAGAGGTGAAGGACCAGATTGTGGATTTGTTAGGGTGCGATGTGGATGATATTATTGAGGCGAGCGGCAAGACGGGGCAGGGTGTGGAGCAGATCTTAGAGGCCATTATCGAGCGCATCCCCGCGCCGAAAGGCGATCCCGAGGCACCGCTGCAAGCCCTCATCTTCGACTCCATCTTCAACTCGTTCCGTGGCATCATAGCCTACTTCCGCATCTTCAACGGCACCATCAAGACCCACGAGTTGGTGAAGTTTTTCTCGACCAATCACGAGTACGATGCCGACGAAATCGGAATCCTGAAAATGGACCGTGTGCCCAAAGATGTGTTGTCCGCCGGCGACGTGGGCTACCTCATCACTGGCATCAAGACCTCCACGGAAGTGAAGGTCGGCGATACGATTACGCACGTCGAGAACCCTTGCGAAACAGCTATCGAGGGCTTCCAGGAGGTGAAACCGATGCTGTTCGCTGGTATTTACCCCACCGAAGCCGACCAATACGAGGAATTGCGTGCTTCTTTGGAGAAGTTGCAGCTCAACGACGCTTCCCTGACCTTCGTGCCGGAGTCTTCTTTGGCACTGGGTTTCGGTTTCCGTTGCGGCTTCCTCGGACTGCTGCACATGGAAATCATCCAGGAACGTTTGGACCGCGAGTTCGACCAAGATGTGATTGCCACGGTTCCGAATGTTTCGTACAAAGTGCTGACTACCAAGAAACAATGGTTGGATGTTTATAACCCGTCAGGAATGCCCGCACCCAATGAGATCGACCATGTGGAAGAGCCCTATATCCGCGCCCAAATCATCACCAAGGACGACTACATCGGGCCGGTCATCAAGCTCTGCATTGACAAGCGCGGCACGTTGATCAACCAAATGTATGTGGCCGCCAACCGTGTGGAACTGACTTTCGATCTGCCGCTTGGTGAAATCGTCTTCGACTTCTACGACAAGTTGAAGAGCATTTCCAAGGGTTATGCCTCCTTCGATTACCATATCACCGACTACAAGCCTGCGCACCTCGTGAAGCTCGACATCCTGCTCAACGGTGATTCCGTTGATGCTTTGTCGGCATTGATTCATGTGGATAATGCTTACCCGTTTGGCAGGCGTATCTGCGAGAAACTCAAAGAGTTGATTCCGCGTCAGCAGTTCGATATCGCCATCCAGGCGGCTATCGGCACTAAAATCATCGCCCGCGAAACTGTCAAGCAGGTGCGTAAGGATGTGACCGCCAAATGTTACGGCGGTGATATCACCCGTAAACGTAAGCTGTTGGAGAAACAGAAGAAAGGTAAGAAGCGTATGCGCCAAATCGGTAACGTAGAAGTGCCGCAGTCGGCATTCCTCGCGGTGTTGAAGCTGGATTAACCCTCCAGAATATTCCGATTACAAATCAGATTGCAGGTCTGAAGCGATGTCATGGCAGTGCCTAACATGCCATGAAGCATAAGGTTTTGTCCTGACAAAAACAGATTCGGAAATGGTGTGAAAGGGGACGTTACTGTTCCCAAAAGGTTGTCGCAGGATTTACGAATTCCGTATGCTGTGCCTTTCGGGGTTCCCGTGTAATCGCGGTAGGTGAGTGGGGTGCTCGTCCAATAATCCATGATATTGCCTTGTAATTCAGGAAAATAGAGCTCTGCCAAGGCAATGCATTCTTCCGCTTTTTGTCGTTTAAACGATTTATAAGCTTCCGGACGATGGCCAAGTGTGCTCTCTTCCCATTCTTCCACGGCATCCCATGACATAGGAGTCAGCAGGTCGATATTGGCGGCATACGTTCCGCTTTCGGGAACGTTGTAACTGATAAGCAGATTTTGTACTTTCGAACCTTTTCCGCAGGGTGTCTGCCATACGTCATCGCTTTCGAGGATGCAGACCGAGTGGTTGCGGTACGGTATGGTGTTCGGTCGCAGCGCCAGTTGCACGGTGAACATTCCCACGGTGTTTGCCAAATTCCGCATCCTGCGTCGGTAGATTTTCCGCATTTGGGGGCATTCGGGGATGCAGTCTAAGGTCAGGGCAGGGTGGAGGGTGGAGATAAAGGTCTCCGCAGTGTATTCCGAGCCATCCGTGCAATGCACGGATTGGATTCTTCCTTCTTCGTTGATGGCGAAATGGTCAACATTTTTTCGGGTAATGATATCACCTCCTTCTGCTATAATATTGTTTACCAGCTTGTTGATGAGTGTTTCTCCACCTCCAATTAATCGGTAGGAGCCTTGGATAAAGGAGTTGATGGACTGGAGAAAGGAGTACATGGGCAGCTTGTCGGTGAGTTCGGTGGTAAGGCATTGCCCGCAGAGCACATCGCGCAATTCAGGGCTGGAAATGTGTGTCTCCAAGAATGTTTTGGCGGAAAACGACATCAATGAGTTGTTCTGGACATTCGCCGCCGGAAGGATGGTTTCGTAAATATGTTCATTGATTTCGCGCATCAGCCCTACCAGTTCTTGCAGCCCTTTTCTGTCGGCGGGAAAGGCGGCGGATAAGGTTTCAATGAATTTGTCGTAACCGCGTGGCAGACAATACTTTTTTCCCCGAACAAAGACCTCGAGGAACGGGGAATCAAGGGGTTGCCAAGGCAGGTCAGCCAAATCGAAGAATTCGATGATAGGGCGCATGATCTCACCTTTTCCCACGCCACCCACATAATGGAATCCGGTGTCCATTTGCAATCCGTGGCGGCGGAACGACTGGAAAGCGCCGCCTAACTGTGCCCCTTTTTCCAGTACGCGTACCTTTTTCCCATTTTTGGCGAGCGCTAAGGCACATGTAAGGCCTGCGAATCCGCCCCCGACCACGACTACATCTGAGTGATATGTCATATTACCGTAATTCAGCATCCAAGGACAGTCTCAGGTTGTCGCTGTCATCGGCTCCCACGAGGTTGGCTTTCACGTGGACCGTTTCCTCATTGGTGTCAGTGAGAAAGGCCAATCGAAGGATGTCCCCGGGTTTTATCATCGCGGCAAAGCGGCAGTTCTTGATGTAGGAGAATTGAAGTTCGCGCCCGACATTCCGGCTCAGGCATTCGCGTACCATTTGCAGGGTCAGTACTCCTGGGGTGATGGGATTCTCAGGAAAATGTCCCTGATATACCGGATGCCCCTCTTTCATGCGCAAGAGGAATTGGCCTGTGTTTTCTTCCAGAATATCGTAAAGAATGGCGTTCTGCTGCATGGGTTTCCTGTTAAGTTTTAATCGTTAGCCAATTTCATGCGGCAGTTCAGGATGGGACCGCTACTTGCGGAGGTTTCCGCTGAAACCAGCGTGATGCTTCCTACTTGCGATGTGACAGTCATTCGCGTATGCAGGGTTTCACCCGCTTTCGGCATATTACCGGTTACGGTACAGCGTTTGATGTCTCCGATGTATCCGAGGTTCACCTTTTCGCCCGCTTGCTTGCGTAAGTACCCGATATGCGCCGCTGCCGTTTGGGCGATGTGTTCCAGTATTCCTTCGGCACTTATACGCCCCGTTTCGTCGAGGAACATGTTTCCTGTTGGGATGGCTTTCGATGAATGGCAGTTCAGCTCGTCTTCATACCCGTAGCTGTCCACCATCAGGATGGGTGGACGTTGCGGGATGAGGCTTTGAATATCACTCGTTTCCGAGGCGGGTGAAGACATAGTCGTAAAGGTCTGCGAAAGTTTTAATCGACGGAAGGTCTGGAGTCTTGATCTCCACACCGAACTCTTCGTTCACTAAACCAACCATATCCACCAAGCTCAGGCTATCCAAGTGCATGGTTTCCTTGATATTGGCTTCCGGTTGAAGCGTTTCTGCTTCCACTTCAAATTCGTCGGCGAGGATGGTGACCATCTTTTTGATCATTTCGTCTTTTTCCATAGGATTTTCTTTTATAGGATTTTGTTTGTTAATTGTCTGTGATGAATAGCGTTGTTTCGATTATATTATCGTATGTCTTTGATAATCAATGTGGAATTGGTTCCTCCGAATCCGAAACTGTTGGAGAGGAAAATGTTGAAGTCGTAGTTGTCGATTCGTTGGGCGGGAATGTTCAGTTTGGAAGTGTCCTCGTCGCCGTGTTCGAAATTGAGGTTCGGGGCGATGAAGTGGTTTTTCATCATGAGGATGGAGTAAATCACCTCGCTGGCACCTGCCATCCACATTTCGTGTCCGGTCTGGCCTTTTGTAGAAGTCACTGGCGGCATGTTGTCGCCGAATACGGAATAGATGGCTTTGGCTTCGTTGGTGTCGCCAACCGATGTGGAAGTGGCGTGTGCGTTGATATATCCAATCTGCTCTTTGCTGACGTTGCTTTGTTCGAGGGCCATGAGCAGGGATTTGCGGGGACCGTCCACGTTGGGGGAGGAGATGTGGTCGCCGTTGGAGGAGAAACCATATCCCATGACCTCTGCGAGGATGGGGGCACCGCGTTTCACGGCGGATTCATAGCTTTCGATGACGACAGTTGCCGCACCGCCGCCGGGAACAAGACCGTCACGGCCTATGTCGAAGGGGCGGGAGGCCTTCTCGGGTTCGTTTTCGCGTTTGGAGAATGCGCCGATGCCATCGAAACTGCCGATGGAGAAGGGGTTGACCTCCTGGGCGCCACCGCATACGATGCAATCCTGCAATCCCCATTTGATGAGTAAGGAACCGAGTCCGATCGCGTGGGAACCGCTGGCGCAGGCGGCACTAACGGTCATGTTGATTCCCCGTAGTTTGAACAGGCATCCGAGATTCATAGTCACGGTGGAGTTCATGGACTGGAAAATGGCACCGGAGCCTACCATGCGGGTGTTTCTCTTGTCACGCATCGTGTCAACGCTCTTTACCACAGCGTCGGCACTGCTGTCGTTGCCATAGAGCAAGCCGACGTCGTGACTTTCCATATAGTCGATGTCCAAACCCGCCATCTTCAATGCATCAACGGTGGCCATATAAGCATATTGCGCTTCTTCGGGCATGAACACACGGTGAGCGCGGTCCACAATCCCTTTCAGTTCGGGTTTCTTCACCAAGGCTGTAAGTCCTGATTCGAAGCCCAATTCCTTACGCGATGCATCGAAAACAATGCCTGATTTTCCGTTATATAACGCCTCTTTCACCTCATCCAGTGATGTTCCCAGACAAGACCAAATGCCCATGCCGGTTATCACCACTCTTCTACTACCGTTTTCGTTCATTTTCTACGCTACTATTAAGTTATTTTAACATATTCAACTACTTATTTATCAGTATTTTGTATCAATAAATAAGCCTAAATGCCCTGCGATTTTTCAGACGGCAAAAATACACTTTTTCTTTAAATGGCAACATATAAAATAAGACGGGCTGTCCTGTCGGACAACTCGTCTTATTTAGTGGAGCCGGGGGGAGTCGAACCCCCGTCCAAACATGCCGCAGATATGCTTTCTACAAGTTTAGTCTCCGTTTGCTTGTCGGCCTCGGCATGGTACGGGACGGACCTGGCCGGGGCTTATCTTCTAAAGTTTCGCTTCGGCGCCGAAGCTACGCCTTGGCTATCAGCCCTTTTACGACACCCCGGGCCGGACGTTGGGCCGCGTAACTTCCGGGGGAGCGCCCGCGGCTACGGACCTTGTCCGCGCGGCGGGATTCGCGGCAATTAAGCAGCGAATGCATAAGAAGTTTCGCCATTTATTTGGCATCGAGGGTTAATTTTTAACGGAATCAGCCCACAAATTCCGACCTGCTTACATACCCCCGAACTTGCTGTCAAAACCAGACG
>Ga0310690_10013047_pt1 | contig 10146 bp, 7 predicted proteins | sample AusTroGonzalo_MG_2_FD_207661 | JGI IMG/M metagenome (GOLD analysis project Ga0310690, IMG submission 207661) | Bovine rumen microbial communities from tropical cattle in Woodstock, Queensland, Australia - Gonzalo_04 (v2) (version 2) | ecosystem: Host-associated > Mammals > Digestive system >...
CTTATACCTTCTCATCAACAGTTAACTCAGTCGTGCTCTTTGGCGCGAAGCCGGTGTTCTGCGAAGTAGATCCGAAGACGCTGAACATCGACGTGACGAAGATTGAAGCGCTCATCACGCCGAAGACGAAGATGATTGTGCCGATCGACTATGCCGGTCTGAGTTGTGACATCGATGCCGTGATGGAGATTGCCAATCGTCATAACCTGATTGTGATGCAGGACTGTGCGCAATCGTATGGCACGCGCTACAAAGGGCGTCCTGCCGGAACGGTGCCTCATCTGGCTACGTTCTCGTTCCATGAGACGAAGAACTTCTCTGCCGGAGAGGGTGGTGCACTGATTTGCAATGTACCGGATTGGGAGTTGCGTGCTCACTTCTTGCAGGAGAAGGGTACCGACAGACGCTTGGTGCTCAACGGCATGAAGAATAAGTACTCTTGGGTAGATAAGGGTTCGAGTTACCTGCTTTCGGACGTGCTGGCAGCTATGCTGTTGGCGCAGTTGGAGCATGAGGATGAGATCCGCAGCAAACGCGGACAAGTGACAGCTATGTATGATAAACTGTTCGAGCCGTATTTCGAGAATGGTGTGGTGGATATCATGCGTCCGACGAAGGATGATGAGTTGAATAACCATGCGTACTGGGCTGTTTTTGACACTACCGAGAACCGTCAGTGTTTCATGGACGGTTGCCGTAAGTTCGATATCTTCGTCTATATCGGATATATGCCGCTGCACTCTGCTCCGTATGGCCTGAAGTTCGGTTACAAACCTGAAGACTTGCCGATTACCGAGAGCATCGGTTCACGCGTAACCCGATTGCCGTATTACACCGGCATGGCTGATGGATGTCTTGATTATGTCTATACTCACATGAAAGAGGTTTTAAAGAATATCTATGGCTTCTAAAATGAAATTTATAGTAGTTGGCTGTGGTAACATTGCGCAGCGATGCAGCATTCCGGCACTGATGAATAGCGGTGCGACGGAGGTGGTATGCGTGGTGGACACGGATGAGCGGAAACGCGAGATCGTGGAGTCACGATTCGGTTTGCCATTTGAGACGGACTTGAAGCATGTTCTCGAGACCTATGAGTTCGAGTCGGTGTATATCTCCACACCCAATGCTATCCATGTGCAGATCGTGGAGCAGGTGGCTCCGTATCGCAAGAACATCCTCTGCGAGAAACCGCTTGCTGGTTCGATGGCTGATGCGGAACGCATTGCGGAACTGGGTAAGCAGTACGATATTCCTATCTTCGAGGGATTCATGTACCAATTCCATGCGCAGCATAAAATCAAGAACGAGTTGATAGCTGATGGCGCGATTGGCGAACCGCAGTTGTTTCAAGGGTGGTTCGGTTTTCCACCGATAGCCGATACGGACTTTAGGTATAAGAAGGCATTGGGTGGAGGATGTGTCCTTGACTCTTGTGCGTATCTCGTGCATTCGGCACGTCATTTCTATGGTTGCGAGCCTGAGAACGTGTATGCGGTATTGAGCAAGGAAGAAGGACGTGAAGTAGAGACACATGCAACGATACTGCTGGATTTCGGACAGGGCAGAGTAGCGAATCTCGTTTCCGGATTCAATAATAAGTACAAGAGCCAACAGATTATTTGGGGCAGCAAGGGTTTGCTGTCGTTGGAACGCGCTTATGCGCTGCCACCGGATTTCCAATCCACGCTGACGATTGAGACGCAAGAGGGAATGACGCAGCAACAGATGCCAGCATGCAATCACTTCGAGGAAGAGATGCGGTACTATGTTGCCAATTGCAAGACCCATGCCGATGAATGGCGAGAAGAGTTCTTGAATCAGACGCGACTACTTATGCGAATCAAAGCCTGTGGCAAAACTGACATCTGATTACTGAATACTGATTTCTTAAATGAGCGTAATGCGAAATGATATAATGTTTCTCCGTTCTGCGTTGACGATGCAGAATCCGTTTAATAGCACCGAGCAGGTGTTGGATTGGATTCGTGAGCAGAACCGGAAGATTCTGGTGAATGTCCGTCAGATCTCCTTCAAAGAGATGGTGCCGATGTGGCAATTTGATGCAGAAGGTAATCTAAGGCATGCAAGCGGTAAGTTCTTCTCGATAGAAGGCATTCGCGTAAAGACGAACTATGGAGGTGTGCCGCAGTGGGAACAACCTATTATCAATCAGCCGGAGATAGGCTATTTGGGTATTATTACCAAAGAGATTGAAGGAGTTCTATATTTCTTGCTGCAAGCTAAGGTGGAGCCTGGTAACGTGAATAATGTGCAGTTGTCTCCGACATTACAAGCTACGAAGAGCAATTATTCGCAGGTGCATAAGGGAAATAAGCCCTTATATCTGGAGTATTTCCAAAATGCCAAGCCGGAGCAGATATTGTTAGACCAATTACAATCCGAACAGGGCGCACGTTTCTTGCGTAAGCGCAACCGCAATATCATCATCCGTGTTGAAGATGAGATTCCTGTATATGACAATTTCATCTGGGTGACGTTGGGACAGATTAAGGCGTTGGCTTCGATGGATAACATCGTGAATATGGATACACGAACGGTTATTTCCGGTATCCCATTGCATACAATAGCCGATATGGAACTTCCTAAGAGGAGAGCATGGGGGTACGATTTATTGCATGATGATTGTCCTTACCATACTACCATTGAGATATTGAGTTGGATGACGTCGCTGAAATGTAAATACGAGTTGAATGTAATGCCTATTCCGCTAAAGGAGGTAGAACATTGGGGTACGACGGATATGGCGATAGAGCATGAGGATGGTCGGTTTTTTAAGATAATCGCTGCGCAGGTGGAGATTAATAATCGAGAGGTAAAGACTTGGTGCCAACCGTTGGTGGCTCCGGCGCAGCTGGGATTGACTGCGTTTGTGATTAAGAAAATCAACGGCACGTATCATTTCCTGGTGCAAGGTAAGGTAGAGTCGGGTAATTTTGATACCTTAGAGATGGCTCCGACGGTGCAGTGCATCACGGATAACTATACAGGAAAGAATAACCAACCGTTTGTGGAGTATGTACTGAATGCGAAAGAAGAACAGATACGTGTAGATACGCTTCAGTCGGAAGAAGGAGGACGGTTCTATCAAGAGCAGAACCGCAACCTGATTATTGAAGCCGATGACTCATTCCCCGTAGATAACCTTCCGGAGAACTATATTTGGGTATCGTTCCAGCAGTTGATGCTGTTCTTGCAGTTCAATAACTACCTAAATATACAATCACGCAGCCTAATCTCGTTAATCAGAATGATTTAAAGCAATCAGCAATCAGTAATCAGTGATTAGATAATGAAACAGAAACGTTTGCTAATAATGCCGGCAGGATTGGTGCATATTCACTGCATACGCCAAGCGGTGGAGATGGGATATTATGTCATTACCTGTGACAATCAGCCTAACAATTCGGGACATGCATTGGCGCATGAGCACTATATCGTATCGACCATAGATAGAGAAGGGGTGCTGGAATTAGCACGTCAATTGAAAGTGGATGGTATCGTCAATTATGCATCTGACGTGAGTGCTCCTACGGCTGCGTATGTATGTGAGCAATTAGGGTTGCCTACCAGTCCGCTTAAGAGCGTAGAGATACTCACCAAGAAACATCTCTTCCGTCAGTTTTTGCGCGAAAATGGTTTCAACTGTCCGAAAGCTAAATCGTATTTCTCGTTAGAGGAAGCGGAAAAGGATAAGGAATTTTTCCATTTGCCGGTGATGGTAAAACCAGTTGATTCAGCCGGAACGAAGGGAGTGAACAAACTGACGGATTGGTCTCATCTGCCAAAGCTCGTGGAAGAAGCGATACATTACTCAATTGATAAGCGATTCATCATCGAGGAGTATATCGAGAAAGTAGGAGGACAGATTAGCGGCGATGCCTTTTCGATGGATGGCAAATTAGTGTTTTGTAGTTTTGGCTGCGAGTACTATAATGAGAAAGCCATCAAGGACTTCTGCCCGGTAGGTGAGTTCTGGCCTTCGACAATTGATAAGAAATACACGGACGCTTTGGCTGAGGATCTGCAGCGTATCTTTACGCTTCTGAATATGGGTACAACGGAGTATAATGTGGAGGCAGTAGTGGATAAAGATGGCAAGGTATATATTATTGAATGCGCAGCGCGCGCGGGAGGAAGTCTCATTCCGCAGATGATTAATTATACCACCGGCATCAATACGCTTCCTTGGATTATTCAGGCAGCAGCCGGAGAACCGTTGGATTTGTCAGCGCTTGACAAATTGGATAATCCCATCAATCCGACACCGCAGAAGTGTATCGTCAATTGGATGATGCAATCGAATGCTACGGGTAAGTATGTACGTACGTTTTTTGATCCGGATTTTGAGAAACATCATCTGCTCTATTGGGAATCGTCTTTGCAACCTGGAGATCATGTCCATGTCTTCCGAGATGCCGGAGATGGCTTTGGCGAGTTGATAGCACAGTTTGACAACCTCGAACAAATGCAAGAGATGTTGCCGCATTTGAACCAATATATTAATGTGGAAGTGGAATAAAGTGTAAGATGTAAAGTGTAATGTGTAAGAGAGTAACCGCATATAGAGCATCGAAGATATTGTATAACTTCTTGAAGTCCAATCAAGAACGGATACGTGCACCATTCTTGATTCCGGCGAATGTGTGCAGCAATGTTCCGGAGACGCTGGAAGTTGCAGGAGTAGATTACAGGTTTGTAGATATCGATGCCAAGACGCTATGCATGGATGAGCAATATGTACTTAACCATGCGAAAGAAATCTCCGGTATCGTGATGGTGCATACCTATGGTGTAGAGTCGGATTTTGCTTCGTTCTATAGACAGTTACGTGCCGCCAATCCAGACATTCTGATAGTGGATGATCGGTGCTTGTGTATGCCTTCATTTGAACCGAATACCTATGATGCAGACTTGGTGTTATATAGTTTCTCGGAGAAGAAGCAGGTGAACTTGGGCAAGGGATCTATGGCGTATATTGGTGAAAATGTACGATATGAAGAATCTCCTATCCCGGCACAGTCATTCCTGACAGAAGAGGAATGGAAACTCAATGAGGGAGAGGTGTTAGCAACCATGGATGCCGCTATAGCGCATAAAGAGAAACTGAATGCTATCTATCGAAAAGAATTGCCTAAGGCGATTCAGTTACCGGACGCATACCAACATTGGCGGTTCAATATATTGGTTAAGAATAAAGAGGAGATACTAAAAGCATTGTTTGATGCTGGACTTTTTGCCAGTTCGCACTATAAAGCATTAGGTGAAGAACCGGCTCCGATTGCCGCGAATTTGTCCGCGTATGTGATTAACTTATTTAATGATAGTTATTATACAGAAGAACAAGCAAAGATGTGCTGTGAAATTATTCGGAGTATGTGTGATGTGTTATGTTTAATGTGTATGAGTAAGTTTAAAACACCTATATTATTGATAACTTTCAACCGTCCAGAGCATACGAGACGAGTGTTGATGGAGATACGTAAGCAAAAGCCAGCACAACTCTACGTATGTCAAGACGGAGCGAGAGGGGAGAATGAGAGCGATAAAACTAAGTGCCAAGAGGTACGGGATGTGATAAAAGAGTTGGTTGATTGGCCATGCGAGTTGCATACGCTATATCAGACTCAGAACCTCGGTTGTGGTCCCGGTCCGCAAGCGGGTATCACATGGTTCTTTGAGAACGTGGAGCAAGGCATCATCATGGAAGATGACTGTTTGCCGCATCCGGATTTCTTTGGATACTGCGAAGAGTTGCTGGAGCGCTATAAAGATAATCCACAGGTGCAGTTCATTAACTCTACATTATATCATAATCGATGGAAATGCGAGGGTTCGTACGGTTTTAGTCATTATATGGTAACCGGAGCGTGGGCAGCATGGCGTAGGACATGGCAGGGCTTTGATTTGGATTTGTTGGACTTAAATGCATGGAAGTTCAGGAAACAAGTGCTGCGGCTGACGAAGAATAGGGCAGAAGCGAACTGGTGGTACTTCAAGGTAAAAGAGATACAGGCAGATAAGAGCAAGAAAAGCTATTGGGATTATCAGATGCAGATACATCTGTTTAGGAATAAGGCATTGACGATACATCCTAAAGTAAATCTTATATCTAACATAGGTTTCGATGCAGAAGGTACGCATACTACCTATAATAATGGAGATGGGGATAGACCGGTGTATCCGATTTTGCCATTGACACATCCGGTGGCTACGACCATTGATTATCGTATGGATGTTGATTGCTTTGGAAAACGTCGGTCACGCGGATGGTTGAAGGATACACTATCGTTTATTAAACAACTGTACAAGAAAAGAGCTCTCTTATGAAAGTACTATTTGTTAGTACAACAGATATTAGTGGAGGCGCAGCGCGTGCGACGATGCGCATCATGCGTGGTGTGCAGCAACGCGGTGTCGAAGTGCAGGAATTTGTGAAATACAAATATAGCCAACTACAAGATGTTGTAGCAGAGTCTGCTTTAAAACCCACGAATGCTTTGTATGTGATCTTGGATTGGATAGTGACTAAGATCCAAAATAAATGGCATCAAAATAAATGGCATCCGTATAGGCAGGCAAAAAAGAAATACTATCTATCGGATGCTCGTGGTACTGCCGCAGCAAGAACCTTACGTAAGTTCGATTACGATATCCTACATCTGCATTGGATAAATATGCGATTCATTGATGTTCAACAATTGTGTAAAATCCATAAACCGATCGTATGGACTCTGCATGATAGTTGGGAATTTACTGCTATTTGCCATGTGCCGTATGACTGCAGGAGGTATGAAACGCATTGTGGTGCTTGCCCGATGTTAGACTCTAAGAAAGAGAACGATTTGGCATTTGAGGTGTTTGAGAAGAAGTTAACAGCATACAAAGATCTTAATCTGCATATAGTAACTCCTAGTACTTGGTTGGGGAATTGCGTAAAACGAAGTGCTCTGCTTGGACAATATCCGATAACAGTCATTCCTAATTGTATAGATACGGAATTATATACACCCTTTGGGCAAAAAGAGGCAAGGAAACTATTACATTTAGATCTGAATAAAACATATCTTCTCTTTGGGGCGATGCATGCAACAGAAGATGCGAATAAAGGCTTTGCGTATTTGCAGAAAGCACTAAATCATGTATCCGGTACGAATATGGAATTGTTGGTCTATGGTTCCACGGATGATTTACTATCCTATAGCTTACCACTGCCGGTGCGTGTGTTAGGTTATATCAACAATGATAAGATGATGGCTCTTTTATATAATGCTGCCGATGTATGCATCGTTCCGTCATTAAGCGAGAACCTTTCCAATACAATTATGGAGAGTCTTTCGTGTAGCACCCCTGTTGTGGCATTTAATATAGGAGGCAATAGTGATATGATAGACCATCAGCAAAATGGTTATTTGGCTAAAGAGAAAGACTACGAGGATCTAGCGAAAGGAATAGAGTGGTGCTTGATGCATAATGCAGATGAAGCATTAAGCAAGTACGCACGAGAAAAAGTGATGCAAAACTATACCATAGACATCGTGTCAAAGCAATATAATCAACTCTATCAATCAATATGCAAGTAAGTATCATTATCATAGTGTTTTTACTATTTTGGACTATAGCGACGTACATCTATATGTTCTACCCTCAGCAACGTATGCCTATAGGAGAACCGGTGGATGTAACTACTATACAGCCTGAAAAGTACCGCAATGACTGCCTTCATCCGTGTATTCGCTATGACGCTAAGTCTGGTAAGTATTATATGGCACAGTCCCCGGATTTCGGATGGAATAACAAGATAGAGAATCCGATGTTCTATGAGAGCGAGGATTATTTGAATTGGTCTAATAGCAAATTGATAGCAGATACTCCGGAGAAAGGGTATAATTCCGATCCCAATATCTGTTTGTTGGAGAATGGTAAAATCTTCTATCTTTGGAGAGAATGTGAAACTTCACTAGGAGAATCGTTACATAGTATGTTTATTACCGTAGGAGGATATATCAAAGATGGAAAGTTAGATAATAAACGTATTTTAGCTGTCGATGAATGGGAAGATGGGGATACCGAGCAGTGTCCGATAATGGTTGAGTGTGATGGCAAACGATTTATTTATGCTGCATGGTATCAATATGAACCGGTACGTAAAAATATGGGGGTTGCCGTTTGGGAACAGGGTAAAAATGATGACAAGCCATTTAAGTTAGTTGAAACAATTCCTTTTAGGTCTTGTTATACGGTAGGTAAATGGGGGCAGATACGCTTATTTGGACATTTGTGCTTTGTGCCAAAACCATTGTTCCATGATGTGTGGCACTTTGACTTGTTTGAGTTTGATAACAAACTATATATGGTTTCGGTAGCCGAGAAAGGCGATAATATCATGTTGTCGGTTGCGGATGATTGGATGCATTTCAAGACATTCCGAAAGCCACTTGTCAATAATCATTATACTGAGAACTATTGCGGGTATCGACAGTATTATTACAAGCCCACTGCATTTGTAAAAGACGATACGTTGCATGTGTTCTATACGGCTAATGCAAAAGATGATCCCAATAGGAATCAATTGTATCATACCGCAGCACCTGTTAACGAGGTGTTGAATGGACGATAGATTTAGAAAATAGATGAACGAATGAAACTAAGTATCATTACAATCAATTACAACAATGCGGAAGGACTGCGTAAAACTCTTGCTTCTGTTGCTGTGCAGACCTATCGTGATATCGAGCATGTTATCGTAGATGCAGCATCTACTGATGAATCTATTGATGTTATTCGTGAATACGAATCCTCTAACCGCTCACATGTTAATCCATTAACCATCATATGGAGTAGCAAGAAGGATAAAGGGGTGTATAATGGCATGAACATCGGTATACAGCGTGCATCGGGTGACTATATACAGATATTGAATTCTGGTGACATGCTTGCCGCTCCTGACGTCACAAAGCGGATGATGGAGGCTATGCACCAATTGGAAATTCGAGATAGTAGATTGGAGAATGAAGGACGAATCCCAGTTCTCTATGGCAATATGTTAAAATCATACGATGGAAAGACGATTATCAATCGTGATACATGTGGAAATGGTATGTACACACCAGAGTCGTTCTTATATTTCTACAAGGGTACATTGAATCATGACTGCGCATATATTCGTCGAGACTTATTTGAGAAATATGGCTTGTATAACGAGCAAATGAAGATATGTTCCGACTGGGAGTGGTATGTCAAAGTGATAGCATTGGGAGATGAGGAAGCGGTATATACAAATATCGATGTGACTATATTTGATATGAATGGAGTTAGCGAGAGTGGGGGGAAGAATGCTGAGTTGATTAAGAACGAGAGACGAGAGTATTTGGAGAAAGTACTTCCTGCATCGGTGCTACATGATTACGATGTTTTCGCGTTCCCCATATTGCAATACCAACGCTTGAAGAAATATCATTTATGGGGATTAGTGTACTTTTTGGAACGCGTTCTGTTTAAACTTGAAAAATGGGGAGTTCTGCGATGAATATTTCTTTTATCATACCCGTTTATAATGTAGAGAAGTATTTAGCAAAATGTCTGGATTCGGTGCTGGTGGGGAATATGTTCACCGGACAGGTGATTTGTATCAATGATGGTAGTACGGATGGGAGTGTGGCTATATTGGAGGAGTATGCAAAGAAATATCCGAATATAGAGATTATTACGCAACCGAATTCAGGGTTAAGTGCTGCACGAAATGCCGGAATCAAGGCTGCTAAGGGAGAGTATGTGTGTTTTTTGGATAGCGATGATTATTGGGAACCGAATGTATTGGGAGGATTAATGGCACAAATATCGCGAGATAATTTGGATGTTTTACGTTTCAAATATCAGAATGTTAATGAACGATACGAGGAGTTTAATCCGTATAAGCGAGATCAAAGGTTAGATAATGACTATTCTGAGGAGCCTACGGATGGCGTGTCCTTCCTTAATACGCGCATGAATACGCAGTGCTATGCGGTGATGTATATCATTCGACGAAACTTATTAGATGGATGCTCCTTTACTGAGGGAATGTACTTTGAAGATACAGATTGGACTCCTCGTATGCTTTGTAAAGCAAGGCGTGTGTCAAGT
>Ga0310690_10013048_pt1 | contig 10145 bp, 10 predicted proteins | sample AusTroGonzalo_MG_2_FD_207661 | JGI IMG/M metagenome (GOLD analysis project Ga0310690, IMG submission 207661) | Bovine rumen microbial communities from tropical cattle in Woodstock, Queensland, Australia - Gonzalo_04 (v2) (version 2) | ecosystem: Host-associated > Mammals > Digestive system >...
AGCGATTTTTAATCTCTCTAAAAAAGGAGGTACTTATGCAAAAGATTGGATTAGTAATAGCATTGCTTGTGTGCGCCTTGGTGGCGCAAGCAGGCGAATACGGCTATTTGGTGTTCACCAACACAAGTGGAACGACGACGGCGCTGACAGTAAATAACCTGTCGGCAACGGTGAGTGGTTCGACATTAGTGGTAACTAACGATGACGGCACGGTGAACTTCACGCTGACCGAACTGGCGAGTATGCAATTCTCCACGTCGGACACAGTAACGGCATTGGAGAATGTGATTAATGGCAACGAAGCCGTGTCGGTATTCAGCATGACCGGCGTTTCGTTGGGTACATTTAGCAGCATGGTTCAGGCAGCAAGTGCACTTCCTGCAGGCGTGTACGTGATTAAACAAGGTGCTCACACACAAACGATGGTAGTACGATGAGACGCTTTATAATTGGTAGTTTGTTATTGGTCATTGGTCATTTGACCTTTGCGCAGGTGAACATGGCAGACACGTCATACTACGTGTTAGTGACGTATAACGGCACATCGGCAACAATAGAGATGACGGCAGATGTTGCGAACTATGTCACCTATAATGTAAATGGTGCCCATGTGACCGTTACTTCAACGGCCTCGGAAGCAGTTAATGAAATCACCTATGGTCTGACCGGTACGACGACGGATGGTTCGTTCACGCAGGTTGGTACGTATAAGGCGACCGTAGAGTTATTCGGAGTAAGCATCACCAATCCTTCGGGACCTGCCATCGACCTTCAAAACGGTAAACGAATTGAGATAAGTGCCAAGAAAGAGACGGAATCTACGCTCACGGATGGCACCTCGGCAACCGCTGACGCATGGAAAGGCGCACTGCAATGCAAAGGACATATCCAGTTCAAAGGAAAAGGTGTACTTAATGTCTATGGTCATTATAAGCACGCCATCCGAGCCGGTGAGTATATTGAGGTAAAGAACTGCACGATTAATATCAAGTCGGCTGTCAAAGATGCTGTCAACTGCAATCACTATTTCTTAATGGCAAGCGGTGAGATGAACTTGAGTGGTTTTGGAGACGACGGTATTCAAGTATCCATAGAAACAGACGACACCTCCTCTTCGGACAATACCGGAAACTTTAGCATGACCGGCGGAACAATTAATATCACCATGGGTTCGGCTACAGGCGAGGCCGTCAAAGCGGAAGGTACGCAAAGCGTAGCAAGTGCAGCAACACTGAATATAATCGAAGGTGCTGACGCCGTTGAGAATGTGCAAGGTGACCATATACGAAGCACAAAGATGATCCTTGACGGTCGCGTGGTGATCGTGCACGGTGATAAGGTAATAGATCTTTTAGGTAACGAAATCAAGTGAAAGGAAAAAGAAGTATGAAGACGAATAGAACGAAAATAGTCTGTGCGCTGTGCGCTGTACTCTGTGCTCTTTCGATCAGTGCGCAGACGCTGAATGTGAAGGTAGGTAACGTGACCTATCAGTTCCCCGCAGCACAGGCAGGAGCAATGCCTTACGACAATGGTACGACGCTGACGGTGATGAACAAAGCGTTCACGCTGAGCGAAGTAACAAATATGTATGTCGATGAGACAGAAGTGACGGACGGTGCCATCAATGTGGTCTATAGCGGTTCTTCTGCTGCCATCTCTGTAGCCGGTAACATCGCGCAATACGTGACCATCACGCAGTCCGGTGCGCACGTCAAGATTGACCAAAGCAGCAGTTTGGCAAATGAAATTACTTACACGCTCTCCGGTACAACGACCGATGGTGAGTTTTATATGTCGGGTAGTTACAAAGCAACTCTGGTGTTCAACGGTCTTACTTTGACCAATGCCACTCCTGTGTATTCGGGAGCTGCCGTGCATATCCAAAACAGCAAACGCATCGATGTGAAGGTAGCTACCGGCACAACGAACACCTTGGTTGATGCTTCGACGGGCAGTCAGAAAGGTGCGTTGTATATCAAAGGCCATGCGGAGTTCAAGCAGAAAGGTACGCTCAATATCACAGGTAACGTGAAGCATGGTATCAAGTGCGGCGAGTACTTCTCAATCAAGAATGCCACTGTCAATGTGCTCTCAGCGGTAGGCGACGGTATCAACTGCGAGCAGTTCTTCCTCATGGAGAGCGGTGCAATCAACATCAGCGGTACAGCCGATGACGGTATCCAATGCGATATCGAAGATACCACCACAGGTTCGACCGGACAGACGACCGATCATGAAGGAGAGGACAGCGGAAATGTATATATCAGCGGCGGAACGATCACCGTTTCGGTTACGACAGCGGCGGCCAAGGGTATTAAGTCCGAAGGCGATATGTACATCACCGGCGGTACGATCACAGCCACCACTTCCGGTGGCGGAGCATGGGATAGCGATGACCTCAAAACCAAATCGTGTGCCGGACTGAGTGCGGACGGTAACATCGCCATCAGTGGCGGTTCGCTCAACCTCGAGAGCACCGGTGCAGGCGGCAAGGGCATCAGCGGAGACGGTACCTTCGCTCTCAGCGATTCCGCATCCATCGTCATCACTACCAGCGGTCAAGCCGTAGTTGCTTCGTCCTCCGGATCGCTGAGCGTTGTATCCAACTCGAGCACGTTAGACCACTATGATACCGACTATAAATCTTCGCCTAAAGGCATCAAGATCGACGGTGCGATAACGATTACGGGCGGTAAGGTGTCGGTTACTACCTCCGGTGCCGGTGGCGAAGGTATCGAGAGCAAATCAACGATGAACATCAGCGGCGGAGAAGTGGTTGTCAACGCCTATGACGATGCGCTCAATGCCGCATCACACCTCACCATCAGCGGCGGTATGGTCTATGCGCATGCCACCGACAACGACGGTATTGATGCCAACGGCAACTGCTATATCCAAGGCGGTATCGTCTATGCGATTGGTGCATCTTCGCCCGAAGTGGCGATTGATGCCAATACGGAAGGCGGCTACAAACTCTATGTCACCGGTGGAACCATTGTTGCTATCGGAGGCTTGGAGAGCGGTGCCAGCATCAGCGGCGGTACGTGTAAGCAGACCAGTTCATGGACCGGAAGCGCATGGTACGCGCTCTATAATGGTAGCGATGTAGCCTTGGCCTTCAAGACTCCGACCAAGTCTTCATCCGGCGGTGGCGGAGGACCCGGCGGTGGCGGCGGACCCGGCGGTGGCGGCGGAAGCAGCCAGAACCTGGTAGTATATACCTCTTCCACACCGACCCTCAAATCCGGTGTTACAGCAAGCGGAACAGAGATCTTCGACGGAATGGGGTATTACCCGGCTACGGTCACAGGTGGTTCTTCCGTTACCCTTTCCAGTTATAGCAGCTCTTCTGGTGGCGGTCCCGGCGGACATTAAGGATGAACAAAATGACACGCATATTACAGACGTTTGAACCGATCTCGCTCGGTGAGATGGAGAGCGTAAAGCTAATGAACCGTATCGACACCAAATACGCGGTGCCGATGGCGGTTCTTCCGCTCATATTGGAGGCTGCGCAAGCGGATTATTTCGTGCAGGAGATAGACGGCAAACGTGTTGCTACCTACGACACGATGTACTACGACACGGACACGCTGGATATGTACATCCGTCACCACGACCGCCAACTTGTGCGGCAGAAGATACGCGTACGGCAGTATGTGGATAGCCACCTTACGTTCTTGGAAATCAAACGTAAGAACAACAAAGGGCGCACGAGCAAGAAACGAATCGTCGTGCCGGGTTTTGACATCACAGCCGACACGCCGAGTGTGCTCAAGCATAAGCGCAAAGAGGACGAACAGGTGACGGTGGCGAGTTTTATTGATGCCAAGAGCCGGTATGAATGGTCAGAGATCACGCCGCATCTATGGACCAAGTTCCACCGTATCACGCTGGTCAATAAAGCCAAGACCGAGCGGCTGACGATAGACATGGACCTTGTGTGGGATAATGTGGTCAGCGGCGAGAAAAAGACGTTTGAGGATCTCGTTATTATTGAGTTGAAACGCGATGGAAACGTGCCGTCCAAGATGACGCATATCATGTTGGATCATCGCATCCATCCGCTCAAAATCAGCAAGTACTGTATCGGCACAGCCCTCACCACGCCGGGAATAAAGAAGAATCGTTTCAAAAAGAAGATTCGTGCCATCGAAAAAATGTTAAATGTTTAATGTTTAAAGTTTAATGATATGCTTTTTCAAGTTGATTTAGCTAACCCGACGTTGGAGTTTTTGACCGACGATCCGGACATCGCTGCCCGTTTTGGAACCAGCGACAGTATTTCGTACCTCATGCATAACATCGCAGACTTCCTGCATGTAAGTGAGAACCTGATCACCATGCCGTTGATGTTCCTCTTCAACCTGTTGGTTTCATGGATTCTCATATACGGCATCTATTATCGCTACAGCCGTCGTCGCGACTACTATGTGCAGTTCATGCTCTTCTCCAGTGGTATGTTCCTGCTGCTGTGGTTGATGCAGATACTGGATATACAGACCGGGTTCGTATTAGGCCTGTTTGCCATCTTCGGTATGATCCGTTACCGCACGGAGACGGTGCCTATTCGCGAAATGAACTATATGTTTCTCATCATCGCTATCTCCGTCATCAACTCCCTGAGCCTCAAAGCCGACGGTCTGGCATGGTATTTGTTGCTCTTTGCTAACATCCTGATGCTGGCTTTGGCATACGGATTTGAGCTTTGGAACGGACGCAAACGTATCTCCACGAAGATTATCCTCTATGAGAAGATTGAGAATATCCGTCCGGAGAACCGTGCAGCGCTGATAGCTGATCTCGAAGAACGTACAGGATTGAAGGTGCTCGACATTGAGATCGGTCATATCGACTTCCTCCGCGATGTAGCGTATATCAAGATGACCTATCCGCTGGAGAAAGGCAAAATAACCAATAGTATAGATCAAATCACCAAATTTAAGTAAAGATGAAGGGTTTTAGGCTCACGATTATAGGTGTACTGTTACTATGCAGTATCAGTTCGTTCGCTTGGGATTATGATTCCGAGGAAGCGGTTACAGGAAACGTGGTTCAACTGCGTTTCGGGGCGGAGTTCAATAAGAAATGGAAAAACGGCTTACGTCTGGGCATTAGCGAGGATTTGCGTTTTGATGTATACAACTCGTTGGTCGGACCATCGTTCCGCAAGTCATATACGACCCTTGACTTCGGTTATAAGCCTATCGAGTACGTCAAGTTAGACCTCGGCTACACGCTCAAGATTCTTGGCCCCGACAGCACGTGGTCGGCTACTAAAAAAGCGGATGCCAACGAGTGGATTCGCCATCGGGCTTTCTTTAGTGTAACGGCGTCGTACACCTTCGACTACGCTAAGATCTACCTGCGCGAGCGAGTACAGATGGACGCTCGTACGGATAGTGTGAATGTGCTGGAGAAGAACAAGATCGATTGGTGCTTGCGCTCAAAGCTCGGAGTTGACTTTCTGGTACCCGGCAAACCTGTGAAACCCTACCTTTGGGTGGAGCTCATCAATACCCTCAATGCGCCCGAGTACCAACAGAAGAACGGACATCAGTTTATCACTTCCATGCGCCCCCAAGTCGGCGTCAAATGGCGCGTCAGCCGACTCAGCAGCCTCGATTTCTACTACCGTTTTACCTACGGCTACGACCGCGACATCAATATCACTAAGAAGAAAGGCTATATCCAACTCACCGAGGAAACGCTATATATGCACTCCATCGGTATTGCTTATAATTTAGATTGGTAAAAGATTATGAAATATTTCGCAGAAATTAATAGTGCCCTTGTGGCTAAGAAAAAGTTTTGGATAGTTTTACCTCTGGCGCTTATAGTGCTGATGGGAACAAGTTGTAGCAAAGACGATGAGGTTAGCAGCGGTTCTGCAGCTTCGAACACTACCAACACGGGCGATGACACGTCGGATTTCGTGGAAAATGAGACATGGTCATCTTCCATCTCTATCATGTGGAACGGCACGTCTGTGACCATTTCCGGTTCGGTAGATGGCGTTAGCGTTGCGAATGAAAACGGATACGTCACCATTACTTCTACTGCCAAACTCGTCGAGTATGTACTCAGCGGTAACGGAACAGGTCAACTGAGTATCTATAGCGATTACAAATTTAAGTTATCGCTCGAAGACCTGACCCTAGCTTGCTCCGATGGCCCGGCCATCAATAGCCAGTGCAAGAAGACCTGCTACGCCGTTTTGGGCGGTACGAACACCTTGACTGACGGCAGTTCATATGCTTCGTCATCCGAAGACCGCAAAGCCGCTTTCTTTAGCGAAGGACAGATTTGCTTCTCGGGTTCGGGTAGCCTGAGTATCACCGGTAACTACAAACATGCCTTGGCCTCGGATGACTATATCCGTCTCTGCTCGGGCACCGGCACGATGATTCTAACCGCCAAAGGCAGCGACGGCATGCATGCTAATGACGGTATCATCATCAACGATGGTACACTGACCATCAGTGCTGTGGAGGAAGGTATCCAATGCGACACCAGTAGCGTAGTCATTACCGGAGGAACGATAGACATCACCAGCTCGACCGACAAAGGTATCTTGGCGTATGCCAACATCGATATCAGCGGAGGAACAATCAAGATCACCAGTAAGTATAAGTGTATCAAGACGCAGAGTAATCTTGTCATCTCTGGCGGTACAATCACGGCTGTGGCAACCGGTACTTCATCTTCGTCCGGTACACCCGAAGGTATCGAAGCCAAAGGAACGATCACCATCTCCGGTGGTCAGATATATGCACAAGCCAACGACGATGCCATCAATAGTGGTGGTGATATGACTATCACCGGCGGATACGTGTGTGCTTATTCTACGGGCAATGACGGACTCGATGCTAACGGTAATTGCTACATCCAAGGCGGTCTGGTTTATGCCATAGGTGCTTCTTCGCCCGAGGTGGCGATAGATGCCAACTCAGAGGAACAAAAACAACTCTATGTACAAGGCGGAACGCTGGTGGCTATAGGCGGTCTGGAGAGCGGTGCAAGCTTGACGCAGACCTGTTATTCGGCTTCGTCGTGGAGCAAGAGTACCTGGTATGCCCTTACCGTGGGGAGCGATGTGTTCGCCTTCAAAACACCAAGCAGCGGAGGCACTACCCTTGTCGTATCCGGTGCTTCTACACCGACGCTCACATCGGGTGTCAGCGCTTCTGGCACCGCCATCTTCAGTAGCATGGGGTATTATCCTGCATCTGTTTCCGGCGGTTCATCCGTCACCCTTTCTACCTATAGTGGAGGTAATTCCGGTGGTGGCCCCGGTGGTGGAGGTAATCCGGGTGGCGGTGGTGGTCCCGGTGGACACTAAAAAAGTGAATAGTAAATAGTTAATAGTAAAAAGTATGAAAAAGATAATTATCTGTATTCTGTACTCTTTAATCTGTATTCCAATGATGGCCCAGAGCCTACTTACACCCGAACAACTCGCCAAACGCGAGCGAAAGAAAAACCTGACTGTCAAGGAATGGAATACTGACAGCAAGACCAACACCCGCTGGTTGGATCGCGTCAAAGTGTATGACGACCAAGGACGTTGTATCGAAGAGATTGAGTACGCCACATACGGTCAGAAATGGCGCGTGACGTATAAGTATGACGATGTGACAGGCAAGGTAGTGGAGGAAGTGGAATACAATGACCGCAATCGTCCTACGCGTATCAAGAAATACGAGTGGAATGAGAACGGCACCAAAGCCAAACAATACAACTACTTGCCCAACGGTAAACTCTATTCCGTCAAGGTGTACGAGTACATCTTCTCGGATAAATAGCTAAAAAATCCTACATATATTTGCGTATGTGGGATTTTTTCTGTATCTTTGTGCCAAAATTGATGCAATAGTTATGAAAAAACTATTCACCCTTGCACTTGCGGTTTTATCGTTGGTCGCCTGTGCGCAGAAACAAGAAAACATTATGGAAAAGAAAGCTTTAGTAGTGTTCTTCTCCCATGCGGGCGAGAACTACGCAGTAGGTAACATCAAAGTCGGTAACACCAAGATTGTAGCTGATTATATCAGCGAACAGACGGGCGCTGACCAGTTTGAGATCGTCACGCACAAGTACGATGGTATGGCGTATACGCCGCTGACCGAGTTGGCACAAGAAGAAGCGCACACCAATGCGCGTCCTGCCTTCGAGGGCAAGCTGGAGAACCTCGACCAATACGATGTAGTGTTCATCGGCGGACCTATTTGGTGGGGAACATATCCGCAAGTTATGTTCACGTTCTTCGACACGTATGACCTCAACGGCAAGACCATCTATCCCTTTACGACGCACGAAGGCAGCGGCTTGGGGCATACCGTGAGTGACCTCAAACGTGCCTATCCGCAAGCCGATGTCAAACCCGGCTTCAGCATCTACGGTCACGAAGTGCGCTCGAACAAAGCCAAAGTGGAGAAATGGCTCCGCGAGGCAGGATTTTAGTACTTGTAACAGACACACTAAACAACATACATTATGAAACACATCACATTGAACGATGGTGTACGTATTCCCGCTTTCGGGTTCGGCACCTATCTGATTCCCGCCGACGGCAGCACTTACAAGGCTGTGCGTGAGGCGCTTGACCTCGGTTACCGGCATATAGACACCGCAGCCGCCTATTTCAACGAGAAAGAGGTGGGACAGGCGGTACGTGACAGCGGCATCGCACGTGAAGAGATTTTCGTTACCAGCAAACTGTGGCTGCAGGACTACGGTCACGAAAAGGCGGTCAAGGGCATCGAAGCCTCGCTGCGCAAACTTGACATCGGCTACATGGACCTCTACCTCATCCACCAGCCATACGGCGATGTGCCGGGCGCATGGCGGGCGATGGAGGAAGCCAAGGCGGCCGGACATATCCGCTCCATCGGCGTGAGCAACATGACGCCCAAGATATGGAACGCCTTCGTGCCGCATTTCGACACCCTGCCGTCCGTCAATCAGGTGGAGTACCACCCGTACTGGCAGCAGAAGGAACTGCGTGCGCTCATGGACGCCAACGGCGTGTTCATCGAGTCGTGGGGACCGCTCGGACAGGGCAACAAGGAACTGCTTTCTGATCCGGTTATCATCGCGTTAGCAGGCAAGTACGGCAAGGACGCGGGGCAGGTCATTCTGCGTTTCCTCGTGCAGGACAACATCATCGTCTTCCCTAAGTCCACCAAACCCGAACGAATCAAGAGCAACAAGGACATCTTCGACTTTGAACTGACGGCTGAAGAGATGGATGCCATGCGTGCGTTGGACCGCGGTCATGGCCGTCACGACCCCGATGCACCCGGTGTCGGCGAGTGGCTTCTCAGTGCTTTCGATGTACATAAAGAGGATTGATATAAAAAAATATATTATGCAAGATTCAATTTTCGCCCCGACCACGTTAGGTGGCATACAACTGCGCAATCGCATCATTCGCGCAGCAACGGACGAGTCGATGGGCGATGCCAACGGCTTCCCGACAGGCAAACTGACTGCGCTCTATGAGCGGCTGTCAAAAGGAGAAGTAGGCGCCATTATCACCGGATATATTGCCGTCGCGGAAAACGGAAAGAGCACCTTTCCGGGGATGTGTACGCTGGAGACGGACGACAAGATTCCCCCCTACCTGGCACTGACCGATGCCGTGCATCAGTACGGCACACCGATTATCGCGCAGATTGCACATTGCGGCGCACAGGGAGCAGCCCGATACGGTAAAGTGTGCGCGCTCAAAGAGGACGAGATACGTACCATCATACGTCAGTTCATCGACGCCGCTATCCGTGCTTCGAAAGCAGGGTTTGACGGTGTGGAACTGCATTGCGCACACGGCTATCTGCTGAGCGAGTTCCTGTCTCCCAAGAAGAACAAACGCCGCGATAGCTGGGGCGGTTCAGCCGAAAACCGTTTCCGTATAGTGGACGAGATTCTTCGCGGCATCAAAACAGTCCTGCCTCAGTTCCCCGTTTGGGTAAAGCTGAACGGCACTGAGAAAGGTGGTGTCACCGAGGATCATGCTGCCGGATATGCCGCAATGATGGAGCAGGCAGGAGCTGATGCAATAGAAGTGTCGTGCGGCTTGTCGGAGGATGTGTTCATGTTCGCCAGAGGACGTGTACCCTTCGATATGATATGTCACGATT
>Ga0310690_10013049_pt1 | contig 10145 bp, 7 predicted proteins | sample AusTroGonzalo_MG_2_FD_207661 | JGI IMG/M metagenome (GOLD analysis project Ga0310690, IMG submission 207661) | Bovine rumen microbial communities from tropical cattle in Woodstock, Queensland, Australia - Gonzalo_04 (v2) (version 2) | ecosystem: Host-associated > Mammals > Digestive system >...
AACTACTCCCTGAACGAATTCAAGGGAGATAAGATGACGCTGTTCAAACTGGTCTACAGTAACGAACTGAAAAAGGTCTCCGCTCACTCCGATGTGAAGGAAATGACCGTTACAGACGACATGGAGGTGACGAAGGAGCCGCTTCCGAAGGGAGAGTACATGTACCGGTACGTGGTCCGGGATGTATTCGGAAACCGGATTGTCAGCGGCGATCTGTTGCCTGTCAACTGGGACGGGAAAAACGTCAGTTATCCGATCGAAACAGAAGAAGAGCAGTAATAATCAGAGGAGGAAAACAAGATGAAAAACCGTTTTTGCAAAGTGCTGATTTACCTTACGTGCCTGGTTATGACCATGCTGGTGCTGTGCGCAGGAACCGCGTCGGCGGAAAAATATACGGAATTTTTGGGGAAGCCGTTCCCGGATTTCACGGCAACGGATACCGAGGGGAACACCTTCACCCTGTCCGAGGCCCTGAAAGATCATCAGGCGGTACTGATCAATCTCTGGGCGACCTGGTGCGGCCCGTGCCTGCTGGAGTTTCCGTATCTGAGTGAAGCCTATCAGAAGTACAGCGACCGGGTTGCTTTTATCGCCCTGAGCGTGGAACCAAAGGACACGATTGAAGATATCACGGAATACCGCAAGGAAAACAGCGTCTCTCTCCCTATGGGGCGTGATGAGGGCGAGGAACTGTACCAGTATATCCGCACGAACAGTGTTCCCGACACCGTGGTTGTGGACCGCTTCGGCAATGCTGTCTTCTTCCATGACAGCACTTTCAGAAGCACAGAGGACGTGGAGCGCGTTCTGAACGCGGTCCTGGGTGACGGCTATACGGAGACGGCTGTGATGAACGGGATCCCCAGAGATGCTTCCACTCAGGCATTCCCCGTGTCCGCGGCGCGGGCGCTTTATCCGGACGGCGACTATAAAAAGGCCTATATTTACGCTGAAAAACTCGAAAAGCCCGTCACCTGCTGGATCATCCCGGATGAGTCTGTGATCATGCGGATCGAGGTCGCCGCGGATGACGATATTCCCCTGATGGTTTACGGGGAAGCGTACATGGGGACCAACACGTATGTCAAAGATCTGCTGGATCCGAAAACCGGCACCTATGCCTACGAACAGCGCATGCCTCTGCCGGAAGAGGAGATACCGGTTTTCCAGATCGGGCTGTTTAATGGCGATGAAGAAGAGTTCACGGAAAAAGACGTTATAGCCTATCTGGTGAAAGAAGTAAACGGCATCGAAGAAATGGCGAACATCTTGAAATCCGAAGGATACGAGGGGGTTCACTGGGAATACGCGGACGAAAACGCCCCGGCAGAAAACGCCCCGCAGGCTTATATCGTTCATGTGGTGGACCAGGACAACAAGCCAGTGGCGGAGGTCACGGTAAATTTCTGCACGGACCAGGCTTGCGTGCCGAACGAATCCGATGAGAACGGAACGGTCACTTTTACCGGCGCGCCGGATGTCTATCACGTGCAGATCGTCGATGTACCGGAAGGATATAGCTGGGATGAGAGCTATGACATGTATACCACCCGCGAATACGGCGAGTGGGTTCTGCGGGTCCGGAAGGACTGAATGCTAAAAACCTTATTTCCCAAAACTGTCCGACAGCAGGCTATGCAGCCTGTTGTCGGACATTGTTTTATCCGGATGACAGCTTTGCTTTGCGGTTATCTTCCCGGGAACTGCTCAGCAAGGAAGTTCGCTACATATTCGCTGTATGATTTCGGATCAGTGAGGATGGACATCGCGTGCCCCGCACCGGGGAACAAATGCATTTCAGCATATCCTTTTGTGGCTTCCTTCATTCGTTCGCTGTGTTCCGGCGGGATGAAACGATCGTCCGCGCCGTGGAGGAACAGGATCGGGATTGTATTTTTATTCAGGCTCTCGATCGGCCGCATCCGGCTGAAAGAATAACCGAACCGGATCCTGACGCACACGGATGCCAGATCGAACAAGAAACCCGGGGCATGCATTTCCGCTGCCTTGACCTTCAGCACCGGAACAATATCACTGAACCCGCAGTCCGCCGCAACGAAATCGACCGGCGGCTTTTCCTCCAGCACCGCGATGGAAGCGGCGGCGCCGAGAGATTCGCCGTGAATACCGAAGAGAGAAGCATCGGGATAGCGCTCCCTGCTGTCCAGGATCATCGCCAGCAGGTCTTTCCTCTCCCGGACGGTATAGGTACAGAAAGTCGGCTCGTTGACCCCGTGGCCGCGCAGGTCGTAAACAATGACATTAAACCCCTTCTCCAGATACATGGCGGCATACTTCATGGAGCCGAACCGGTTGCCCGTATTTCCGTGGGAGATGATGACAAAACGGTTCGTATCCCCGGGGTTCTTCAGGAACTGGGCATGGAGGATATACCCGTCGTAGCTGGTCACGGTATAATCCTTCTTTTCCAGCGGATCATACCAGGAGAGGTCAACATGCTCCTCCTGTTCCTGCCAGGCGCGCCCTTCCGCCAGAGTACAGGGTTTTACCGCCATGATCAGGCTGGCGATGAAGAATCCTGCCGCGATCATGAGAACGACCAGGACCGCGATGACAATGCCGACGATCAACATACCGTTTTCTCCTCTCTGCTGTGCAGATTATTCTGTTCTACGCCTGCTCATGGATTTCCTGCAATTCCCGGCTTGTTCCCCCGGACGCAGCTGGGTCTGTCCTGGCACAGGGACAATGGGTCGAGGAGTTTGACGACGGTTCGGTTTATGGAGCTGTTGAAGAAATGAATATGGACAAAACGGAACTTACATGATAAAATGTGGTCCGACTTAACAAGTAATTGCATAAAGATCGGTCTTTTCCGAACAGCGTTGAACCATGCTGATAAAAAGCAGCGGAGCGGCGATGTGACAGATACCGTTCCAATCAGTGCAGTGACTGAACAGGAGGAATTGCCAGTGAATAAAAAGTCATATTTCCCTATGCGCATTATCATGGCCGTCTGTCTGGTTTCTTTTCTGTGTGTGCTATGCAGTTTTTCCTTTGCAGAAACGCACAGCGGGACATGGGGTGATCTGACCTGGAATTTATCAGAAGAAGGAGTCCTGACTGTTTCGGGCAATGGACCGATTAATGATTTTCCGGAACCTCCTGCGGAAGAACCTGTAGAAGAATCTATGGAAGAACCTTCTGCGGAAGAACCTCCCGCTGAAGAACCTTTCGGGGAAGCGTGGCATGCATATAGTGCTCAGATTAAGAGCATCGTGATAGGGAACGGAATAACAAGCGTCGGGAAGAGAGCGTTCTCAACCACTGACGCAACAAGCATAACGATTCCGGATACAGTAACCATGCTGGATCAGCAGGCTTTTGCTGATAACGTATGTCTGGAAGAAATCGTTATTCCAAACAGCGTGACCAAAATCGGCGCATCTGCATTCGAGATGTGCGGCCTCAAAAGTATCGTTATTCCGAATGGAATTACCACGATTGAAGGATACACATTCTGGCGATGCTCTGATTTGAGCACGGTTGTGTTACCTGACAGTGTGACCAGCATCGGAGACGGTGCTTTTATGGAGTGTGAAGGCAGCGGTATCCAACTGCCTAAAAAACTTGTAAGTATCGGCAAAGATGCTCTTAGCTGGTGCTGCTTCAAAACCATCAGCATTCCTGAAAGTGTTACTGAGATCGGAGAAAGTGCCTTTCTTGGGTGCGGGGACCTTGAAACGATTACTTTACCCGCATCAATCAATAAAATTGAAGCCAGTACTTTCAATTTCTGCACTCAGATGAGCAGCATCACGTTCACTAAAAATGTCGGAACCATAGGCGCAGAAGCTTTCTCTGAATGCCAGGCACTGAAGGATGTCTATTATTCCGGTACCAAGGAGGATGCTGAAAAAATAGCGATCGATATCGGTAATGAGAATCTGCAGGGAGCCACCTGGCATTATTCGGGAGAAGAAACCTGGACGATCAAATTTGACGCCAACGGCGGCACCGGCACCATGAATGATGTTACGGTAAAGAAGGGCGATCAATATACGCTTCCTTCCTGCGGCTTCACCGCTCCTTCCGGAAAGGAATTTGACAAATGGGACAAAGGTACGCCCGAAACAGCGATAGAGATCACAGCAGATACCGTAATCACCGCATTATGGAAGGACCAGGGGCCGCCGCCCCCTGCGTCCATCACGCTCAGCAAAAACAAGGTGATCTTCGAGGGCGTTGACCGCCAAATCATAACCGTTACTTTCTCGGATCCGGAGGATTCCATCGCCAGCGTGACATCCGAAGAACCTGCGGTTGCTAAGGTCCGTTTTTCCGGCAACAAATTTACTGTTTCCTCCTCGAAGAAAGCAGGTAAAACGTCCGTTACCGTTACGACCGTGAAAGGCGCAACGGCTACGCTTCAGGTTAAAGTAAAAGAAAACTGGGTATTGAACGCACGGAAGATTACCCTGAAGAAAGGAAAAACATTCAAAATCAAACTTCTGGCGGTACCTTCCAGCGTAAAGATGAAAGCATTCAAAAGTGACAAACCCCAAATTGCCACCGTGGACAGCAAGGGCAAGGTCAAAGCAATCAAAAAAGGCAAAGCCATCATCACAGTCACGCTGAGCAACCGTAAGACGCTTAAGCTCAGAGTCAAAGTGAAATAAAAAGGCCCGGATCCGATGATGATCCGGGCGGGTCCGGCTTCCGGAAGAGTCAGAGAGAATTTCTGCTGACTCAGCCGAATTCGTGCCTGAAGTGATTTTCACAGGCCTTTTCCAGTTCGTTGACAACAATCTTCAGCGTCTTGATCCGGGCGTATTTCTTGTCGTTCGATTCAATGATGAACCAGGGAGCGTTTTCCGTGCTGGTCTTCTTCAGCATCTCATCGACAGCTTCTTCATACTGCGGCCATTTCTCCCGGTTGCGCCAGTCTTCATCCGTGATTTTCCACTGCTTTTCGGGGGTGTTCTGCCGGTCAGTAAAACGAGCCAGCTGGGTATCCGAATCAATATGAATCCAGAACTTCAGGAGAACGGCGCCCCAGTCGGTCAGCTGACGCTCGAACTCGTTGATTTCGTTATAGGCCCGCTTCCAGTCCTTTTCGGTGCAGAAGCCTTCAAGCCGTTCCACCATGACCCGGCCGTACCAGGTCCGGTCGAAGATGCAGATGTGGCCCGTACGAGGCAGGCGGGTCCAGAAACGCCAGAGATACTGGCGATTCAGCTCGTGGGGCTCCGGTGAAGCGATCGGATGAACATCAAAACCCCGGGGATCCAACGGATAGGCGACCCGGCGGATATTGCCGCCCTTGCCGGCGGCGTCCCAGCCTTCGTAACCGAGAATGACAGGAATCTTTTTCCAGTAAATAATGTTATGCAGTACGCTCAGACGTTTCTGGAGCCTCTTGAGTTCCTTCCTGTATTCTTCATCGGAGATTGCGGGGGAAAGGTCTACTTCAGCAAGCTTCGGCATCTTGATGAGCGGGAACTTCTCCTCGTATGGATCACCGACATAACGACCTTTTTCAAGCGCTTTATCGATCATGGTGACCAGCAGTTTCATGGCATCCCGCACGGCAGCTTTTTTGCGCTGACCGTCGAGAATGTGCCAGGGAACGGTGTCATTGGTATCCTCCATAAACTCGTCGTAAGCCCTGAGGAACTTTTTGTATTCCCGGTGCTGCCACATATCATCCGGGGTGACACGCCAATCGGTCTCAACGTTCCAGCTGAGGGTTTCCAGTCGCTTATACTGCTCCTCCTCATCGATATGCAGGAAGATCTTGAGCAGGAGATACCCCCCGTTCCGCAACTGGCGTTCAAACTCATTGACGCTGCGGAGGCGGCGCTTGTATTCTTCCTTTGAAATCTCCAGCCGCAGGGTCTTGCGGACAGTGGCCTCCATCCAGCCGGAATCCAGGAAGATCAGCTTTCCGTTTTCCGGAATGGCGGTGGCATAGGGATAGAGGAAGGGATAGCGGGATTCACTCTCCGGAATCACGACAGGAGAAACCACGTTATAGAAACGGGGATCGATCTCGCTGATGATTTCCTTGATCAGACTGCCCTTGCCGGCTGCAGCCCAGCCTTCAAGGAGTATCAGGACGGGGAGTTTTGCTTCCCTCAGCTGCTGCTGCTGAGCGATCAGACGGGCACGGAGTTCTTTGATCTCATTTTTGAGCGTTTCTTTGTCTTCGGGTTTGTTTTTTTGAAAATCCTTCAGCATAACGGCCTCCTTCAGGGTCAGACTATACAGTTTTGCTTGTGAGAGCATTATACATGAAAGTGTATACAGTTGCAATTCCAAATTCTCAGTTCAGGAGAATACAGTGGACTTTCAGAGTCGGTTATGATAGGATTACATGGTTGTTTCAGGGTGTGATAACAAAAACGTTTTTCAAATTCTGCCGGGCAGGAATGTGCTTTGCGGGAAGGTGAAACGGAGGGATGCCTGTGCGTATGGATAAACTGACCGTGGGGCCGGTACAGACCTGCTGCTATATACTGTATCACGAAAACGGGCAGGAATGCATCGTAATCGACCCGGGGGATGAGCCTGAACGGATCCGAAAGCGGATCGGGGACAGACGAATTGCGGCTATTCTGCTGACGCATGGCCATTTTGACCATATCGGCGGGGTGACGCCGCTCATGGCAGAGGGGACCAGGCTGATGATTCATCCGCTGGACGAGCCGATGCTCAGCGATCCGGACCTGAACGCAGGAAAGGGTCTGCTGCGGAGAAGCATTACAGCGCCTCCTCCGACGGACCGGGTCAGGGAAGGCGACGAACTGACTATTGCCGGACTGGAGATCAAGGTGCTGCATACTCCGGGGCATACGCCGGGCAGCGTGTGCTATCTGATTGAAAACGAACTTTTTACCGGGGATACCCTGTTCGAACAAGGGTGGGGAAGAACGGACCTGCCCGGAGGAAACGAGCAAGAGATGTATGCGTCGCTGAGACGGATTATGCCGTTGGTCCGGCAATATCCCTTTCATCCGGGCCATTAAGCCGGGACGCCGGACATTTTTGTTCACGGAGCGTTGCGATGACAGAACTGGAGAATTATCTGGAAACAATTGAACCGGAACTGCGGGTGATGACGCGGCTGTTCGGGCTTCCGGAGAGCGTATGGGATGAACCGAAGCGTTTTGTACTGCAGACAACTGAAGCAGGTCATACTTACCGGATTACATTTACAGACGGAGAGGATGCGGCGAGACGTTCCGCCGCCATTCCGGACGATCCTGACGAGCGAATTCAGACCCTGCATCGAAAGCGGGCGGCAAGACGGCTGTGCAAACAGACGCTGTATGATCTTTGCAAAGCGAAGACGGGTATTCATCCGCCGTGGGGCAGCATGACAGGCGTACGTCCGACCCATCTGATGCTCGAGGCGCTGGCGGCGGGACTGTCTCCGGACGAAGCTGTCCAAAAGCTGACGAGAGAGTTTGATGTCATGCCGGAACGCGCGGCGCTGCTGGCGGAGATTGCGGCGGAACAGCAGAAACTTCCACAGCCGGGGGACCAGTGGATGGATGTCTATATCGGGATTCCATTCTGCACAACCCGCTGTGCCTACTGCTCCTTTTCCTCAGGAGAGATCGGCGACGGATCCCTGATTGCTCCTTATATGGCGGCACTGGAAAAGGAAATGCGGGCCTGTACGGAGATCCTGCAACGGAGCGGACGGACGATCAGGGCCCTGTACATCGGGGGCGGAACGCCCACCGCGCTGCCGGAGGAGGCATTTGCCGCGTTGCTGGAGAATACGGTTTTCCTGTTTCCGGGGGCAACGGAATATACGGTTGAAGCCGGCCGACCGGATACTCTGACGCGAAGCAAACTGAAAGCGATCCGGGATGCCGGTATCAGCCGGATTTCCATCAATCCCCAGACGATGAACGACCGGACGCTGGAGATTATCGGCCGGGCCCATACCGCACAACAGGTACGGGAAGCCTACGCCCTGGCCCGGGAAGAGCGAATTCCGCATATCAACATGGATGTGATCGCGGGCCTGCCGGGGGAAACGGAGAAGGATTTCGCACGGACGATGGAGGAAGCCGGGAAATTGCATCCGGAAAGCCTGACCGTGCATACGCTGGCGATCAAACGGTCGTCGAAAATGAGCCTGGAGAATCATCCGCTGCCGGACGGGGAAATGACGGCGAAGATGGTGGAACTCGGCCGAGAAACCGCCAGGGACATGGGGATGCAGCCTTATTATCTCTACCGGCAGAAATACATGGCCGGCAATCTCGAAAACACCGGATATGCCCTTCCCGGACATGCGTGCCTCTACAATGTGGATATCATGGAGGAAACCTCACACATCCTGGCAATGGGTGCCGGCGGCATTTCCAAGCGGATCTGGCCGGAAGAAGGACATATTACAAGAGCCCCGAATGTCAGCAATATTCCTGATTATCTCAATCGGGTCGATGAAATGATCAGAAGGAAAGAGGAGCTGTTTTTATGAGATGTGTGGTTCAGAGAGTAAAGGAAGCATCGGTAACCGTGGACGGAGAAACGGTCGGAAAGATCGGCCCGGGCGTCCTGGCCCTGATCGGGGTTTCTACAGAGGATACGGACAAGGATTATAAGTACATTCTGGACAAGGTGCCGAATCTTCGGATCTTTGATGATGAGAACGGGGTGATGAACCGTTCCCTGCTCGATGAAGGATTCAGTATTCTGGCTGTTTCCCAGTTCACCCTGTACGGAGACGCCCGGGGAGGACGGCGGCCGTCCTATATCCGTGCGGCGGCGCCGGAGGTTGCCAACGCGTATTATGAGCGACTGGTCAACGAATGGCGCAACAAAGGAATTCATGTGGAGACCGGGCGCTTCCGGACGGAGATGCAGGTGAGCCTGATCAATGACGGTCCGGTCACTATCCTGCTGGACAGCGAGAAAAATTTTTAAAAGGCCTGAGGGGTTTTCCTATCTGTAGACATCCAGAATATCCGATTTGTTGCGGAGGGCGCCCATAACCTTATCCATCTCTTCACGGGAATGGACATCGAGGGTGAGACGCAGGGTTGAGATGCGGGTCTTATCGTCATTCTGGATAGAGGCAGCACGGATGGATACGTTGTTTTCCCCGATAATGGTGGCGATCTCGCCGAGCATATTTACGCGGTCGTAGGCAATGATAGTGACGGTGGCATAGAAGGTATTCTGGCCGTCGCTTGCCCATTCGACGGGAATGAGACGCGCCTCTTCACCGGAGGCCGCATTGATACAGCCGGCTTTATGGATCGTGACCCCGCGGCCGCGGGTGATATAGCCGACGATCTCATCCCCGGGAACGGGGCTGCAGCACTTGGCGAAGCGGACGGGAATATCCAGATCCTCATTACCGGTGAGGACGATCCCGTGGTGGGCACGGTGCTGGCTGAGACGCTTTTCCTCAGAGACCATGTCTTCCACATTCCGAACGGTCTGCGGCTCTTCCTTCGCCTTCTGCTCCTCAATCAGCTTGGAAACCACATAGACGGCAGCCATGCCGCCATAGCCTACGGCGCCGCAGATATCGTCAAAGTCCGTAAAGCCGGTTCGCTTCAGGATGGGTTCATAATACTCCGGATGACAGAGATCGGACATCCGGACGCCGCGGCGGGCACATTCCTTTTCGAGCATGCCGCGACCGAGCTCAATATTCTCTTCTTTAAGGGCCTTTTTCAGGAACTGGCGGATTTTGGCCTTGGCCTGCGGCGTTTTACAGATACGGAGCCAGTCCGTACCCGGCCCCTTGGAAGAGGCGGAGGTCAGAATCTCAACCCGGTCGCCGGTCTCCAGAGGCGTATCCAGAGGAACGATTTTGCCGTTGATCTTCGCGCCGACGCATTGATTGCCAACGGCAGAGTGGATGCGATAGGCAAAATCCAGGGGGGTGGCCCCCTTGGGCATGGAGATCACATCGCCTTTGGGCGTGAAAAGGAAGACTTCTTCGGAGAAGAGGTCGGTCTTCAGGGTATCGAGAAATTCCCGGGAATCCCGGGTCTCAGTCTGCCAGTCAAGCATCTGGCGCACCCAGAAGAGCTTATGATCCAGATTATCCTCCCGGGATGCGCCTTCCTTATACCGCCAGTGGGCTGCGATACCGTATTCCGCGACGCGGTGCATTTCCCAGGTGCGGATCTGCACTTCGAAGGGGA
>Ga0310690_10013050_pt1 | contig 10145 bp, 9 predicted proteins | sample AusTroGonzalo_MG_2_FD_207661 | JGI IMG/M metagenome (GOLD analysis project Ga0310690, IMG submission 207661) | Bovine rumen microbial communities from tropical cattle in Woodstock, Queensland, Australia - Gonzalo_04 (v2) (version 2) | ecosystem: Host-associated > Mammals > Digestive system >...
CGGCAACTCGCCGCGGAGCTGCGCCGCCGTCCAGTCGGGGGCGTTGTACGGCGACAGGAACGCTTCCGGGTGCGGCATGAGCCCGAAGATGCGGCCGGTCGTGTCGCAGATGCCGGCGATGCTGTTGAGCGAACCGTTGGGATTTTCCGGGAAAGTCGTCGCCGCCTTGCCGTCGGCGCCGATGTAGCGGACCGCCGCGAGGTGGCGCTTTTCGATCTCGTTCAACACCGCGTCGTCCGCGACGAATTTGCCTTCGCCGTGGCGGAGCGGCAGCCGCACCGTGTCGATCCCTTTCGTGAAGACGCAGGGCGACTCGGGGTCGGCTTTCAAGGTGCACCAGTCGTCGCGGAAGACTCCGGAGTCGTTGTGCGCCAGCGCCGCCGTCTGGGTGAAGTAGTCACCGTCCAGCGCGGGCACCATGCCGAGCCGGGTCAGCGTCTGAAAGCCGTTGCAGATGCCGATCACGAGTTTGCCGTCGTCGACGAACTTCTGCAGCTGGTCGCGGAGTTTGAACTTGACGCGGTTGGCGAAGACCGTCCCCGAACCGAGGTGGTCGCCGAACGAAAAGCCGCCGATGAAAGTCAGCAGCTGGAATTCGTCGAGCGTCCGCCGTCCGTAGATGAGCTCGTTGAGGTGTACCTGTTCGGGGGTCGCCCCCGCGTACCTGCACGCCGCGGCAGTCTCCTTTTCGCAGTTGAGACCGAAGCCGGTGATGACCAGCGCCTTGACATCCGATTTTTTCATAAGCCGTTTATCCTGATCCAGTCGAAATTGGTTTTATTGCCGAAACATCTCCGCCGTGCCGGGTATCAGGTGTGGTAGTCGGCGTTGATCTTGACGTACTCGTGCGAGATGTCGCCGGTCCAGACCCAGTACGAAGCGTCGCCATCCTTGAAGTCGCAGCGGATGGTGAACTCCTTTTCTTTCACGACCCCGACCAGCGTTTCCTCGGGGGTGCCGGCGTCGCCGCCGTTCTTCACCACCGGTAGCGGTCCGAAGAAGACGTCGCACTTCGCCGGGTCGAATTTGGCCCCGGAATATCCGAGAGCGGCGACCACCCGCCCCCAGTTGGGGTCGTTGCCGTACCACGCGGTCTTGCACAAAAGCGAATTGGCGACCGCCTCGGCGGCGACCTTGGCGTCGGCGGTGCTGCGGGCGTTGACGACCTCGATTGTCACGAGTTTTGTGACGCCCTCGCCGTCGCCGACCATGCGGCGGGCGAGGTTCTGCAACAGCTTCAGCAGCGCCGCCTGGAACGCCGCCGCCTCGGGGGTCCCCTCGGCGATGCGGATCTTGGACGCGCCGTTGGCGAGCACCATCACGGTGTCGTTGGTGCTCATGTCGCCGTCGACGGTAATGCGGTCGAAGCTGTCGGCGGCGCAGGAATTGAGCATCTTCTGCAACAGCGCCTTGTCGACGCAGGCGTCTGTGGCGGCGATGCAGATCATCGTCGCGTGCGGCGCGGCGAGATGCGGATCGATCATCCCCGCGCCCTTGGTCATGGCGCCGATGGTGATCTTGCCATTCGGCAAAGCGACCTCGACCGCGGCCGCCTTGGGCACGGTGTCGGTGGTCATGATGGCGCGAGCCGCCGCGGCTCCGCCGTCGTCAGACAGCGCGGGAACGGCGAGTTCGACCCCCTTTTCGATCAGGTCCATCGGCAGCTGAACCCCGATGCGCCCCGTCGAGGCGACGGCGACGGCTTCGGGGGCGATGCCGAGTTTTTCGGCGACGATGTCGCAGGTGCGGCGGGAGTTCGCCAGTCCCTGCGCCCCGGTGCAGGCGTTGGCGACGCCGGAGTTGATAGCGACCGCCTGGAGTTTGGGCGACTTGAGCACCCGCTCGCGGCAGAGCAATACCGGAGCCGCCGCAAAAAGGCAGCTCGTGAAGACGCCGGCGAACTCCGCCGGGGTCTCGGTGTAGACCATGGCGAAGTCGGGAGCGCCGCTCCGCTTGAACCCCGCCGTCACCCCCGCGGCGAGAAATCCGGGCACGCTGGTGATGTTTCCGTCTTCGAGAAATTTGAAGTCATTCATCTATTTTGCCTCCCATGGCGGCTTTGACGTTTATCGAGATCCCTCCGCGCGGACGAAAGCGCCCGACCACCTCGGCGCGGCGCGGCGAACAGGCGGCGACCACCGCGTCGAGCACGGTATTGACGACCTCCTCGTGGAAAGTCGGGTGATTGCGGAAACTGTAAAGGTACAACTTCAGCGACTTGCTCTCGATGCAGAGCTTGTCCGGCACGTAGCGGAGCACGATGTGCCCGAAATCCGGCTGCCCCGTCACCGGGCACAGACTGGTGAATTCGGGACAATCGAATTCGATCACATAGTCCCGCCCCGAGAAGAGGTTGTCGAAACACTCGAGTTTCGCCTCGTCCGGGGACTTCGGATACCGGCGCTCCGACGCCGCCAAGAGCGTCAGCCGGTCGAAACGTGTTTTTTTCCGATCCTGCGGCATACCCGATCCCATATAATTAAACCGTTCTGCTTTCCTAAAGAAAAGAGTTGAGTTTGTACCCGACCCTTGTTATATTATATAACATAGCACTCAACTCCGCGAGTTGCGACTTGCGGAAGCGAAAATTCTTTGGAATTATCGCGCCGCCATAAAGGATGATATGAAACTCTTGCGTCAGATATTGCTGCCGGCGGTCCTGTTTCTCGCCGTCGCCCTCGCGGGCGGGGAGATGCGGCTGGTCGTCACGACCGATATCCACGGGAACTTGCGCAACCTCGCCGCACTGGCTCCGGAAATACGGAAGCACACCGACGACCGCACGCTGATCGTCGACCTCGGCGACACGGTCTCGGGGGAGTTCCCGTCGGAGTACGCGGAAAACTCGACCGGCATGGCGGAGGCGCTGAATATCCTCGGTACCGCGCTGTGGGTCCCCGGCAACCACGATTTCGCCATGGACAAGAAAGATTTCCGAGATTTCGTGCGCCGCTTCAAAGGGCGGGCCCTCGGCGGCGACTGGAACTTTGCCGGCGTCGGCGGCGAGCCTTTCGTCATCGTCGAACGCGGCGGGATCCGCTGCGCGGTGGTCGCGCTGACCGACACCAAAATGCCGCAGCGCATCCTGCCGGGGGCGGATATGACTTTCCGCGATCCGTTCGCGGTCCTGGACGAATGCATGAGGCGGATCCATGCGGCGAAACCGCACGTCGTGGTGCTGGCGTGGCACAACGGGCTCCACTCCAATCTGGGCGGCGTACGGGAAGTCCTGCGGCGTCACCCCGGCATCGACATCGTGCTCGGCGGCCACTCGCATCAGGAAATACCGGGGATGCGCCTCGGGCGGCGGACGATCTTCGTCCAAGCGGGGGCGCACGCTCGCGCCGCCGGGGTGGTGGATATCCGGACCGACGACGCGACGGGAAAAATAACCGGCATCAACTCGAAACTCATCCGCGGCGACCTCAACTCCCCCGACGCCGAACTCGCGGCGCTGGATAGACGGCTCTTCCTCGAAAGCCGCGGCATACGCTTCCGGGTGCTCGGGAATCACGCTCCGCCGCGCCCCGGGGAACGCAACGCCGAACTGGGGATATCGGGGGCGGAAGCGCTCCGCGCCGCCGGCAACGCCGATGCGGCGCTGTTGTGGCTCGGCACCGACGACCGCCCGCGGAAACGCACCGACTTCACCTACGGCGACTTGTACAGGATCCTGCCGCACCGCAACGAGCTGTGCGTACTGACGGTGACGCGCGATGAACTTTCCGCATTCATCGCCGAGCACGAACAACTGGTGCGCAAACGCGGCTATCCGCAGCAGCTCTTCGCGGCGGGGATCGTCATCCACCGCGCCGGCAACGGCGACATCACGCGGATCGACGCCCCCCGAAAAATGACTTTGGCGGTCAACGATTATCTCATTTCCGACAGTCGGGTGCTGCGCCCGGCGGCGTTCGACCCTAAGCGCGGATTCCGCCGCCTCGGACGCCTCGAACGCGACGTCGTCGCCGACGCGCTGACGGCCCGCCGAAACCGAAACAACTCCTCAACCAAATAAAGGATGGCATAAAATGAAAAAAATGTTGCTCGCTCTTTTGTTGACTTCCCTCTGCGCGTCTCCGCTTTTCGCGCTGCGCCCCGGCGACAAGGCGCTGAAACTCGAAAAACTGCGCATGGTGCGCGGCGCCGCGCCGGATCTGTCGCCGCTCGATTCCAAGACGCCGCAGCCGGAACTGCGCGCCGTGGTGTTCCTGCTCTGCCGCGCGGTCAATTCGATATCCACCGCCGCGATGCTCGACGACCTCTGCCGCAAAAACCAGGGTCGGCTCCAGATCACGATAATCACCCCCGATCCGACCATGGACGCCGAGGCCTTCAAGGTCGCGACCGGCGACCACCCCGTGCCGATCGCCGTCGACGTGGAGCGCAAGCTGACCAAGGAATACATGGCCGGCAATCTGCTCTATCCGATGGCGTTCCTCGTCGACCGCGACGGCGTGATCGTCTGGTGCGGCGAAGCGATGGACCTCGCGGAAAAAATAGCCCCTGCGTTGGAACGGAAGCTTTCCGTCAAGACCGAGGCCAAGATCGCCGAGGCGGTCGCGGAGCTCCAGCAATTGCTGCGCGACAACAGCGACACCAGGATGCGCCGGCTGACCGACCGGATATTCGAACTCGAGCCCGGCAATGCCGCCGCGATGCGCATCCGGCTCTTTTCGCTGGAAAACACGGGGCGCATCGACGACGCCCGCAAGCTCATCGACGGTCAGCTCAAGGCCGCCCCCAAGCTGGTGCGCCTCTACTTCACCGCCGTCGACTTCGCCGCCAGATACGGTTACTCCGACGCCGAACTCGAGCGCATCGTTTCCGCATTTTTCCGCAACATCGACGACCCGGACGCGCGCATCCGCATGGCGTGGATGCTGTTGGAGCGCTTCCCCTACCACCCGTCGGCACTGCGCGCGGCGGCGGGAACGCTGCGGAACAAGCTGCCGGAGCCGCCGATACGGCGCGCCAACGCCGCCGCCGCCCGGGCGCTGCTGGAATACCGCCTCGGCCACGTGGACAAGGCGCTCGAATACCAGCGCGAATCGGTGCGGATGCTGAATCAGGTCGGCACCGAGGCGGAGCTCGCCGAAGCCCAGCGCCGCGAAGCGTACTTCCGCGCCGTGCTGGAGCTGAAGTGATCCCGAAATATCGCCGTCCGGGCTTGAATTGCCCCAGCATGCGGTGTTATATTTTTCAGAAACATTTTTTACGGTGCGGGATCACGATATGAATTTCACGGAAAAGATAAAGGACTTCTTCGCCGGACGCAAGCGGAGGAAACTGCTCGCGGAGTATAAAACGCTCCGCCACGCCAGCGACGACCTGCTCGACGACGACCGGAAAAAGGAATTCGACGCGCTGATCGACGATCTCGCGCACTCGCCCGCGCCACATCGCGAGGCGATGGCCACCGCGCGCGGAGCGCTGGCGAAGATCGACCTCGGCATCCGCAATCCCGCCATACGCGACATACTGGATCTGCTGCTCGTGGTCGGCGCGGTGGCGGCGGGGATACGCGGATTGTTTCTGCAGCCGTTCCGCATCCCGACGGGCTCGATGCAGCCGACTTTGTACGGCATCCATTACCAATACCGCGACGGGAGCTGGCGCGACGAAGTCGCTCCGCCGCTGCAGTTCGCGCTTTTCGGACGGCGTCGCGCCGAACTCACGGTAACGGAAGATGGGCAGCTGGATCCGGAAAGCTTCCAAATGCGCGACGGACTCTTGAATACCGATACGAATTTCCGCATCGGCGGCCGGACCTACACCCTGCCCGGAGCCCCGGAAAAGGTCGTCGAATACGCCGAACTCACCCGGACGGACGAAGAACTGGGGACGATCCCGGACATCGAAAAACTCCACCGCCGCGGCGACAAACTCGCCGACGGCTTCGTGGCCATCGGCGACCACCTCTTCGTCGAACGCTGTTCGCTGTATCTCGCCCCGCCACGACGCGGCGACGTGATGGTATTCAACACCGAAAATCTCAAGGTGGAATCCCACGGCCGGATCGTCAACTTGAGCGAATTGAGCGGATACTACTACATCAAGCGCCTTGTCGGACTGCCCGGCGACACGCTGAAAATAGCCGATGGCATGCTGTATATCCGCCCCGCGGGCGAAGCGGAGTTCCGCCGGGCCGACGAACTCGACCCGCGCTTCGGAAAGATATTTTCCAAAATGGGCGGCTATCAGGGGTACGGCAACGAACCGCAGGCGGCGTACCTCCGCGAAGGCGACGAGTTCACCGTGCCGGAGCGCCATTACTTCATGCTCGGCGACAACACCAACTTCAGCATGGACAGCCGCTTTTTCGGGGCGGTGCCGCGCCGCAATCTCGTCGGGCGGGCGCTGTGGGTATTCTGGCCCTTTTCGCGGCGCTGGGGGATCGCCGACGCCAAGGCTCCGCTCGACATTCCGACGGAGCGCGACGGGCGCAACCACGGCAGTTTCCGGGTGATGTACCGCCAGTAGTTCTTTCTCCGGAAAATTTGGCAAATACCGGTCGGCGTATTATATTATATATAAAACATAGGGTCTTGTACCATTAATGCGGGGGGCGGTCTGGCCCCCATCGGGATTCGGAGTTTTGAAGCGATGAAACGTTTTGAGGAGTTGTTCGCCGAGCTGCAGGCGAAAGCGGCGGCGGGAGATCCCGCCAGCGGCACCGTCCGCGAGCTCGCGAAAGGCACGCACGCCATCGGCAAGAAGATCGTCGAGGAAGCTGGCGAAGTCTGGATGGCGGCGGAGTACGAGGGCAAGGAGCGCACCGCCGAGGAAATATCCCAGCTCTTCTACCATCTGCAAGTCATGATGATCGACCGGGGAATATCCCTCGAAGACGTCTACCGCCACCTTTGAAAGGCAAAAACAGGACATCCGTCTTATGGAAAACACATTGAAACTCGCGATCCCCAACAAGGGGGCGCTTTCGGAGGGGTCGGTCAAGCTGCTCGGCGAGGCCGGATACCGCTGCGGCCGCAGCGGGCGCGAGCTGATCGTTTCCGACGCCGACAACGGCATCGACTTCGTATTCCTGCGTCCGCGGGACATCGCGCTTTACGTCGGGCGCGGGATCATCGACCTCGGCATCACGGGGCGCGACCTCGCCGCCGATTCCGGCGCGGGCGTGGCCGAACTTCTGCCGCTCGGCTTCGGCAGATCGCGGTTCTGCTTCGCCGCCCCGGCGGCCAAAAAGATGCGCGTCGAAGACCTCAACGGTCTCCGCATCGCCACGAGCTACCCCCAGCTTCTGGGCGGCATCCTCAAGGAGCGCGGCATGCAGTGCCCGGTGGTCAAACTTGACGGCGCGGTCGAAATATCGATCCGGCTCGGCGTCGCCGACGCCATCGCCGACGTGGTCGAATCCGGCGCCACCATGCGCGAGGCGGGGCTGGAGATACTCGGCGAACCGCTGATGCACTCCGAAGCGCTTCTCGTCGCCCGCAACGCCGAAGTCGCGGAACGCCCCGAGGTCAAACGCCTCATCGGGCGGCTGCGCGGCATCATCCGCGCCTCCGAGTACGCGATGATCGAATACGACATCCCTCGCACCATGCTGGAACAGGCGTGCCGCATCACGCCGGGCGTCGAAGCGCCGACCGTTTCGCCGCTGGCCAACCCCGATTGGGTCGCCGTCAAGGCGATGGCGCGCCGCAAGGAGTGCAACCGCATCATGGACGAACTTTACGACATCGGCGCACGCGGGATATTCGTCGCCGACATCCGGTCGTGCCGGTTGTGACACGGAGGAGATCATCATGAACGAAACCCTGAAACGCGCACGCGAAGTTTTCGACATCGAGATCGCCGGCATCGAAGCGGTCCGGGACGGTCTCGGCACGGAGTTCGAACAGCTGGTCGACAAATGCGCCGACACCATTTCGCGCGGCGGAAAACTGATACTCACCGGGATCGGCAAATCCGGATACATCGGCAAAAAGATCGCCGCCACGCTCTCCAGCGTCGGGTCGCCCGCCATATTCATGCACCCCGTCGAAGCGCGTCACGGCGACCTCGGCATGATCCAGAAAAACGATCTGATGATCGCCTTGTCGTACAGCGGAGAGACCGACGAACTGCTCATCGTGCTGCCGCCGGCGAAACAGCTCGGCGTCGAACTGGTCGGGATAACTTCGTCGCGCCACTCCTCGCTGGGCAAATTGAGCGACCTCGTCATCGAAATGCCGGTGCCCCGCGAAGCGTGTCCTTTCAATCTGGCGCCCACGACGACCACCACCGCGCTCCTCGTGCTCGGCGACGCGCTGGCGATGGTGCTGTTGGAAAAGCAGGGCTTCACCAAGGAGGACTACGGGCGGCGTCATCCCGGCGGCGCCATCGGCCGGATGATCACCATGTGTGCCGCGGATGTGATGCGCCCGCTGGAAAATTCCGCGCTGGTCTCGACCTCGTCAACCGTCCGCGAGACGTTGTACGCGATGAGCCACGCCCGCTGCGGCTCGGCGATCGTCGTCGACGGCGAAAAGCATCTGCTCGGTATATTCACAGACGGCGATTTCCGCCGCTGGGCGGAGAAAGAAGACAAGGTGCTCGACCTCAAAATGGAGGACGTCATGACCCGCAAGCCGATCTCCGTGGCCAAAGATACATTGGTGGTCAACGCCCTGAAGCTCATCCGGGAACGCAAGGTGGACGATCTGGTCGTGACCGACGAAAACAATATCGTTCAGGGATTCATCGACGTACAGGATCTGCCCGGTCTCAAGATGATGTGACCTCGGGGCCATCCCGCGAAAGATTGCGGAAAGATCCGTGAAAATACATGTCGGAGGGAAAAAAGCCATTATGCGCGTAACCAAACTCCTGATGCTCGTCTGGCTGGTCGCCGCGGCGGCACTATCGCTGCGCGCCGACGACGCCGAAGCCTCCCAGCTCTACGAGAAGGGCCGCAAGCTCTACCTCGACGGGTCGTACTACAGCGCCGGCAACGTCTTCGCCGAAGCCGAAAAGCGGGCCGACTCCAACGCGATCAAAGCCAATTCGCTGCTGGCGCAGATCGGCGCGTGGCGCATGTGCGAACTGTATTACCGTGAATTTCAGGCGATAGAAAAGATCCTCACGCTGTACCCCGAATACGCCGACTTCGGTCCGCTCGTCGACCGCGAATTCGAGCTGGGCGAAATTTACGCCTCGGGCAAGCGCGAACCCGCATTCTGGGCGCTGCGCTTCATCCCGTGGCTCACCGAAGAGGATCACGCCGAAGAGATATTCAAGCGCGCCCTCGAACGCGCCCCATTCGCCAAATTCGGCGCCAAGGCGCATCTGCGGCTGGCGTACATCTACGACAACTCCGGCAAAGTCAAAGAGTCCCTCGTCCAGCTGCGCGAGATCGTGCGCGACTATCCGCACAGCCCGCAGCACCGGCTCGCCATGCTCGCGTTGGCGGAGGGGCTGCTCGAGCTTTCCCGCCGCGGCGACGGCGACGGGACCTACATCCGCGAAGCCGCCGATGTGCTCGCCAGATTCAACAAACGATATCCCGACGCCCCGGAAAAGGAATGGGCCAAACGAAAACTTCTCGAAGCCAAGGATATTCAGGCCCAACGCCTCTACGACATGGCGGAATTTTACCGCAAAGGCGGCCGACAGGAGGCCGCGGAACGGTATCTGGCGAGGATCGTCAGCGAGCTCCCCGACAGCAAATACGCCGCCGAAAGCGAAGCCAAACTCGTCGAACTCGACAACAGTTATGTGCCCGGCGACTTTCCGCCCGATCCGGAGACCCGCCTGCCCAAGATCAAATCTTATTCGCTGCCGCCGGAGGCACGGCATATCCTGCTCTCCCCGGGCAACGGCGACCACCATTTTCTGATCCCGGTCTACGACCTGAAACGCGACGCGACCACGGAGGCTCCGGCTCCCGCGCCCGAATCCGGCGAGGTTAAAAAATGAAAAAACTTGCGATTTCCATATTGGCGGCGGCGGCATTGCTGTCGAACGGCTGCGGCTACCGCATCGGCAGTCTGATGCATCCGCAGATCAACAGCATAGCCATCGCCCCGGTCGTGAACGAGACCGTCGCCTACAACCTCGCTCCCCAAGTCCGCGGGCTGCTCTGCGAGACCTTCCAGCAGGATGGCTCGCTTCAGCTCCGCCGCGAGAGCAACGCCGACTGC
>Ga0310690_10013053_pt1 | contig 10144 bp, 6 predicted proteins | sample AusTroGonzalo_MG_2_FD_207661 | JGI IMG/M metagenome (GOLD analysis project Ga0310690, IMG submission 207661) | Bovine rumen microbial communities from tropical cattle in Woodstock, Queensland, Australia - Gonzalo_04 (v2) (version 2) | ecosystem: Host-associated > Mammals > Digestive system >...
GCCAACAATGATGATGTCACCAGATAATGTTGTTTCTATATATTCAAACTATCCTGTAAGATATACTGTAAACAATACAGACCCTGTTGCTAATGGAATAACATACAACTCAGACCAAGGAATAAGAATCACTGAGTTCACTACTGTTAGAGCAGTTGCTGTAAATAACGGCAAATATTCTGATGAAGCTATCACATCATTCACTCCTTACACTGGTTCAGAAGGAAATGACTACGGTCCAGGTGGCGGTGGCGGAGGTGGAGGCCAAGGCGGTGGCGGAAACCAAGGTGGCTCAGAAAATTCAGATTATTTCTGGGTTACTGGCGTAACTGCAATGACAACTCAACGTTCATTCAAATATAGAGTTGGTGACAATGGTTCTTGGCTTGATTCTAATGCTAGCGGACTTGGCACCATGAATGCTGCACAGATATATTATATTGACGGTAATGTTGGAAGAATCACTTCATTCACTGGTAATGCAGTGGTTGGTGGCAATGTATTGTCAATTGTAAGCAACAATGCAGAAAATCCAAGTTTGGAGAACTTATTCAATAGCTGCAATGGTTTAGTTGATGCTAGCAAACTTAGAATACCTTTCACTACATTGAAAGAGAAACAACTTAAGAGAATGTTCATGAACTGTAAGAATCTTCAGTTTGCTCCTAATTCATTCTTATTCACAGATGTACCTTCAGAAGCATTGTATGAGACATTCAAAGGTTGTTCTAATTTGAAGAATACTCCTTCATTCACTATTGAGAACATCTGGTCTAATGGATGCTATGGTACATTTGAAGGATGCGGTAAGTTAGAATCAGCAGGTAGTTTTGATTTGAAGAACATTGGTCCAAATGCAATGGCTAATTGCTTTAAGAACTGCACATCATTATATGGTATATCACTTAAGACAGGCAATACTAGCAATCTTACTCCAGATTCTGCATTCAATTCATGCTTCTATGGTTGCCAAAGTTTACGTTCAACAGAATCTACTATAAATCTTGGTCTTACTACTTTAGCAAACCAGATTTATATGAACATGTTCAATGGATGCTCTTCATTGTTAAGCTTTGGAAATCTTGTTGCTTCAGAACTTGCAGATTCTTGTTATTGGGGTATGTTTGAAGGATGTACTAACCTTACAATATTTGGTAACATAAATGCAGTCACTCTTGCAAATTCTGCGATGAGAAGAATGTTCTACGGATGCAGCTCATTGGAATTTGCACCGGAACTTCTTTGTAGAAATCTATTTGGATATGGTCAGTGCTATGCTGAGATGTTTATGAACTGCACTAGCTTACATTACATCAAAGCAATGTTCATCAATAATCCAACAGGTGGAGTATATACTGGCAACTGGGTTAAGAATGTAGCTGCAAGTGGAACATTTGTACAGAATACAGATGCTACTTGGACACATGTTGGTGACGATGGAATTCCAACAGGATGGACTGTAGAGAAAGCTGCACCTATTGGTACAATAACAAACATCTGGCAAGACCTTGCTGGTTTAGTTCATATTGAAGCAAACAACAGTGATGATATTTGGTATTCAGTTACAACCACTAAGAATGATGACCCTTCTATAATGCAGCTATATTCAGAACCATTCACTCTTGGAACTTCTTCTTGGATAAATGCAAGATGCAAAAATGCAGATGGTGTATGGGGAAACTGCTTATCAATACAGATTGAAGTTCATCTTCCTGGTATTGTAATATCATGCTCTAACAACAAAGTATACATATACTGTCCTTATGACTTTGAATATGACTTCTTTGAATATCAGATATATGAATATCAGACAGAGAATCTTTTGACAAACTGGACTACTTACAATGAGCCTTTCACAATTGCTACTTCATACACAGTCAAAGCAAGAGGTAGCATAAGTGGCAATAAGTCAGATATATTTAGTGCAGACTTAGTGTTTGGTGTCAACTGTCCTGTCATCTCATTCTATCATACATACAACGGAGACCATACACAGATACTTAATACATGGTGTGCACTATCTTATCCAAATCCAGAGTTGAATCCTGTACTTTACTATAAGATAAATGATTTGACTATTGGAAATCCACCTACTGGTTGGTCACAATATCAAAGTGCATTCTCTATTAAGAACTATCTAACTGATGAGACACCAACCGTTGTGGTTTCTGCAATTGCACAGGTCACTAAAGATGGCCAGACTGTATGGAGTAGTTCATTTGCAAGACAGTTCAATAGAGACTCTGAGATTGAGCTACCTATACCTAAGTTAAGACAGATTTCTGGAACCAACAATGTAATACTTGTAATTGATGACATTGAATATCCTAACTGGACTGACACCGCTGTACAGATTCAGTATAAGTATAATCAAGGTGGCAATACAAGAATATATGAGCATACTATCAACATGGCTGAGAATACTGATTTATTTAGCAGTCAGAATGTTTATATGTATGTTAGAGCAAGTAGTGGAACATCAACTACAGATTGGCAAGAATTTGTATTCTACTTTGACAATTCATTGATTCATTTTGATATAAGTGAACCAGTTATCAATGTAGTAGACAATCCAACAACAAGTACAAGTAAGTTATATATTACTAGTTCTGATGTATATGCTAACTATACTACTGTAAATTTCTTTAGGATTGTAGTTACAAAGTGGACAGAAGAGATTCATCCTCAGCCAGAAGACTACTATTATAATGCAGCTCAGTTCAGTTTTGCTGATGGTCTTCAATTGCATAAGAGCATCGTAACATGTATTATTTATGCTAAGACTCAAATTAAAGATGACTGGAGCGATAGCGGACATGATGATGGATGGACAACATATAATTGGACCAATCCTTATGCAATAACATCAATTCCTGCTCCTACTACATCTTATATACAGCCATTATCCGATGGTACATATAAGTTATATATAACTAATCCAGCTGGATATGTAACTGACGAAAACTATTTCTGGATGTTAGATGATCCTACTCCACAATGGGCTGCTAGTGGAACAGTAGATGAAGACAAATATACTGTAAGAGATGATGATTATCCTATTAATGTTGGTAGATATGGACTTAAAATTGACCCAAATTTAGGTCATGGTGTATTTAGATGCTATTATTGGTATGCTGGAATTAAGTCAGATACATTTGACATTACATTCGACAATCCAAATGTAGTAACTGTATTGTGGCCACCTGAAATTAGCATAGCTAGAAATGACCAGTTGAAATTGTATGTACTTACATTGACTAACAACTACAACCAAAATGTAACACTTCAATACAGAATTACAAATCCAACATGGAGTGGTGGTGTAGTAGATACAAACAAATATGCAGACTGGCAGCCTTGCCACTTATATGGTGAGACATTGTCTGAATATCTTATAAGCGGTACAATTGAAGCAAGAACATATGTAAATTCTGAGAAGATTTCAGAAATTGCTACATACGATTTCAACAATACAGATTTCTATCAAGCTTTAGGAAAACCAGATATTGCATTAGTAAAAGAAAACGGACATGTTTTCTTCACTGTAACTAACCACAATAAGAGAGCTAATAACTGGTATAAGCTTATAAATATTGTGTGGGACGGTTTTCAGGTTGGTGGAAGTCCTACTACAATTGGTCCAAACATCTGTCATATATATGGAAATGACATCAACTCTCATATTGTGTCATGTACAATACAAGGTTATTCTGTATGGGGTGATGAAGTATCTGACATCGCAGAATTAGAATATGTATCAGATAATATAATCAATTCAGACCCACCTACTATTAGTGTAGTAAAGAATGATGATGGTGTTACATTTACAGTGACTATCACAAACAATGCATGGGTAGATAATGCAGCAAATCAGTATTATCCTCGTATTAAATATCATATAATAAATTGCGTATGGGATGGCTTGCAAACATCAGAAAACACATACATATATCAAGGTGGTGGAGGTGATTGGAAGATGAATTTACCTTTTGGAAAAGTAGGAACATTCACTATAAATGAACACTTACTTGAAGGTACAATTGAAGCATTTGCTACTAATGGTTCAACTCACTTATATGCAGAAGATTGCAATAATACAGCAGTAACTCAATATGAATTCAATGTAGACAATTTCTAAATATATGAATCTATTCAAATGGACAGAAACATAATACAAAATGTAAACGGAATAGTTAAGGTGAAAAATGAACTTAAAAGTCTGTTGATAATCCTTGGAATGGAACCAAACAACAACTTTGAAGAATATGCTGGACTATTCCGCCAAAAACTTGAACAAATACAAAACATAACTGAATATATAACTGGAGACTAATATGAGCACAATAACAGAAGACATCAATAAAGTAATACAGATTAAGAATGATTTGAATTCAATCTTATTAGAAAATGGATTGGATGGAGGAAGGGTGTTTGAGGACTATCCTGAAAAATTCCGTGAACTATTCAGGATTCTTCAAGACCAGACTGAAGAAGTTGTTGATGAATATACAGGTCCTAATGAAATAGAAACATTTGTAGCTAAACCTGAAATCTCTTGGTTTGAGAATGTAGTGACTATTACATGTGCAACTCAAGGTGCAACTATATATTACATGGTCAAATCAGAGTCTGGTAATTATGACAAAGGATATGGACCATATATGAATAAGTTCTACATAAAAGAAGATGTTTATGTTGAAGCATTTGCAAGATATAACGGTGTAGACTCAACTGTTAGTAGTGTTAACATACCTTTCTATAAAGGACAAGTGCCTGATAATCCAGTAATTGTAAGAGATGGAACTACAGTTACAATCACATGCACTGGTACTTATACATCAATCTGGTGGAGTACAGTGAATGGAAACTATGTACAGTATACTGGACCTGTAACAGTTCAACGTACTGAAGATGTATATGCTTATTCTACATACAACAGGTTTGCTTCTGACATTGTGAAAGACGAAGCTCCTGAACAGATAATCATACCTGAAGTGCCAACTATTGACTGCACTCTAAACATTATAACAATGGAAACAGAGACAGAGAATGCAACTATCTACTATATGATTAAAGGAGATGATGAATGGATTGAGTATGAAGGTGCGATTGAAATATTTGAAAGTGGATATTATAGAGCAAAAGCTGTATTGAATGGCATAGAAAGTTTTGCTACAAACTATGTTTACTGTGAGTATATTGCAGCGCCAGATGAACCAGAAATAACTTGTTCAAACAATACTGTAACTATTGAAGCAGAAAATGGAGCAGTCATATATTATAGATTTGAAGGAGATGAAGATTGGATTCTATATGATGAGCCATTTGTAATATCAGAGACCGTTACAGTTGAAGCATACTGCCATAAAGATGGATTAGATTCTGATGCAGTAAGTGTTGAATGTGAGTATGTTGCACCACAATTTGGAGTTGTAGGTTCATGTAGTATATCTAACAACAACAATCTTATTACAATTACTTGTTCTCAGACCCCAGATGCAACTATATATTACTGTGTATCTGCTACAGAGTTAGAGCATATGGATGACTTAAGTCAGTATTCAATATATGAAGGGCCATTCTACATAACAGAAAATTCACATATATATGCACATGCAGTAAAACCACCTTATAATGCAAACTCATGGACACACAGTTATTTCATTTATGTTGAACCAGTAGAACCACCGTCAGACAGATTGCCTGTTCCAGTAATATCTTGCAACAACAATATAGTATTTATTGCAACTTCTATTGAAGGTGGTGCAATATATTACAAGAAAGTAAATGATAACGAATATCACTTATACACTGGTGGAATACCAATTACAGAGACAACTACATTCTTTGCATTTGTATCTAAAGATGATAAAACAAGTGACATAATTTCACAAGAATGCACATATGTTGAACCATCAGTTATAAAACCAGCTGCACCTGTAATTACTTGTATTGATAACACAGTAAATATGACAACATCAACAGAAGGAGCTGTAATATACTACAGAAAAAATAATACTGAGGATATTTACGCTATTTTTACTGGTTCATTTAATATAACAGAAACTACAACATACCAAGCATATTCATATAAAGACAATCAAATAAGTGATATAATTACATATACGTGTTTATATGATGACCCTGATGCTGGGGAAGGATATAATGTAATTATAGACCCAGCTAGTTATAGTATTCCTCTTTCAATAAAAATGCGTGAAAATGGATATATTGATTATGTAATAAATCATAGTTACACATATGGACCTAATTATGGTTATGGTAGATTTATATATATAAAATATAAAATAAATGATGGTGATTGGCATATTACTGAAGCTAATGAATATACTAATACATGGAATGATAGCAAGGGTAATAATCAAACTACTAAACTAAATAGGATATATCTTAATGCTAATGATGTAATATCATTCTCTGTAAGTAGGTTTGGATGGGATTCAGGAATATTTGATTCATGGTATCCTGGGAAGCCTGGTGGTTGGTTTAGACCTAATTTCATAATAAAGGGTAGATGTAAAATTTATGGTAATTTAATGTCATTATTCTGGGAGTCAGAATCATATTGGGATTATCATGACTCATATTATTTCCAGAATGGAGCTATGTGGAATTTATTTATGAACTCTGATATTGAAGATGCTAATGATTTAGTACTTCCACTAAATAATACTTCTTCTGATGCATATAGAGAAATGTTTATGAATAATAGTAAATTAATAAACCCTCCTAGAATAGCTGATATAGACCTAAGTATTTATTCTACAGCTACAGGATATCCAGAGTATATGCTACGAAGTATGTTTGAAGGATGTCTAATGTTAGTTGAAGATAAATATCCTAAGCTACCTAAAAATTATGGCCCAGAAAATAACTTTTATAGAATATTTCAGGGGACAAATATAATACAACCGTAAAGATTTCTATATTAATTTATATAGAGAAGCAGGTTTAAAAATATGCGCATATTTTTTTAAATGAACCGAATTACAGTATCTACCAAACTAACAATACAAGTAATAATGTCCGTTATATTAATTATTGCTGGTATTGTTATGTTATTTATGGGGTTCTACACAAGCCCAGTAGGTGAAATCCATGACTCAATATTAATTGCTTACGGTGAAGTATCTACATTCTCTGGGGCGCTTCTAGGAATCGATTATACCTACAAATACAAAGTGTTTAAGAGAGAGACGAAAACAGAAGAAAAAATAGATGAAGAAGAATAATAATGGCATCTGATACTATAACAAACAACTTAAATGAAATAATTAGCACCAAGAATGAGTTCAAGCAGATTATTCAAGAGAATGGACTTACTGCTGGAACTGTCTTCAGTGAATATCCTTCACAGATTAGAAGTCTGATTAATGGTGGAGGAAGTGGTTATCTTGAATACTTAAACACATACCAGTTTGCTTATGTTTCTGGTATTTCTGGTACTTCTCCTGGATGTGCAGTTAATCTTGCTGGTGATGGCAGCTTAGTGTTCCAAGGAAGCTATGTGAAGGCTAATGTATTCTCATATCCATTGACAAGTGACTTCACTGGATATGAATTTGTCAGCATGGGTACATTGATGAACTATGTCAATAGCTATGCATCTACATATATTACAATACCTGACTTAAGCTCATATGTCACTAAGACAGAACTTAGCAATGCATCATATGTCACATCAGCAGATTTGCCAACAGTCAATGAAAACATCATACCTAAATCAAACAATACTTACACATTGGGTGATAGCACCTATTTATATGCAGCTACTTATACATCAGATTTGTGGTTAAATTCTACCAATAGAATTAGCAACAGAAGCAACAATCAGGTAAACCTTCAGCTGAATGGCTCTTGGAGATATACTTTCCATGTGAACAACTTTGGTCCTGCTGCTGACAATACAAGAGATTTAGGTGAATCAAGTGTAAGATGGAGAAGCACTTATACAGCAAACATATATGCAGACAATGCCTACATCTCATCTGCAACTTATTTACCTATAAATACTTATTGGTATGATGGAAGTACTTACCACTGGTTGGGAAGTTTATTTAGTTAAAATACAATGTCTTAAAACACAAAATATATCGCGATAAATATAAATGGCAAAAATCGAACAATACTTCAATAGCCAAGCAGAACTTGAAGCATACTACCCAAATGGAGTGCCAAGCACTGTATTAGCTATTGTTAAGAACGGAGACAACGGCGTATTGATGTATACGTATGACAACAATGCACCTGGAATAACTGGTGGAACAGAAATTGGTGGCTACCCTGAAGACTACAGCTATGCTACAACTCTTAGCACATACACATTGACTGGTGACCCTAATGCACCATCAAAACCTGCAAACTGGATATTCGACCAAGATGTAGATGATGTAGTAACAGAATACACATTCAGTTTCAACAATGCAACAAAAGCTATTCTTGAAAAAGGAGATGCTGAGAATCCTGTCTACTTAGGAACTCTTGTTGCACCAGATGCAAACACTATTGACATCAAAGGATATTATGATGGTGAATATTGGGTTGTTGGTGATTTAGATAACTGGGCTACTATTTCTTGGTGGAATAACAGAGAACAAACTGATTCAGATTCAACTAACTTATATAGTTTTGAAAATCCTCAGAGCAGCGACTTCTGGGATGACGTCATGATTGGATTAGTATATGATGATAATTATGACCCAACTGGTGAAGTAAGAATCTACGTTATGAACAACTATACCGGAGAAGAAGATTCATACGACCTTAGCATTGGATATACAGACTAATTCATACTAGTATGAAGATTTCTTATAAGAATAAAAAATATATGACAATATAAAAAATGAGTACTTTAACAGAAAATTTACAACAAATCTATACTATCAAGAACCAGATTAAGCAAGCTATTGGAACTTCAAGTGATATATTCGAAGACTACCCTTCATACATCAGCAATATGGTGACACCTACTGGTACAATCAACATCTCAGAGAATGGTACTACAAACGTATCTACTTATGCATATGCTTATGTTTCAGGAATTGGTGGTGGAGGAGTTACACCAACGGGAACATACAACATTGTAGCAAACGGCAACTATGACGTCGCATCTTATGCATATGCTTATGTAGCAGTTCCAGAAACATTACCAAGAATATATCTTTCAAAAGACCTCGATTCAGAAACAGGTGATTATGGCTCACGTGTAGAGCTTCAAAGAGATGCTAATGGAAAATACACTTACAACTTCGGCACACTTTCAAATGATGGTGTCATTTATATAAAACTTGAAGTTGAGTATGACAGTGATGTATTTCCAATGAATGGTGGAATTTGGCTTGATGAAGTTAATATAAATGATGACAATCAAAATGATGAAACACATACTCAAATAGCACAGTTCGTCACAGAAGCTGGAGCGGAATATATAGCCCTTGATAGTGCGATTACCTGTACATTGAGTCAAGGTTGGGGTGTAAATAATGTAACTCTAACAGTAGAGAAAGTTGAAACTGATGGTGTAAACCACATGAATGTCACTGTTGATTGGTATAATAGCATAATTTAAACAATCTCCAGTTCTAACTTCTTGTTAGTACTGAAGTACCTACCTTTGATAATAGAGCCGTCAAGAAACTGGAATGACATCTCATAACGAGAAAATCCAATCTTGACGGCCACTATTTTCTTAATGTATTTATGAATAGCTTCTTTTAATTCTTCTTTAGTTTCAATCTGTGCTGGATTTTCCTCTAGAAGAAGTGGATTAGCAGCTAGAATAAGCTTATTGTTAATTACTGATAAATTATATGTCAAGTCTTGTCTGATGTCTTCTAGGGCATTTATTTCATTTTTGTTAGAATTCATCATATTGTCAGACTCAGACTCTGATATTCTGCCTTTTATGTATAACCTATTAATTCTATCACGTTCACTCATCAACGTATCAATTTTAGCATCAATTCCAGCTAACTTCAACTTAGTGTTTTCAAGCTCTTTGTTCAATTCATCTAACTCTGCTTCAGAATTATGATTCATTGTAGAAAGATATTTGGTCATCACTTTCATAGTCAAAGCATCAGCTGCTTTCATATTTACAGATATTGCTTTAGTAGTTCCATTC
>Ga0310690_10013054_pt1 | contig 10144 bp, 5 predicted proteins | sample AusTroGonzalo_MG_2_FD_207661 | JGI IMG/M metagenome (GOLD analysis project Ga0310690, IMG submission 207661) | Bovine rumen microbial communities from tropical cattle in Woodstock, Queensland, Australia - Gonzalo_04 (v2) (version 2) | ecosystem: Host-associated > Mammals > Digestive system >...
CTGTCGTTGGTACCCATCGCCAAAATCCCCACGTCGCGCTCGATAAGGCAGTTGCCGCGCACCACGTAGCGCTTGTTGCCCTCGGCCACCTCGAGCGTGGTCAAAGCACCGCTCTCTTGTGCGAGCCCACCGGTGAATCTGTCGAACGTCCGGGGGAAGACGATCTTTTCCAACCGCTCGCAATGGTCCAAAGCGTCCAACACCATATAGGTGATGCCCTCGGGGATGACGAATTCACGTATGGCGCACTCGCAAAAGGCGTATTCGCCTATCTTGTCCATTTGCTCGGGCAGTACCACCCGCTCGAGGGACGTGCACGAATCGAAGGCGCAGGTGCCTATCTCGCGCAATCTGATGCCGGCCACGAATTCGCTCAATGCGGTACAACCGCTGTATGCGTTCTCGCCCACACTCAGCACTCTATCCGGCAAAACCACGCCGTCTATCGCGCGATTGCCCGCGAAAGCGTTGTCGCCTATTGCCCTGACAGAACCGTCGTCGGGGATGATGCTATTCTTGCAACCCAATACGAGCACGCGTTTTTCGGTGTCAATCAGGCAGTTATCCACGCTATGAAAGCGGCGGTTATCCTTGTCCACCTCGATGCTCACCAACCCCGTACAGCCCCAAAACGGGCACTTGTCGGGGTCTATGTGGCGCACGCTCTTGGGGATGAAGAGATGGGTCAGATTGTCGATATCCCAAAAGGCCGACGTGCCGATGGACGTCACCGAGCCGTCTGCGGGGATGACGCTATTCTTGCACCCATAGGCCAGTGTGCGGCTCTCGCGCTCGATAATGCAGTTGCCCGCGCTCATATAGGTGGGGTTATCCTCGGCCACCTCTAATGTCTCGAGCGCCGTGCAACCCGCCAACATTCCGTCGCCCAGGCGGGAGACAGTCTTGGGTATCAGCAGTTTTTCCACGCCTTGTCCACGCATAGCGGACTTGCCGATGCCGACCACCGAGCCGTCCGCGGGTATCTCGCACCCCTTGCAGGCGAGCAATACGATCTTTTTATCCGTATGGATGACGCAGTTGCCCGCGCTATGGAAGGTCGTGTTCTCGGGGTCGACCTCAAGGTGACTCAAACCGAAGCAACCGGCAAAGGCGCGGTCGTGCAATCCTTTGAGCCCACGGGGCAAACGCACCTCTCGTAGAGACACGTCGTTCGCGAAGGCGTTGCGATGGATTACCTCGACCTTATCGCCGAAGGTAACGTGCACCAGGGCCGCGCAATTAGCAAAAGCGTGGCTATTGATAATAGAGCAGCCCACCTCGACCTCTCGCAAGGCCGTACAGCCCTCAAAGGCCTCTTCGTCCACTTCGCGTACGGTAGCGGGAATCACCACTTTGGTGATTGTAGTCGAGGCGTAAAACGCCTTAGCGCCTATCTTGGTCACGCTTGCGGGTATGACCACTTCGCCACCCTCGCCTACGTATCGGGTCAGCACTCTGCCGAGAAACTGAAATTGCATACTCATATATCCCCCCTTAGCGAGTCCACGTAGGCCCGCATATGGTCCAGTGCGCGTGCGGAATAGGCGCCCTTGCGGGCCTTTTTGTCACGCACGTTGGTGATAGCGGGCAACAGGCCGAAGTTGCTGTTCATGGGCTGTAGCCACTCGATACTCTCGTTGGAGATATAGCGGCACAAAGCGCCTATCATGGTGTATTCATCGGGCATGACGGCCTCTTGACCCGAGAGCCTACGCGCCATCATGAGCCCTGCCATAAGGCCCGACATAGTGCTCTCCATATACCCCTCGACGCCCGACAGTTGGCCGGCTATGTAGATATTGTTATGCTCTCTGAGCATAAAGGTCATATCCAGCACCTTGGGCGCGTTGATATAGGTATTGCGGTGCATCACGCCGTAGCGCATATACTCTGCGTTCTCGAGCCCGGGTATCAGACCGAAGACCCGCTTCTGCTCGGGGAACTTGAGATTGGTTTGGAAACCCACCAAATTGTAGGCATCCCCCGCCATGTTTTCCTTACGCAGTTGCAACACCGCGTAGTATTTTTCGTCGTTTTTTCCGCGTATTCCCACGGGGCGCAGAGGGCCGAACCGCATGGCGTCCTCGCCGCGCTTGGCCATCACCTCGATGGGCATACAGTTCTCGTAGAAGGTGGCGCCCAACAGTTTATCCTCTACGCATTCGGCCGAGATAAGCGCCCGGTAAAAGCGCAGATACTCTTCCTTATTCATGCCGCAGTTGAGGTAGTCGCTGTCGCCTTTGCCGTAGCGGCTCGCCGCGAACACCTTATCGTAGTCGAGGCTGTCGGCAGACACGATGGGCGCCACCGCGTCGCAAAAGCTCATACCGTCCCCGGCTAGGGCCATCACCTCTTTGGCCAAGGCCTCCGACGTAAGGGGACCCGTGGCGATGATGGTGGGTACCGTCAGGTCGATGGCGTTCACCTCTTCTCTCAATATAGTCAACTGGTCAAAGGCAGATAGCCTCCTCTCGACGGCTTGGCTAAACAGCACTCTATCCACCGCCAACGCGCCGCCGGCGGGCACCTTTGCCTCGTCCGCACATTCGAGCAACATACAATCGAGCATACGCATCTCGGCCTTCAATAGGCCGCTCGAGGTGTCCACAAGGTCGCTTTTGAGGCTATTGGAGCAGACCAACTCGGCGAGCATATCCGTCCTATGCGCTCCCGTCGTCTTTTGGGGTCGCATCTCGTACATCTCCACCTCGTAACCGCGCTTCAACAGTTGATACGCGGCCTCGCATCCGGCCAATCCGCCGCCAATCACCTTGACTCTCATATTACTCCTTCTTGTCGTCCTTTTTGTCGTGGCCGTCGCTGATAACTTCCACATGAGTGCACTTGGTGCACTTATATTTGAGTTGGCCGCGATAGTTGATTTGTTTCATCGTGCCGCCGCACTCGGGGCAGAAATAGGGCGCGGGGATGTCCCACGAGCAGAACTTGCACGAGGGATAGCCCAGACAGCCGTAGAACTTCTTGCCTGCCTTGCTCATACGCTCGGCAACGTCCTTGCCGCATTGGGGGCACTTGGCCACGATATTGAGGTCCAAACTGCGCGTATTCTTGCACGCGGGATAGTTGGGACAGGCCAAGAACTTGCCGTTTTTGCCCTCTTTGATGACCATATACGAGCCGCACTTATCGCAACGGATATCCGTCACTTCGGCGGGCTTTTTGACGCTCGACTCCCGAGCCGCCGCATACACGTGCTCCATAAAGGTGGGATAGAAGTCGGCGATGATGTCCTGCCACTGGCGCTTGCCCGCGGCCACGTCGTCTAAGGACTGCTCCATATTGGCGGTGAACTTGAGGTCGATGATGTCAGAGAAGTTCTTATTGATTTCGTCCACCACTTTCTCGCCCAACTCGGTCGCCGCCATATACTTGCCGTCGTGCGAAGCATACACCCTCTTGGTCAACACGCTGATGATACTGGCGTAGGTGCTGGGGCGGCCGATGCCGTTCTCCTCCATGGCCTTGATGAGACTGCTCTCGGTGTAGCGCTGAGGGGGCTTGGTGAACTTCTGCTCATAGTTGAGGTCGTCCTCGACGAGCACGTCGCCCTCGGCCAACGGCGAAGTGATATCGCCTGTCTCGTCGCCGTCCTCATTGGTCTTGACCTCTTTGTAGGCCGCCGTAAATCCCGCGAACTTCAACGCTCTACCCTTGGTATGGAAGCCGTAGTTTTGGGTAGCGGTGCCCTGCACGCCCACGCGGATATCCAAGGTGTTGTAGAGTGCGGGCAGCATCTGCGACGCCACGAAGCGGTCGTAGATAAGCTTGTAAACCTTGTAATTGTCGCGGGACAGTTTCTTCTTGAGACTGTCGGGCGTGCGGTCAAGGTTGATGGGACGGATGGCCTCGTGCGCGTCTTGGGCTTGGTTGGAGGTCTTGTAGTTGACGGGCGTCTTGGGCAGATAGTCGGCGCCGTAGGTCCGCTCGATATAGCGACGGGCGTCGAAGATGGCGTCGGTCGATACGCGCACGCTGTCGGTACGGATATAGGTAACCAGTGCAAGGTGGCCCTCGCCCTCGATTTCGACACCCTCGTACAGTTGCTGGGCGATTTTCATCACCTGCGGCGCGGTCATCGCGAACTCACGAGTGGCGTCCTGCTGTAAGGTAGACGTCGTGAAGGGAGGTTGGGGGAAACTCTTGCGCACGGCCTTGTGCACCACGTCCACCACATAGTCCTTGCCCTTCATGTTGGCGAGCATCTCGTCCAATTCTTCCTTAGAGCCGATGCGATGCTTTTTGCCGTTAATCTCCTCGAAAGTCGCCTTTATCTTGTCGTTGTTCTTGTGGAGCATGGCGGTCAACGTCCAATACTCTTGGGGCACGAAGTCGCGTATCTCGCGCTCGCGGTCGACCAACATCCTAAGTGCCGCCGACTGCACTCTGCCTGCGGACAGGCCCGACTTAATCTTATTGCTGATGACGGGGCTGATTTTGTAACCCACCAAGCGGTCCAACACGCGGCGCGCCTGCTGGGCGTCCACCAGGTTCATATCTATCTGCCGAGGCGCGGCCAAAGCGGCGGTCACGGCCTTTTTGCTGATTTCGTGAAACTCGATGCGGTTGGCGCCTTGAGGCAATCCCAAATTGGTCGCCAAGTGCCAACTGATGGCCTCTCCCTCGCGGTCGGGGTCGGTGGCGAGATAGACCGCTTGGGCCTTCGCCACGTCCTGCTTAAGAGCGTCGATGGTGCGTTGCTTGTCGGGATTGACCACGTACTCGGGCTTAAAGTTGTTGTTGATGTCGATGCCCAAGGTCTTGGTCGGCAAATCGCAGATATGACCCGCGCTCGCTTTGACGCGGAAATCCTGCCCTAAATACTTCTCGATTGTCTTTGCCTTCTTGGGAGACTCTACGATGACTAATTTCATGCTTCCTCCGATTTATTTACCAAAATAGTTGCCGCTGAGTTTCTTGACTAACCCCATCAATTCCAATTTGGTCAAAACAGGCGTCAATTCGCTGACCGTCATGTGGGTCAACGCCATCAATTCCTCGATGTGCTTGTCCCCTTCTTCCACAGCGTCCAAGATTTGCGCCTCCACGATATCCAACTGAATATCGCAAGGCGTCCCCTTGTCGACGGCAATTTGATAATTCTCCAATATATCGTACGCCGAGGTCACCATGGCCCCCTGCATACTTTTCAACAGATTGTTGGCGCCTACGGACGCTTTGCTATAGATGTTGCCGGGCACGACGAATACGTCTTTGCCCTGCTCGATGGCGTGACCCGCCGTAATCAAGGCGCCGCTCTTCTCGCCCGCCTCGGTCACCAATACGCCTATCGACAAGGCGCTGATGATGCGGTTACGCTCTACAAAGGTGAATTGCTGTACGCCTGTACCCAAAGGGTACTCGCTGACCAACAGACCCTTGTCGGCTATCTCGCGGAAGAGGTCTATGTTCTCGGCGGGATAGACCTTATCCAACCCGCAGGGTAACACGCCCACGGTCAACTTGTCGTACTCGAGCGCCGTACGGTGCGCCACGGTATCTACGCCGCGCGCCAAACCGCTGACGATGCAGAAGCCGTTGGTCACGAGGTCCGCTACGATGTGCTCGGTCACGTCTCGCCCGTATCTGGTGATATTGCGCGTACCCACCACGGCCAAATTGCGTCCTTCGAGAAGGGTCAAATCTCCCTTGCAATAGATGGCCACGGGCGGCTGGGCGATTTCCCTTAGGCTCTCGGGGAAGTCCTCGTCGGCAGGCGTCAACGCCACCGCGCCAATCCGCTCCAACCCATCGATTTCTTTATCCACCAAGCGCATCAAGATGGTCTCGAGCAGTAGGTCGTATACCTCTTGGCCGAGCAACGCCACCACGTCCTCCCTGTGCGCCTCGAAATCAGTCATCAGTGCGTCCAAGTCGGGCGCATATTCCAACAGTTTCTGCCGCCTTATGGGCGTCATCTTGGGCGTTAGGGACAACCAAATATAGGCCTTTTGCAAACTTGAATACATACCTAACTCCAATACTTCCTATCGAGCGAGCGATATTGTATCGCCTCGGACAAGTGGTTGACGTTAATCCTTTCGCTACCCTCAATGTCGGCGATGGTACGCGCCACGCGGAGAATGCGATAGGACGCCCTTGCGGACAAGCCCAACTTGTGGAAAGCCAACTCGAGTAGGCCCTCGCTCTCTTTGTCCAACGCGCAGTATTTCTTAATCTCGCGGTTGCTCATCTCACTGTTGGTCAGCATGGGCAAACCCTTATACCGCTCGCGTTGCACGTTGCGCACCTTGACGATGCGCTCGCGGATAGCGGCGCTACTCTCCGACGGCTCGGCGGCCGCGAACTCTCCGTAGGAAATGTTGTCCACCTCCACTTGGATATCGATGCGGTCGAGCAAGGGGCCCGACAGGCGGTTGATATAATTATGTATCTGCACGGGCGTGCAGGTGCAAGGCGTGGTCTTGCTACCGTAGTTGCCGCACGGACAGGGGTTCATACTGCCTATCAGCATAAAGTTGGCGGGATACTCGACCGTCTGCTGTATACGCGACACGGTCACCACGCCGTCCTCCATAGGTTGACGCAGCGCCTCCAACGCCCTGCGGTTATACTCGGGCACCTCGTCCAAAAACAGCACGCCGAGGTGGGCCAAACTCACCTCGCCCGGCTTCGCCTTGCGGTCGCCGCCGATAAGAGACGGCACGGTGGCGCTGTGGTGCGGTGAGCGGAAGGGTCGCACGGTGACGATGCCCTTCTCTGCGTCCAGTAGACCTGCGACCGAATGGATTTTGGTCACCTCGACCGCCTCGTCGAAGGTCATATCGGGCATGATGGACAGCACGCATTTGGCGAGCATGGTCTTGCCGGCGCCCGGAGGGCCTATCATCAGCACGTTATGCCCACCGGCTACCGCGATTTCCAGCGCACGTTTGGCCACGGCTTGGCCGTGCACGTCGGCGAAGTCGAAGCCGTACAGGCCCTTCGCCTCGGTGGGATTGTATTCGCGGTGCGCCACCTTCTCCAACTCCCCGTTGCCCGTCAAATAGTTGACCACGGACAAGAGGTCTTTGGCGGCGTACACCTCGAGCCCCGATACAAAGGAGGCCTCCACGGCGTTGCCTTCCGGAATGATATACTTGGTGTAGCCCGCCTGCATACCCGAGATAAGGAGGGGCGTCATGCCGTTCACGCGGCGCAAGGTGCCGTCGAGGCTCAGCTCGCCAATCAGCACGTACTCGCCCAACGGCGCGGGCTCCACCTGTTGCGAGGCGCAAAGAATAGCCAACGCCAAGGGCAAATCGAACAATGTGCCCTCTTTCTTGAGGTCGGCGGGCGCGAAGTTGACGGTAATGCGCTTGATGGGGTACATTAGACCGCTGTTGGTGATGGCGCTCTTGACCCTATCCTTGGCCTCTTTGACGGCGACGTCGGGCATACCCACCATATCGATAGCGGGCACGCCGGCGTTGATATCCACCTCGATATCGACGGGATAGCCGGACAATCCGACCAGTGCAAAACTCTTTACTTTGGCTAGCATGGTCTACTCTTCCTCTTTCGACGATTGTTTGCCGAAGGTATCCTTGCCCCACTCTATCAAAGAGCGGTTGAGGGGCATGATGGGTTTTTTACGGCCCAAGCAGATGTCCGCGGACACGTAGGTGAAACCTAAGAAGGTTAATACCATGAGTACAGAGAAGAAGATGGCGACGGGGTCTTGGGAGGCGATAGCCACACCCGCGGCACCCACACCGCCCTTGACGTTGCCGCCGATGGCCATCAAGTAGCACAGGTTGACGGAAGAGATGGCGGACAAGGCACCCACCACCCACATCAGGCGCTTCTCATCGGTGTAGAGCACGTAGAGATACAGCAATGCCATGCCCATCATCAGCACCCAAGGATTCATGCGCACGCACAGAGTATACACGGCGATTAGGCTCCAACCCGCATACAGCAGGATGTCCTGACGGTTGCGGTTGAATAGATACATACCGATGCCGCCCAGCATAGCCAACGCGGCGAAGATGGCGCCCATCACGACGCCCGCCGTATTGACGGTATCGGCGCCCACCGCGCACATGGCGTACAGATTGAAGACGTTGCGGGCGAAGTAGGTATTTTGATTGAATACGGTCACCATGCGCTCCAACACGATGAAGGGACGCCCCGCCACAAAGTAGTTGAGGGCCAAAGGCACGGTGATGGCGTAGCCCACGATGACGGCCGCAGTGGCCGCGATGGGCAACTTCATGCGGGTCTCGGGGTATTTGACGTACAGCATGATGGCGTACACCAAAAGGAGCGGCAACAATATCAACGCCTCCTCCGCGAACATCACGGCGAAGAAGTAGAACACGGTCATCTTGATGACCTTGCGCTCTCTCACGGCCATGAAGGCGAGGGACAGGAACAAGACCGCCACCGACGTATACACGCCCCACAGCGAGGAGGCGATGTAGAAGATGGGCATAAGGGCCAAAACAAGCCCGGTCACCAGCGCCCACAGCGAGCCCTTGCGCTTATCCACGGCGACAAAGGCGAACGCTATCAGCAGTAGGTCGGCGATAAGCGCGGGGATTTTGAGGAAAATGGCCATGCCGTGCGTACCCGCCGTGAGTTTGAGCGGGGCGGCGATAAGGCCAAGGATATACAACACGTAGGTAGCGAAAGGCGCATAGTAGGTGCCGTACTCATAGTAGGTGTCGGCCAAACCGTTCTCCACCATGGCGGCCGTATTGGTCATCACGGTATTCTCGAATGCGCCGTAGCCATACAGCACCAAACTCATCACCAAGCGCATACCGAAGCCAATCAGCAGCGTGACCATCAACAAGAAGGTGGAGTTTTGGAAGAAACCGCCTCCCTTCACCATACCGTTGTCGGCCACCACGGGCTCCTTCTTGGCGCTAAGCCGTCTCAGGACGAAGTACGCGGCCACAAGTAGCGCTGCGGACAGCACTACGATGAGCACGGTGAACACGATGTCCTCGGTGCTCATGCGATAGGCGGCGTCGTACGCGGTCGTCAACGAATTGGCGGTGCTCAAACCTTGCGCCGCCACGCCTGAGGCAGCCTCCTCGGTAAGACGGGTAAGGCTCACGTTGTCATAGTATACGGTACCGCCCTGCACGGCATAATCGGTCTCGCCGAGGCCCAGCACCACGGTCACCTCTTGATAGTCGTCCGAATCGAAATAGAGCTCCCATGTGCCCCAACCGTCAGTAGCGGCGGTCTCGGAGCGGAACAAATACTTGAAGCCGTCGAGCGTCATATAGGCGCCCTTGCCGCCCTCGTCCACGGTGATGGCGGAGGGGATTTTGTATTGCACGGACAAGCGATAGACGCTATTGGGTTGCACCTCCACCTTTTGCCACATCTTCGTAATGGTCTTGTTGCCGCTGGCGGCGGTGATGATGGCGTAACTTTGGCCATGGCTTTGGTCGAAGCCCTGCGCCTCGGGGTTGAGGTTCTCAAAGGTCAACGCGCCGCTCTCGCCCTGCTTGGTCCATGTCCAATCGGTATCGCGTTTGGTCAGCTCGAAGTTGCCATTGGACAACAGCTCGACGTCGGCGTCTACCTTGACCGTCTCTTGCTCGGTGCAACCGATAGCAAAAGTGAAGACCGAAATGGCGACGATAGCCACTACAACGGCTAATAATATCTTTTTCTTAGTCAAACTTTTCATAGTTAAACCTCACAATGTCGTGTATTCCTATTGTATATGCTCGCACCTCAAAATGCAAGCCTTTTTACACATTTTTGCGCGTTTTCTATTCGCGCGAATAAATCGCGCGCACGCGCGCGTGCTCATTATGCGTGCGACCTCGTTCACACCTCGATTTTGTCCATATTTGCATTATGAAATACTTGCTCTCGCCCTATTCAAAAATACGATAGGACTAAATAAAAATAATGTTGCCGACCACTTTGCCGTTTGCCTGCGTTTTCTTATCCGTTGCCCGCAGGACGGCCATCGCGGCTTGCCGTGCATATCATCACGTCTCTGCCGTGTATATTATTAGCTTGCATTCTCCTCTGTAGATGGCAACCACTCGGGGCGTCAAATGGGATGGATAAGCGCAATTTCAAACGAATGAGCCGAGTACCCAGTGTACTATGCGTACACGGTACGAGCGAATGAGCGGACGTGTCATCAATC
>Ga0310690_10013061_pt1 | contig 10138 bp, 8 predicted proteins | sample AusTroGonzalo_MG_2_FD_207661 | JGI IMG/M metagenome (GOLD analysis project Ga0310690, IMG submission 207661) | Bovine rumen microbial communities from tropical cattle in Woodstock, Queensland, Australia - Gonzalo_04 (v2) (version 2) | ecosystem: Host-associated > Mammals > Digestive system >...
CAAAAGAGCTATTCGTCGACACTTCTGGCGGGCCAGGCACGACATTCCTCCACTACTCGCTCGGGTTCGGCGGCACACATTCCCCACTCACCGCGACGCGCCAGATTCATGTTGTGGACGCGAACGTCCATGAGGAATGGGCGACGACGAACAGCCTTGCCGACCTCGTGTATGATTTCTCCGACGTCCTTGGCGACGTCTATTGGACGATATACGACGACGAGGACAACGTCGTCGACTACGGCGACGACACCTCGTTCACCCCCATCGACCTCCCTCCCGGCAACTACACCGTAGAAGTCTACTTCGCCGACGTCTACGAAGACGGCATCCTCGGCTACACCTCTTCAGCGCCGCTGCATGTCGTAACTATAGAGCACTCGCTTCTTTGGGAGACAAGCAACAAGGCAAATCAAATTCTTAACACCACATACAAGGACGACTATACAGGTAATAATGAGGTGCGAGAGGAGGAAGTCGTAAACGGACGTCTGTGCACATATGGTGCACCGCGTAATTTTCTTTATGTCGTAGAGAATGCAGCGTCAAATGCATTCTTGGTCACAGAACGACTGAATATTACACCGTCAAATGCAAATGAACGTGTGCTGTGCGCGGCATATGTTGACGGCACACTCATCGGCGGCAGCTGCACAAATGTATCCGAATCCGGCGATGCAACAATGATTATTCCTCGTTCAACAGGATCATCGCCTATTCTATATGAAATTCGCGCTGGCGTCGACACAGACAACGACGGCATTCTGTCTTTCAGCGAAAGCGAGCCTCTAAAAATCTATTCATACAATGGAACTCCACGACATTTAACATTAAAAGCGATACCGAATGCTACATATAATCAGAACGAAGCTTTCATCTCGGCATTGGTGTCGGGCGTCTCTGGCCTCTTGGTAGGGCTTGATCTGCCAGTAGGGAGAAGCTTCTTGTCAATTTTCTATAACGAAGGGGCAAATGCATTGTCACAAACATGGCAACCATCGAGCTTTAGAAACGACATTCTACTTAATGCTTTTGCCGACAGCACAGGTTTTGCGGAATGGCTTACGCACAACTCCGGTGCTCAATTCAATGAATCCGGGGTCACGAACATCACTGAGTACACATGGCTTCCCGATTCTCAAATGGCCAGATTCTTTGAGGGTTGCGCGCCATTTGTACCTTGGCATAAGCAAATCGCATTTAAAGTTGGTGAATATGATGAGTTAGTGCCATACGAAAGATATGTGCCTACTGAAACTGGGGCAAGGATAACCGAGTATTTCGAAAACGTGTTAAAGCCAATTGCGGAATTACAGTTGGCTAACGCCACAAATGGAGCAACACTTGTGTTCTCACCCGACAACGGATGGGATGATTATGCTCTAATCACCAACGTGTTTACAAGTGCAAGCCCAAGCAATGTAGTCGGCATTACTCAAGTCGTAGGAGCACTGGGGGAACCTAACAGCTTCACAGCAGTCCTCGCAGCGAACGTGCTTGATTTCATTACAGGTGAGAACCAAGTTGACAATCTTGACGCATTCTTCGCCGTCGGACGAGGAAGGTTAGAAAACCCGTCTTATGGAATCAAAGTGAAGAAATGCATCCCAGCAGAAGGGAACCCGACAATTGAACTGCATGAAATATCATTCTCCTGCACAATTCTCGATTTGTACGACTTCAACTATGAAGACGGCACTTTGTCGTCATGGGCTGCGACATTGCAGATTGGTTTTGGGAACGGAGCAAACCAGCATTCGCACGGCAGAATTTATCGTCATAGAATCCAGATTAACACGGTGTATTCAAAAAATCCTGAGCAATGAGGTCCAATATGAAAAGAATGTGCACATTGTTATTTGCTCTGATGTCGGGAGCCATCCTTGCTGCTCCTGACGGAAGTGCTTGCCTCGATTTCAATACAATTCAAGGGGTCAGACAGGCGACCGCACTCCTACGGGTTCACGGACTAACGTCATTCATGGATGACGCATGGAGACAAGGCGTTGTTTCCCCCGGCATTCATTCAAAATATTGGGTGGATCAACTTGATCAAAACGCCCTTGAGTTGAAAGCGATTGAAAGTGCGTATCGTGATTTCGGGAGAGAAGTAGCTCAACAGTTAGACGAGGTCGCCGCCGAAATCTACACGAGGCCAAATCGCGCGCAAGAGCGCAAGCGGCTAGACTGGCTACTGCGATTTGCGAGGTGGATTAGGTCACCTGGCAAATTTGAGAATTACAGGATTGCGTTTAGAGCTGAAAACGCTGCTACAATACCCCTACTCCGAATGATTGTCGACACTAGCATCCCTGAAAATGAAATCGAGTCTGCGTTTTCACGGTTTCTGAGCTTCCGGGAAAGCGCCGCAATGCGTGCTGGTATTATTTTCGAAGAATCGGACGGCGTCCTCGACGTTCGAGATTTAGCAGCAAAAGCCGTCGAGCCAGACGACGGATTTGAGAAAAGATGGATTCAACTTCATCGAACAGCATATAGGCATTTTAATAACAAGCTCTTACATTACTCGCAAGACCTCGCACAGCTTAAAAATGAGGCCCGCAAATATACTTTTACACTTGACGACGACATGGTGTCACATGGTACCACTGACTCCTGGGACGCAAAACTGCATAAACTAGTTTGTGTATTCAGCGTCCAACCCATGTATCTAAGGCAACTTAAAAAGGTGTTCGAATTCCGCAAACTTGTTGGCTGTTTTCCCGACGTCGAGATCCCACCCGGAGCGGATATGCGTCAAACATATGAAAACTACTACAACCAAAAGTTCAAGTCATGCTGGACGGAGCACAAGGTCTGGCCGGGATATGCAGCGATTTACTATACGCACGTGAAGAAGAACTCGTATGCCGATGAGGAAACATTCAAGTTTGTCGCCTCACGGAAGGAATAATACTGAATCCAGAACGCACCACTATACACACGCACAAAAGACTGCAATATGATTGAACTTAAATACTTAGCTGGCGTCACCAAGCCACAAACAAACCATAGAAAGGAACAGCAAATGAAAGTACACAACATCAACGGCACTTCAGATAACAAGTGCAAGTGCGGGTCGTGGGAGGCACATTGGGAGAAGTTCAACGAGTACAAGAGACCATAGAAATAATATCAGGCCCATAACGCGCCGCCATGCATACGCGGCGTTGCGACTTAGTCCAACACAATACATGGACGGGAAGGAGGTGACTAGAAATGCTTTGGAAGAACCTTGAAGGCACAGGCGACCACAAAGCCTCGAAAGCGTGGCTTGATGTCTGGAAGGAACGCACTGGCTACACGGGGACCCCGCCTTGCGGACGCAAAGGATGCGGCAATACCGCAACTCTTGGCGGCCACGTAAAGAAAGTAGGGTCCGCCGACAACAGTTGGTATCTCCTGCCGCTGTGCGACAGCTGCAACAAGTTGAAAGACCCTTTCGAGAAGAAGGAGTCGATCTCTGTTGCATCTGCGGCCAAGTAAGGCCAATGCCCAGACTCCGATTACGGAGTCTGGGCATTTTTGCATCGCACATCATCAAATAGCAAGCGAACATTACCATGAACAAGACATCATGCCACCCATTGCAAATCTTCACCATCGGCGATCTCGAGTATGACGCTCAGCTACAGACGCTGCGGCATGGGGAGCGGTTGGCGTTCTTGACACTATGCGAGTCAAAGATCGTCGCCTATCTTTTCCGCAATCCAGGGCGGCAGATATCGTCCGAAGAACTGCTGCGCATCGCCCTCGCAAGCAAGGCGCGGCAAAGAACGACTGTTGTAGAGAGGCACATCTGCAGCATCAGGAAGAAGATCGCCGCGATAAAAGCCGAGACGACCATTCAGACTGTCAGGCGACAAGGATACACACTCAAATAATCCTGACAAATGCAAGCATGCCTAAGCAGCCCCCTCAAAACACAATCTGGCTCATCACGCCAGCAAAGGAAGAGGCAATCCTTCGCAATGCCAGAACTTACCTAATATTCCACATAGACCGCATCAGCCACTATCCTTCCCTCTACTCGCCAACCTGCTCGCAGCTGTACGCAATCTTTCTCTCGGCATCAACCCTAGCGTCCTTTCCATGTTCCAAGGACGGCGTTAGTCTTGAAAAGGACTATTGCATCTCCACCAGAAATAGGCTTTCCCCATAGTGACACTACAGACTTGACACGTTGTCCATCACCATCAACATCGATTTTAACATTGTATGCGAAATTTGAGCCATGTTGATTCTCACTCACTTTACGACGCGTCCTCTCGTCCTTAATTTCGCTAAACCGATGTCCGTCAACAGAATCGCAAACCTCAAGCCACAATTCCCAATCTTCTCGAGAACACACATTACACATAAACCTGTTGTCCGTATAATATCCGCCTTCACTTTCACGCAGGATGACATCCGTTATCGTTATTGATTCCTGTAGACGTCCGCCTCGTTCGGTGATGCGCTCAGGGCGCGATTCAACATTCTCTTCTTTATGCTCCTCAGAAGTCACAGAGCAATTGCCGTCCCCAAAATCGCAACCACTCATCAGGAGAAAACATACTGCAGCAAATATATGCGCTCTCATTTATTACCTCCCTTGCCTTTATCGTAGCAATCGATAGTTACTTCGCCATTCCACGTACCTTCTTCTTTAATGGTAAGCGTTGCCCATCATGGCCCAGTATCTCTCACAATGACAGTTTGATTTGTCACCATCCCACTACTGTCAAACCACAGTCCAAGCGCCTCCTTTTTAGCGCTAAACGACAAATGAAGACTTGGCCTCAAGTATTCAAAACACAGCCAGACGCCAGCATCATTGGCAATGAAATTATTTTGCAACTCATTTTTCACTAATTCATCGACCTCCTTGTAGGGCATCGAAACTTGAAGATCATATAGGTATACCCAATTGCCGCTTACCATCCCATACACAGGATCATCGCCCGAGCTATAGCACTTAAACTGGAAATCAGTCTCTTCTTCATTTCTTTGCCCTTCTACCACCAATCTGATAGAAACCAACTCCGCCAGTGCCTCATCCCTATTTAGCCCAACAAAGTTCTTCTTATATGTGAAAGCATATGGATTCGTTCTTGAAGAACAACCCGCAAGTCCACAAAACAAAAAACATATTGCCAATACTTTCATATGCATACTAATTTTTAAAATATGATTCCAATCCTTCATCCTCTTCGCCCCAATCAATCCCCGAGAATTCTCCTTTCTCTTCTCTTTGATTTTCGTCAACCCCTGCATACTTCAGTAATGAATTTACCCAAGTAGCGCAATTCAGATCCCATAAATCGTATTTTGTTGGTTTGTCCTTGATGTTATTCTTAAAATTCTCAAATCCTTCCATAATCTTGTCTACCAATTTCGGCTCATCAAATCCTTCAATCTCATTTGCTTGATAATCCCAATCCCAAAAATGTTTTCGCTTATCCTTTTTGCAGAATTGTTCTTTATACGCCTCGATGTCTTCAGATTCATTTACATACCACCAGATCATGTGTTTTTGCTTCTGCCCGTCAACCTCAAGTGGCCTTTGCTCAAGTCCAATAGTCGCAACATAAACTTTGCACCGTGTCTTTTTACACTTTACTTCTTTCAATAATTTGCGCACAGACAGCGGAGCATCATCTTTCGAATCATATTCAAAAATTATGAACTGATGATTTCCAAGGAAAAAAGAAGAAAGATCACGAGATGCCCATGAAACCTTTAATCCCAAAAAATCATAACTATATAGGATTTGATTCTCAAGCATGCAATAAAGATTAATACATCCTTTCTCCGCGACAGGATCTCTTCCGACCCACCTACCATAAATCGCATTGTAATTCCTGAAATTATAGTACACCAATCCTGAAATGTCGTCATCATATTCAGATGAAAAACGCCAAGGGTTAGACGAAGCCATTTCGCCATGTATGACGAGCACTGATCCAAACGGCGCATATTCATAGCGGGCAGAAACCTCGCCTTCGCCCGAAACAACTTCGCTCACATTCTTGTTGGCGTCGTGAGAGTAATACGCAGAGGAGGTATCGCGATTCCACACGAGCGGTCTTGTCGCGACAGGCTCGGTCGGATCCCAGATAAAGGTTTGAAGTTCAATGTTTGAAGTTGAATGTTCAAAGTTGGCGATCTGGAGATAGCCGTCGTACACGAACCGTTGGGCGTTCTTCGTCACGCGGCGACCCATGCGGTCGTAGGACATCGAGAGAATTGTTTGATTGTTTGTATTGTTTGAATTGTTTGATTGGATGCAGGACCAAAGGGTTGGTCGGTTCTCGCCGTTGTACTGAACTTGCCAAATACCAGTCGATGTCTGAATCAGCGTCTGATTGCCGTCGTCGTCGAACTGGGGGATGAAGGCCTCACGCGGAGACGCGGAGAACGCGGAGTTGGAGATTGAGGTGTATTGGTTTAGGTTGTTGGCAATATATGTGCGGTTCGTGCCAAGATCCAACGATGTCAGTCGATTGCCGATGTCGTCATACTCGTAGGCAAAGTCATTCTCCGCGCCCTCCGCGTCTCCGCGTGAGAATATCAGCTCGCCGCGGGCATTGTAGCCATACACATCCGTTCGGTTCTCGGACATCGCAGAACCCGAACGCGCAATCTGCACTCGCCGTCCAGCGGCGTCATATGTGTAGTCATATTGCGAGATGGTGTTGGTCGGAAACGCATTCTTAGCTTGCAAAAGTTGACCGTTCGCGTCGTATTGCCAAGAGGCAGTTAGGCCATTGGGATAAGCGAGCGAAGATTTGAGATTGGAGCCGGGGAGATACGACCACGTAAACGGCTCCTCATTCAGAACGGGCGGGACGCCCGTTCTCCCAGTGTGCATCGAGGCAAGGCGACCCGTCGCGGGGTCGTAGGCAAGCGTCGACTGACGGACGCCGTTGAGCGAGTAGCCAGCGTCGCGGCCAAAACTGTCATAAAAGCGAGAAACGACATTGGTGGATTCCTCTCCCTGCCACGCGGCGAGGGCGCCGCGGGTACAACGTACCGTCTCGTTCGTCAAAGAGCCATATTCGTCGTAGAGGAATGTCGTTACGCCCGCAGCATCGATTGCTTGAATCTGACGCCCTGCACGGTTGTATGCAAGCGATATCGTCGGCGTGCCATCGGAATAGACTGTGTTGGTGAGTGCGCCGTTGTCGTCGTAGCTATAGGTCGTGACGATTCCGCGCGCCCAGGTGCGCGTCGCGAGCCTGCCGTCGGGCGTGTAAGTGTAGCGAGGCCCCTTCCCGTCGGCATAGACCTTGTTGGTGACAAGCCCCGTCGCCTCGTCGCGGAGCCATCGCGTCACGTCGCCCGCGGCGTTTATGTCGCGGTAGGTCGTCATCGAGACCTTCTCGCCGAACTCGTCGTAAGCGTAGTCGACGGGATACGTCGCGCCGCGCTGGGAGACGACGTGACCTTCCGCGTCGTATGCCGTCGTGACGGTGTTCGTGAGCGGGTCGGTGACGGACACCTGCCGGCCAAGCGCGTCGTAGCCGTAGGTCGTCGCATAGCCAAGCGCGTCGATGGTCGAAGTGACGCGTCCGAGCGAATCATAGGCGATCCTCGTCGTGTTGCCGCGCCCGTCGGTCTGCGAGACTTCGCGCTGGAATGCATCGTAGGTGAATGTCGTCGTGACGCCCGTCTGCGAGGTAGAGGAGCGGACAAGTCCGTTGGTCGAGGTCGTGACTGCAGGCGTCGTCGAAGTCGGGTACTTGACCCAGGCGATCTCCTCGGCGGAAGCGCGATTACGGAACACGCGGTTAGTCGTCGCGTTGCCGCGCTGGTCGATGGAGACCGATTCGGAAGCGAGGCCGTTTACCATCTCGCATGTCAAATAGGCGAAGGGTTTGTGCATCACTTGCCATTTCTCACTTAGCATGCTCCGAGTTCCTTCGCTTCAAATAAGCACCCAATGCCGCCGCAATGTAAAGGACAGAGACGCTGCCCGGTGATGGCCCAATAGTCAACATTGCCGAGCCAAAGAAAAAAACTATGGCAAAGCCAATCCAATAAAGAAATAACCTCTTCCGTGAATGCTGCATAACTTACCCTCCCTAAAACTTTAACAAAAAAACCGCAAGAATTACAATCACATATAAATGGAATAAAATCGAGTACAAAGGTTCAAACAACTTATCTCCGAGTTTGTACCCTATTGCAAAAGCAATACACGATGCCGACAGGCAGAACACTAAGGACAAGATTCGATCATCTACAACAGGTAGCGACGCCTGTATATTATAAAAGATCTTAGACAGCAAATTATAATTCATACATCGCCTTTATCGCAATGGACAGAAATAAGGGTTTGAAATCCATGGAATAGCTGGATCATATGAATCAACAGATGGCTTCTTGTCAATCTCCTCCCCATTTAAATACACTTTAATTTCAGGACACCAAGGACGATATTGTATATCCAAAAAAGATAGATAAACCCTAATATCAAATGCCTTGAATCGATTACCCTTAATTCTGACATCCTTCAATATACTGCTAAGCTCTTTTGCTATATTATCATTGTTTGCTGTATAGGCAGCCGTATCGCAGCCGTTAAAAAAGACCACTCCATTTTTCTTCATCTTCTTGCCAAGAATTGTGGCGAGATCGTATTGATTCACACTTGTATAAATCGTGATCGTATGCAAAGAGGGGTCGGATAATATATTTTCGTTCTCGCCATCAAACGATGCCTCATTGATAAATGGAAACACAATGTTTGTGCCTGCATGCCCGCGGAACTCGACCAACTCTACAGAACAATCATCAAATCGTCCAACACTACTGACAAAAGCATCGGCCGTCATTCTTTCTACCATGTCATAAGGCATACCATTACGCATTCCCTTAATCTGTATAATGCCATCCACACCCGCAACTTGCATTATCCACGGTGACGATACGCCAACAATAGCAAAGCCAAGAGCTGAGTATAATGCGGCATGAACAATAAGTCCATTTGAATCACTGAACAAAATTGGATTATTTAGGCAGAAATTATACCCATTAACCCCAAAAGCATCAAATGTTGGATCAACAGATGTCCATACACCAAACAGTGATTCGTAATGGCGAAAGTTGTAGTATGCCGTCGCAATGTCATCCTCGGTGAATTCGCTCGAAAAGCGCCAGGGATTAGCCGTAGAAGATGTGCCACGCTGTACTAAAACAGCGCCAAAAGGAGCGTACTCGTAGTGCGCCGCGATGTTGCGATTCCCTGCGACGACCTCGCTCACGTTCTTGTTTCCATCATGAACGTAGTAGGTGGGAAAAGCTCCGCAGTTCCACACAAGCGGACGGGTCGCGACCTTTTCCGTTGGGTCCCAAATGTAGTCATTGCCACAATTGTCTGCAACCTGAAGATAACCGTCATATACGAAACACTGGTCGTTCTTCGTCATACGTCGGCCCATGCGATCATAGGACATCAAAACGAGTGTTTGAGTGTTTGAGTTTTGAGTGTTTGAGTCAGGCATTACACATTCCCAAAGGATTGGGCGATTTTCGCCGGAGTAGGTGACTGACCAGATGCCAGTAGAAGTTTTGACGAGCGTCTGGTTGCCGTCGTCGTCGAACTGGGGCGTGAAATCGTCAACCGCAGTGTATTGATTGAGCGAGTTAGCCGTGTAGACGGAATTCGTGCCGCGCTCGGACGATGTCTCGCGGTTGCCGATGTCGTCGTACTCGTAGGCGTATTCAATCTCTGCGCTCTCTGCGTTCTTTGCGGCGGAAATAAGCTCTCCACGCTCGTTGTATCCATATACGTCAGTGCGGTTCTCCGACATCGCCGAGCCCGAACGGGAAATCTGAACACGCCTCCCCGCTGCGTCGTAGACGTAGTCGTACTGTGAAATAGTGTTGGTGGGGAATGCGTTCCTCACTTGCAGGAGCTGGTTGTTTGCGTCGTATTGCCAAGAGGCGGTCAGACCGTTAGGATAGGCGAGCGATGACTTGATATCTGAGCCGGGGAGATAATTCCACATGAACGGCATGTCGCTGCCCGCCGCGAGCATCGTCGCGAGACGACCCGTCGCAGGATCGTAGGCAAGCGTCGACTGGCGGGCGCCGTTGAGGGCGTAGCCAAGCGAGCGGCCATAGTTGTCCCAATGTCTGATGATTGTGTTCG
>Ga0310690_10013062_pt1 | contig 10138 bp, 8 predicted proteins | sample AusTroGonzalo_MG_2_FD_207661 | JGI IMG/M metagenome (GOLD analysis project Ga0310690, IMG submission 207661) | Bovine rumen microbial communities from tropical cattle in Woodstock, Queensland, Australia - Gonzalo_04 (v2) (version 2) | ecosystem: Host-associated > Mammals > Digestive system >...
CTTCTATCCCGAACGCATCGATTTTACGGAAGAACATTTGAATACCCCGTCATTGAGTATTTTAAAACGCAGAAGCAGGAATTCTATACGGAATACATGGCTGGTGTTCCATTCTTCAAGTCTGATCGAGACGGTTAAAGGCACATATATACATGGTTCTTTTTGCAGGTGAAGGGACTTGTTGCAAATGAGGAGAGTGCTTGCACATTCCACAAAAGGGGGTAGAATCTAATACCACCCATGCGGATTGATGCCACAATAGGGGTAGCCTACTACCCCTTTATGGCCCCAATGCCGCAATGGGAGTTACCGCACGCCAAGGTTGAGCAAGCTCAGCGGACAGTAGGTTTGTTACATAATTCCTCGATCTTCCCCTATATTCTTGCGTCCCTGCGGTAGCAAGCGTCTCCTATCGTCGCCGAGCGGCCTTTATTTTAGGCCGAATTCTTGCTCTGGCAAGCGTTTTTAAGAAACGATTAGCGTTAATCTTCCCAAATCCGTTGTTCTTTACAAGCTTTTTTCGTAACTTTGCAGCGTTTTTTCGAAAGAGAACGTAACAAAACGATATATGAGAGATAGAATAACTGGTTCGAAAGCGCTGATGAGGGCGTTGCAGGCTGAGGGGGTGAAGACCATCTTCGGCTACCCCGGCGGAAGCATCATGCCCGTCTACGATGCGCTGTTCGACTACACACGAGGTGAGAAGAAATGTTTTGACCACATACTGGTGCGCCACGAACAGGGTGCTACCCACGCCGCCGAGGGCTATGCCCGTGTCAGCGGTGAGGTAGGTGTGGCACTGGTGACGAGCGGTCCTGGCGTGACAAACACGCTGACGGGTATTGCCGATGCCATGCTTGACTCGACGCCGATAGTGGTGATTGCCGGACAGGTGCCCATCTCGGCACTGGGAACCGATGCCTTCCAGGAGGTCGACCTCGTGGGTGTGGCACAGCCTATCTCGAAGTGGTCGTACCAGATACGCCATGCTGAGGATGTGGCGTGGGCCGTGAGCCGTGCGTTCTACATTGCCCGTACGGGAAGACCCGGCCCCGTGGTGCTCGACTTTGCGAAGAACGCACAGGTCGAGGAGATTGACTGGGAACCCAAGAAGGTGGACTTCATACGCTCTTACGTGCCTTATCCTAAACTGGACGATGAGGCCGTGCGTCAGGCGGCTGAACTGATCAACAATGCCAAGAAGCCGCTGGCACTGGTAGGGCAGGGGGTTGAGCTGGGTAACGCCCAGGAGGAGTTGAAGGCGTTCTTGGAGAAGGCCGATATTCCCGCTGGCCGTACGATGCTGGGCCTGAGTGCCCTGCCTTCGAACCATCCGCTGAATGTGGGTATGCTGGGTATGCACGGCAACTATGCTGTGAACCTGAAGGAGCAGGAATGCGACGTGCTGATTGCCATTGGCATGAGGTTCAGCGATCGTGTGACAGGCAATACCAAAACCTATGCCCGTCAGGCGAAGATCATCCACTTGGACATTGACCGTTCGGAGATAGACAAGAACGTGAAGACTGATGTGGCAGTGGTAGGCGACTGTAAGGTGTCGCTGCCGGCACTGACGGCTCTGCTCAATCAAAATTCGCATGAGGAATGGCGCGAGTCGTTTAAGGAACTGGATGCCATGGAACGGACCAAGGTGATTGAGCCTGCCATCCATCCGAAGGAAGGTCCGCTGCTGATGGGTGAGGTGGTGAATGCCGTTGCCGAGCAGGCTCAGGACGATGCTGTGTTGGTGACGGATGTTGGTCAGAACCAGCTATTTGCGACGCGTTACTTCAAGTATCACCATAAGCGCAGTATCTGCACCAGCGGAGGCTTGGGAACGATGGGTTACGGCATGCCTGCCGCCATTGGAGCCACCTTCGGAGCACCCAATCGTCAGGTGTGCTGCTTCATGGGCGACGGTGGTTTCCAGATGTGTATCGAGGAGCTGGGCACCATCATGGAACAGAAGGCTCCAGTGAAGATGATCCTGATGAATAACCACTACTTGGGCAACGTACGCCAGTGGCAGGATATGTTCTGGATGCGTCGCAAGTCGTTCACCAAGATGATGAATCCCTGCTACGAGTTGATAGCCCAGGGCTATGGCATTGCCTATCAGGCCGTGACCGACCGCAAGGACCTGGCTGCTGCTGTAGAGAAGATGCTGAAGACCGATGGACCGTTCATCCTGGAGTGTGCCATCCTGGAGGAGGACAACGTGCTGCCGATGACGCCGCCGGGCATGAGTGTGAATGATATGAAGCTGGAGATTTAAGATATGAAAGAGAATAAGAAACTTTATACCCTGTTGGTCTACTCTGAGAACGTGGCTGGTATCCTGAACCAGATTACCGCCGTGTTTACCCGCCGCCAGGTGAATATCGAGAGTCTGAACGTGAGTGCATCGAGCATTCCCGGGGTGCATAAGTACACCATTACCGCATGGAGCGACGAGGACCAGATCATCAAGATTACCCATCAGATAGAGAAGAAGATTGACGTTGTGAAGGCCAACTACTTCACTGACGAGCAGTTGTTTATACGTGAGACGGGCCTCTACAAGCTGTCGACGGATAAGGTGCTTGAGAACCCTGAGATTTCGCGTACCATTCGCCGCTTTGGAGCCAGCATCATCGAGGTGAACCCCACCTATACCATTGTGATGATGTATGGCATGACGGAGCAGATAGTCGAGCTTTATAAGTCCCTCAATGCCTTTGGCTGCGTGTTCCAGTACACCCGTTCAGGTCGTATCGCCGTGACTCGTGGCAAGCAGGAGCAGGTGAGTGCATTCTTGGAGGAAAGGGAGCAGCATCATGGATAAAGTAGGACGTTACCAGTTCATGGCCGAGCCGTTCCACTGCGACTTCTCCGGCCGACTGTTTATGGGGCATTTGGGCAACCACATGCTCAATGCTGCCGACTTCCACTCTACGGATCGCGGCTTTGGCATGAAGCGGCTCATGACAATCAACCGTTCGTGGGTGCTTTCCCGTCTGGCTATAGAAATGGTGGACATGCCGGCTCAGTATACCAAGTTCAACGTTGAGACGTGGGTGGAAAGTGCCATGCGTTATTTCACCAGCCGCAATTTCGCCGTTGTGGGAACCGATGGCCACGCCTACGGCTATGGACGCAGTATCTGGGCGATGATCGACACGGAGACGCGCCAGCCTACTGACATCTACTCGATTGACAACGGTGCCATCAACGACTGGATTGTGACTGACAAGGAATGTCCCATCGACAAGGGTGGGCGTGTGAAGATGTCGGACGATGCCCAGCTGGTGCATACCATCGATACCTATTATAATGATGTGGACATCAATGGTCACATCAACAGCGTGAAGTACATTGAGCACGTGCTCGACCTCTGGCCCCTTGACTGGTACAGGGAGCACGCCGTCAAGCGTTTTGAGATAGCCTATGTGGCTGAGGCTCATGCCGGCGACCAGTTGTCGTTCTACCGGCAGGAGATGCCTCAAACCTCGGAATACTGTATTCGAATTGTCCGTGCCGACGGCACTGAGTGCTGCCGCAGCAAGGTGCAGTTCTTCTGATTATTTACTGTCGTACCACTCTTTCAGGACGTAGAAGGCCTTCTTCTTCTCGCCCTTGTCGCTGAAGAGACCCTTCCTGTTGTAGTAGTCCTGGATGCCAGTGAGTACGCGGCGGGGTGAGCGGAAGTCCTTCAGAATCCACGGCGTGGTACCTGCAAGTCCCTCAATCTTGTCGATCATGGCGATGTTCTCGCGGTAGAGGTTCTCCTGGAACTCCTCCGTCCAGCGCTGGTTCTTGGCACCGTGGTAGCCGTACTTGGCACCGCCGCCGAACTCGCTGATGATGACGGGCTTGTTGTAGGGAATCTCCCACTTCATCTTCGGGGCATCGTTCACGTCACGATACCAGCCGATATATTGGTTGAACGATACCACGTCGACGTACTTGTTCATGTTGTCGTTCAGGCGGTTCACGTAGTTCGAGGCACCTGTCACCTCCATTGCCATTGAGATGAGGCGGGTGTTGTCGAGGGTACGGGCATAGGTGGCCAGGCGTCCGAGGAAGTCGTCGCGCTGGGCTGAGTGGGGCGTCTCGTTGGCAATACTCCAGATGATGACGTTGGCGCGGTTGTGGTCGCGGCTGATCATGTCAGTCAGCTGCTGGCGGGCGTTCTCAAAGGTCTTGGGATTGTTCCAGGCAATGGTCCAGTAGACGGGAATCTCCGACCACACCAGGATACCCATTCTCTCGGCCTCGCGTACCATTTCCTCATGGTGCGGGTAGTGTGCCAGGCGCACGAAGTTGCAACCCAGCTCCTTGGCCCATGAAAGCAGTGTGTGGGCATCCTCGGTGTTGTTGGCGCGTCCGCCGCCGTTGGGCTTCTCATTGTGGATGGAGATACCCTTGAGGAAGATGGGCTGTCCGTTGAGCAGTATCTCCTTGTCGCGGGTCTCGATGGTGCGGAATCCGATGCTGTCGGCAATGGCGCCGTTGTCGAGGGTGATTTCCACCTGATAGCGCTTGGGGTTGGCGGGCGACCAGAGGCTCAGCTTCTTGGCAGCCACCTTCAGCGATGCTGCCACCTTGCCTTCGGCGTCAGTCACGCACTTCTGCGTGAGTTTCAGTTCGGGAATGCTCAGGGTGACGTTGTGCCCTGCTTCGGCTTTGTTGAGCTTGGCCGAGAAGTCTATCAGGCGGGTCTTGGCCTTGGCGTCGGCCTTCTGCAGTTGCAGGCTGTAGTCCTCGACATAGGTCTTCGGCACCTTGACGAGCTTCACGTCGCGGGTGATGCCGCCGTAGTTCCACCAGTCGAAGATCTGCGTGGGCACATCCTCGGCGTGGCGCTTGTTGTCGACCTTGACGATGACGGTGTTCTCGCCATTACGCAGCTGCTTGCTGATGTCGTAGTTGAAGGGTGTGAAGCCGCCGATGTGGTGTCCCACATGCTGGGTGTTCACATAGACGTGGCAGTCGTAGTTGACGGCGCCGAAGTAGAGTAGGGTGGTGCAGTCGTCCATGGGAACGGCCTGGAAACTCTTCTTGAACCACACGGTGCCCTCGTAGAAGAACAGCTGGTCGTCCTGCGTGTTCCAGTCGCTGGGAATCTGCATGGTGGGCGACTTGTCGAAGTCATACTCGATGAGGTCTTCAGGGCGTTGGGGCTTCGCGTTCTGGAAGAATCCCCAGCGCGTGGGGTTCATGCGGTAGTCGTAGTAGCCCTCCTCCTGCACGTCGACAATGTAGTTCCACTTGCCGTTGAGCGACATGCTCTCGTAGGCATTCACGTTTTGAATCAGGGGCAGAGTCTCTGCCGACAGCGTCGTGGGAAACAGGGCTCCCATCAACAACATAACAGTAGTAAGCGTCTTTTTCATAATGGTGTTTTTGTTTTTAGTTTGTTCTGGCTGCAAAGATACAACTTTTTTGGTTAATTTGGTATAAATAGAAAAGAATATTTGGCTATTTGGTGGCAAATTGCTAACTTTGCAAGCGATTTTTATGAGTTAACCCCTCGTCGCACCCTCGGGCAGGGTGGGAGTGGATTGTTAAGGCGACGGCTCTCGGGTAGGGCTGGCACGGTACACAGGGATAAGTATAATTTTTAAAACAACATTGCATTATGGCAGAAATGAATTTTGGTGGCGTGATGGAAACTGTAGTCACCAGCAAGGAGTTCTCTTTGGAGAAAGCACGTGAAGTATTGAAGGATGAGGTGATTGCCGTCATCGGTTATGGCGTTCAGGGTCCTGGACAGGCCTGCAACCTGCGTGACAACGGCTTCAACGTCATCGTCGGACAGCGTCAGGGCAAGACCTACGACAAGGCTGTGGCCGACGGATGGGTGCCTGGCAAGACACTTTTCAGCATTGAGGAGGCTGCAGAGAAGGGTACTATCCTCTGCATGCTGCTTTCTGACGCTGGTCAGATTCAGCAGTGGCCCACTATCAAGCAATATCTGAAGCCTGGTAAGACACTCTACTACTCACATGGCTTCGCTATCAACTGGAGCGATCGCACGGGTGTGATCCCTCCCAAGGATGTCGACGTGATTATGGTGGCTCCCAAGGGTTCTGGCACCAGCCTCCGCACCATGTTCTGCGAGGGTCGCGGCCTGAACTGCTCTTACGCCATCTATCAGGACGCTACAGGCAAGGCCAAGGAGAAGACACTGGCCTTCGGTATCGGTATCGGTGCCGGCTATATGTTCGAAACCACCTTCCAGCGCGAAGCTACCTCTGACCTCACTGGTGAGCGCGGCTCACTCATGGGTGCCATCCAGGGCCTGCTGCTGGCTCAGTACGAAGTGCTGCGCGAGAATGGCCACTCTCCCTCGGAGGCCTTCAACGAGACCGTTGAGGAGCTCACCCAGAGCCTTGGCCCGCTCTTCGGTGCCAAGGGTATGGACTGGATGTACGCCAACTGCTCGACCACCGCTCAGCGTGGTGCCCTCGACTGGGCTCCCCGTTTCCACGACGCCATCAAGCCCGTCATGGAGTGGCTCTACTACTCAGTGAAGACTGGCAACGAGGCTCAGATCACCATCGACGCCAACTCGAAGCCCGACTATCGTGCCGGCTTGGAGAAGGAGCTCGAGGCTATGCGCAATCAGGAAATGTGGCGTGCCGGCGAGACCGTCCGCAAGCTCCGTCCTGAGAACCAGGAGCTGTAAGAAGTGATTCTGCAGAATAAGGATTTAAGAGGGTGAGTTCAGCTCACCCTCTTTTTCTTGTTCACGTTCAAGGGCGTGCTCTTCGGGAAGGCGATGCTGTAGGCCGCGTCGAGCGCTTTCAGGTTCACTTTATAGAAGCTGATGCCCGTCCTGACGGCCACGATAGCCCGAAGCAATTCCCGATGCTTGCGCGGATACAGCGAGGGCGGCGGCAGCTCGTTCCAGCCCTCCTGCTCGCACAGGCGGCACACTTCCCAGATCATGTCATCGTTGGCCTCAAAGCCGAACCAAGCCTTCAACACATTGCGGATGCAGAACCGCTTACACTGACCTCCGAGGAGGCGCCTCGTGCGCTCCAGCATCCGCCAGAGCAGCACGAAGCATTGCTGATTGTTTTCCAATTCACAATTCATAATTCACAATTCACAATTTGACTCGAAGCGTCTTTTGTACGCTTCGGTCTTGCAATACCTGCCGCTCACCTCATCATAGACGATATGTCCGCGACTTAGCCAACTGCGCAATGTGCCGTCACCACTACCGCTCTTGCCCTGCTGCTGGCGCATCTGGTAGTATTGTGGTTTGGTGAACTCGTCGGGCAGCAGCTCTAACAGGTTCTGGGGGCCTGACTGCCGCTGAATCTCCATCTCCTCGCGCAGCTCCTTTTCCAGCTGCTGACCGAAGTACAGCATCTTGCACCAGAGGTTATACTGCTGGCTCCAGCGCACGAACTCCGCAATCTCCTTCGACCACTTGCAGCCGTGGGCCACGTAGAGCACCATGCCCTTCAGCCAGGCGATGACGTTGGCACGATACGAGAAGACGCGGTAGGCCTCGCTCTCAAAGAGCTTGGCGGCGTCCTTGTTCTCCTGCTTCATGTCGAGCGACAGACGTTTCGCCTGCGGGCACTCTATGAGTCCGCTGGCCGCGTCCAGGCGGTCGATGTAGGGCTTCAGCTCGGCGGCAAACGTGTGGTCGTAGATGCCTAAGATGGGCGCCGTGTCGTCTTCGTCGTCGTTGCGGATGATGGTCGAGACGTCCAGTCGGCTCACGGTACCGTCGTTCACCATCTTGTAGAAGAACCTCTTGGCATTGGGCGGCGTGGTCGAGGCGTTGAAGTTCCAGCGCAGGGGGGCGATGCCGCTGACCGAGTCGGCACCGACGCGCTCCTGACCGGCATCGGCATTGTCGAAGGCCTTGCGGATCAGCAGTCCCACTTCGTCCACCGTACCCTTCGACGTCACCTTCTTCAGCGCCTCAATCTCGTCGACGGTGGTGAAGAGGAACCGCTGACCGTTGTTGTGGGCATCTACGATGCGCTGGTTGAAGACGGCGTCCGTCAGGTTGTCAATCAGCATCTGGATGCAGATGTCGGTGGGTCGCGGCTCCTTCTTCGGCTTCGCGCCCGGGTTCTTCTGCTTCCACTCGGCCTCGCGCTGACGGTTGGGCTGGTCACGCTGGCGGATGTCCTCCATGATGTACTCGATAGGCTTCTTGATGGTACCCTTACCAATCGACTGACGGCCTATCAGCACGTTCATAAACGTGGCCTCGTGCTCCACGTTGTCCCAGTAGCGGAACTTCACGCCGTGCAGGTGAGCACCTAATGCCGGGAACACCGCATTGGCCACGGCGGGCTTGTAGAACCACGGCACGTTCTTGGTTAGCAGCCTGAGCAGCGGCGGCAGCTTCTTCGGCATCGGCGGCGGTGTGGTCAGCGTCCCCCCGCAGGCCTTCACCGCCTGCTGCGACTTCAGCGCCCCGAGCACCTGCTTCAGGCGGTAGGGCATGCCCTTTCGAGGCTCCTTCAGCGCGTTCTCCAAAGTGCGGCGCCACTCTGAAGCCCCCCCTACGGCCCCCGAGGGGGCTTCTACACTTGTCTCCCCTCCTTTGGGGAGGGGTTCTTGCCTTGCAAGCCAGCAGAGCTGGAGCGGGGGGTGGGCCCAATAATTAGGAATGACCTGCATCAGCTTCTCCAGCGAATAGCCGCAGATGCTACGGATGGTCACCGCCAGTTCGAACGTCAGCACATTGCGGTCGCCCTCTACAGGCTCTTTGCCATCGTTGAACAGCTCCCAATACTTCGCGATGATGTCCTTGAACAATACCCCGTTGTAACTTGCATCTGGGTCGTAGGTAACCCCCTCTAAATCTCCCCGAGGGGAGACTTCATCCGAACTGCAACACTGCAACGCTGCAACAGCCTCGAATATCTCATCATTCAGATAAATCAGCTCGGCTTCCGTTGTCGTGAAAAAGACCCGCGTGATGTCTTTTGCCTGCGCATCGTAGGCAACCTCCAATAGTTCAGAAGCCCATTTCAGATTGCCCACTTGGTCTAAATCAGCGCGACGCTTAAACACCAGGTGGTACCCGCAGCCGCGGGCGCTCTCCTCCAGCATCCGCAGACCCAGCTCATCCTTCTTGCTGAGGATCCGCTCGCGAACCACCGGCATCTCCTCGGCCGTCAGATGGTCGATGTCCATCCCCACCGTCGTGCTCATCCGCTTCGAGCCTTTCAGCGTGCCGTCGTCGTTGGGCAGGCACGAGTAGTTCATCTGTACCAACTTGTTTTTCAAGCCCTCGTTTCCTTTTCTTATGGCCGCCATCAACTGTTGTTGTTCACCTCCATTTCTAAGTGCCAGATACTCCGCTCTGTTGTGGATGGGGCGCATATATTTCACCCCATCCGTATTGACTACATGTACACTCATACTGCCTTCCGATGATTATGAATCAACTCCCTCAATACCTTTTGTGCTATCGCACTTGCCTGATGCACCAGCTTCTCGGGCAATTGTTCCAACTGATCCTCGTCGAGCGAGAAATAGAAGTACCACCTCTTATCCTGTCCCTGCGACAGCGAAGCGTTATCGTCGCGGAAGATGGCCTTGTTCCTGATGCGCTTGGGCTTCTCGGTCATATAGACGTTGCCGTCACGCTTGCCCTCCACCTTAAAATCACCTGAGAACGCTTCCATCTCAACATCCTCGCAGCACATGAAGTCTGCCGTCCTGAGTCCGTTCTCCAACATGCCGATGGTCATAAAACCATCCAGCGATACCTGTCTCTCTGTAGAAATACAAATAATATTTGCCATAATAATTTCTGATTTTTTAGCCTGAGTCTCTCGGGAGGAGCGAAGTAGTTAGTTGTCGACAATTTAAACCTGGTACTCTTCCCTCACTCGGTGCCGTTAAAACTCAGAAATTAATGGTGTTAGTTAATAGGAACGATGTCGTTAGCCACGATGTCCTGATAGTAGGCTCCGTTAGCCTCGTGGGTCGAAAATCTGAGGCTTGCCACCACCGTCTTGCCCGTAGCAAACTTGCACAGCGCAATGTTGCCCAGCAAGGCACACTGGTATTCGTCCTCGTAGTCGCCGCCCAGCTCGCGGAGTCGGATGTAACACTTGGCCAACTGGCCGTTCTCACTCTTCTTCGACTGCACATACACCGGTTCGGTCTG
>Ga0310690_10013063_pt1 | contig 10138 bp, 8 predicted proteins | sample AusTroGonzalo_MG_2_FD_207661 | JGI IMG/M metagenome (GOLD analysis project Ga0310690, IMG submission 207661) | Bovine rumen microbial communities from tropical cattle in Woodstock, Queensland, Australia - Gonzalo_04 (v2) (version 2) | ecosystem: Host-associated > Mammals > Digestive system >...
AATAACGATTGAGGAAATATGAAATTCAAGAGCGAACCAGACAATGACGTCCGCGACATGGATATTTCCTCCATGTCGGACGTGGTCTTCCAGCTTCTCATTTTCTTTTTGGTGGCTACCAACATCCAGCAGGAGGAATCCCAGCTCAAAGTCGCCATCCCCGTTGACCAGCAGGCGACGGAGGCCCAGGCTGTGGATCTCGCCGAGGAAGTCGTCATAGACATCTACGACAACGGAGAAGTGTATTGGAACGGCCAGTACGTTGACAGCCCGGACAGCGTTGACATGCCTGAACTGAAGAACATTCTCTACGAATTGAAGCAGGCTTATCCGAACCAGTCGGTGGTCATACGCGGTCAGAGAGATACCCAGCATCAGAGGATCGTGGCGGTTTTGAACGCCTGCGCCTTCGCGGGTATCGATCAGATAACCTTCCCTTCGGATCCCAGCATCTATATTGACTGATTATGAAATTTAGCTTTAAAGAGTTTCTGAAGAAGAACTATCTGGCGCTGCAGCACGCGGAGTCCGCAACGATCACGATCGTCTTGCACGCGATCATGTTCGTGGCCTTCGCCTTCATCATCGTCTCGCAGTCCGATACGGCGAAAGAGACGATCAAGACCTTCTTCAAGAAACAGGAAGAACGCCAGATAGAACCGCCGAAGCCGGTCGTCCAGCCCAAGGACATTCCGGTGACCATGGCGCCTCCGCCCCCCAGGACGGAAAACATGCCGGACATCAACGACCGCATGATGGTGAAAAAAGACATCACTTCCAAGCTTTTGCCGAAAACCCAGGTCATCATGAAAAAGACCAAGATCGAGTTCGACACTGCCAAGGAAGTCGGCCGCGGCGTCAGGCAGAAAATGAACTCCGACTACCGTAAGAAGTACGGCGTGGCCGGCCACGGCAGCACTGTTGAGGCGGTGATCGACAAGTTTGTGGTGGTCGAGTACGAGGGCGGCGACTGGTATTGCGAACTGGTCAAGAACGACAAGAAAGTCGATCCGGCGCACGGCACGATCCCGAACCTCATCGGCGAGATTAGGAAGAGAACCAACATCCGCGTGAATCAGGACACTGTCACGGTCGTGAGAGCCGACTCCAAGGAGATCCACGAGAGCCCCTTCGTTTACTTCACCGGCCATGACGATTTCATTCTGACGGAAGCGGAAGTCGAGAACCTGAGAGCCTACATCATGCAGGGCGGCGCCATCATCGCCAACAGCGCCCTGCCCGGCAGAAGGTCGCGTTTCGATATGGCTTTCCGCAGGGAAATGAACCGCGTCATGCCCAATTTCCCGCTGCATCAGATCGACATGAAGCACCCCATTTACGAGGCCTTCACAATCTTTAAGGAAGTTCCGGAAGGTATGAACTACTGGAAGGAGCCTTTGGAAGTCATCGAGGTGGACGACCGTATCGCGGTTATTTACAATCTTAACGACTACGGTGAACTGATGTGGCCTGTAGTCGTTGACAACTGGACAAGAGTGAAGAGAGGCTATTCTTCCGAAGTCAAGGGCTGGTGTTATGAAGGTCACCTTGCCCGCTGGAACAAGAACGTCTGCGTCAACGCCGACAGCCTCCCGCACATCGACAATGCCCACAAAATGTTCATCAACATGCTGGCTTATCTCCTGACCAGATGACATGGCATTTATAGGCGTTATTACCTTTATTCTCCTGGCCACTCTTCTGAGAGGCAAGTGCGCTTTCAAAAAGTGGCCGTGGAGAATAGTGACGGGCGGTCTGCTTTTACAGGCCGCCTTCCTTTTTCTTTTGAGGCCTGACGGCGCCGCCTACGCTTTCCTTGGCAAGTTTTTCAAGCTTCTGGGAGAATCCGCGGCGGCCGGCGGCAGAAGCGTTTTCGGCAGCGTGGACATCAGGATGTATTTTGCCCTGAACTGCCTCTGCACCATAATTATGATCTCGGCTTTCATGGGCGTTCTGTATTATCTCGGAATACCGCAGAAAGTGATTTCCTGGATCGCCAAACTCTTCAAAAAGCTCTTCGGGATCGACGGCTCGGGAGCCTTCGCCGCCGCCTGCTCGATCTTTTTCGGAGTCGGCGTCACTGTTAGCATTCTGACGCCTTACGTACCCAAGATGAGCAAGCGTTCCTTAATGATCCTTTTGGTCTCGTCTCTGGCGACCATCTCTTTCGCCCTGATGCCGCTCCTCAACTCCATGGGGATCTCGTCTGGCGACCTTGTCCTGGCCAGTTTCATGTCGGCGCCCTCGGCCGTTATGTTTGCCGCTCTCCTTTGCCCCTGCGATGATAATGTGGGAGAGGAAGGCGAAATCAAAGCCGATCTCTTGGTCGGCAGGGGAATTGTCGATTCTTTTGCGAAAGGGGCCTTAATGGGCCTCAAATTGGCCGTGAGGGTCATCGCTATGCTTATCGCGATCTCCGCCGCCATTTATTTCATAAACAAGCTTCTGGGTTCTCCCAGGATCTTCTTCCCTAAGTTCCCCGATCTTTCCCTTCAGGGCATCTTCGGTTACATCGGCTGGCCTTTCGCATTTCTTATGGGCATTCCTGCGGCGGAGTGCGGAAAAATAGGTTATGTCCTGGGTTGCAAAGTTGTCCTGAACGAGATCGTCGCTTATCAGGAGCTGCTGAAGATAGCGGAGATGATCTCCCCGAAAACACTGAGGATCGCGACTTTCGCCTGCTGCGGCTTCGCGAATTTCGGGACGGTCGCTATTCTCTTCGGCCTCATCTCTCCAATGCTTGAAGGCGAAAAACTGGAAGCCTTTTCCAAACTGCTCACGAGGGCGCTATTGGCCGCGGTCCTGGCCTCCTTTACGACTGCCGCGCTCGTCGCTCTGACCGTTTGAAGCCGCCTCATTGATTTTAAAAGGCCTTTTTGGTAAGATATCCGAGAATTGAAACTTCTTTAAGGATAAAGAAGCGGGTGGTGTCATCCGCTTTTTTTGTTTCTTAAGGGAATAGAAACTTACAATGAGGACCCAAAAATGAAAAGCGAGATCACTACCTTAATCGACTACCTTGAAAAAGAACACGGCCTTGACAAAGGCACGATCGCATCAATACTGGAAAAGAGTATCGAGGCGGTGGCTAAGAAGAAGGACGATCTTCCTCCCATAACCGTCTCCATCGACGCCGAGGACGGAACCATCAACATGTCCAGCACTTTCATCATCGTTCCGGACGACTATGAGGAAAGCTTGAGGAACGAGGACGGCGAGATCGTTGAGGATCCCGAGATCGGACATCACCTTACGGTCGATGAGGCGAAGAGGCGCTGCCCCGATCTTAAGGATTACGATCTTGAGCCCGGCATGCAGGTCGGTCCCATTGAATTCGACTACGACCAGGTCTTCGGCCGCATCGACGTCCAGACCATCAAGCAGATAACTTTCCAGAGGATCAGGGAAGCCAAGCGCGACATGATCCTGAAAGAATACAGCGACAAGATCGGCGACCTCGTCTCCGGCACCGTCTCCAGGATGGAGCGCGGTTCCTACATCGTCGAACTGGACCGCACGGAAGCGATACTTCCGCGCCGCGAACAGGTCAGCAGGGAACATTACAAAGTGGGCGACAGGATCCGCGCGGTCGTTTCCGACGTCAAGGATTCCGAAGAAAGCAGAAGCCCGCGAGTCGTCCTTTCCCGCGCAGTCCCGGCGCTGGTCCGCCGTCTCTTTGAAATAGAAGTTCCCGAGATCTACGACGGCATAGTTGAAATAAAAGCGGTGGCGAGGATCGCCGGCTTGAGAAGCAAGATCGCCGTCCTCTCCCATGACCCGAAAGTCGACTGCGTCGGCGCCTGCGTCGGCGTAAGGGGAGCGAGAGTCAAATCCATCGTTCAGGAAATAAACGGCGAGAAAGTCGATATCGTCAGGTGGAGCGACGACCTTGAGACGCTTCTTAAGAACGCCGTCGAGCCCACCGAGATTTTAGAATATTACTGCGGCGAAGGCGACGACGCGATGGTAGTCGCGGTCGTTCCCGACGATCAGCTTGAAGCGACGATCGGCCGCTCCGGACAGAACGTCCGCATGATCTCCAAACTTATTGGACACCCCTTTAACGTCATCAGCCAGACCAAAGCGGCTGAGCTTCAGGCCGCTGATGAGGATGGAGAGGAAGAAGAATAATATATGAATTATGACGAAATGATAAAAGGTATGAGGGAGGAATTCCGCTGTAAAACGGAGACCGACCGCCGATACCTTTCTGAAAAAATAAGAGATTATCTCAAGAAGAACGACTTGGGGACCTTCAAGCCGGCCGATGTCTTTCCAGACAAACTTTACCGGCCGCTTTTCGCCGCCATTCAGGAAGCATTCGAGAACCGCGAGAAAAACAGAGCTTCCATGGCGGTGAACAAAAACGCCGAAAAGGAAGAGCAGGTTAAAGAGGAAGCGCCAAAAGCTAAAGCGAAAGCCGCCCCCAAGAAAAAGGAAGAGGCGAAAACAGAGGAAGCCGAGCCCGCCAAGAAAACTCCTGCGAAAAAGGCGCCCGCCAAGAAAGCGGAAGCCGCCAAACCGGAGAAAGAGGAAAAGCCCGCAGCCAAGAAAACCGCTTCCAAAACTTCCGCAGCCAAGAAGGCGGAAGAGCCCAAGGAAGCGCCGGCTCCCAAGAAGGTTCCTGTCACGATCACTGCCAAATTGAGAAAGCAGCAGGAACAGGAGAAAGAGGAAGCGAAGAGAAGGGAAGCAGAGGAAAAAGCCAGGCTCGAGGCCAAGAGCGCCGAAGATTCCGAAGACGCGTCCGTTATCAATGCGGAAACTTCCGCTGATCCGCGCGTCAAGAAAGTTAAGATCGTGATCAAGAAGTTCAGCTTCAAGAAGCCCTCCGCCGCCGAACCTCAGGAAGAGCCCGAGAAACCGGAAGAGACCGCGGAAACTCCGACTGTTTCTGCCGAACCTACGGCCGAAGAAAAGGCAACCGTTCCCGAACAGGTTGCCGAGCCCGAAAAGGCTCCGGAACCGGAAGAGCCTGTTGTAGAGGCTAAGCCTGAGCCGAAGGAAGAAGAAGCCCCCATGGCCGAAGAACCGGCAGTTGAGGAAGCGGAAATTTCCGCTGAACCTGAAAAGGAGACTCCGAAACCGGAACGCAAATCCAAGGAAGAGGAGACAGCCCGTCTCGTCAGGGAAGCTGTCAAGCCTGTTTCCACCGTTTCCGTGGAATCGTTTGTGGCCCAGCAGAAAGAGGATCTTCCCCGCGTCACCGAGACCGTTCCGCTCGACCGTTTGAAAGGCTGGCGCCCGCCCGAAATAGGCAAGAAGAAAAACGCCAAGAAGGAGAGCGCCGACAAGGGCCAGCGTCCCGCCGCCGGCGGAAAAGCTGCCGCTTCCGCTCAGCCCGCCGGGCCTATGCCGGACGCCAACCGTAAAGGCGACAGCCGCCGCGGCAAGAAGGAAAAAGATAAAGAGAAAGATTACAAGTCTTCCGCCTCCAGGGAAGAGATGATGAACAGACCCAGAATCTCCTCCCAGGCCTCCCTGCGCCAGAGAAACGCTGACGAGAGAGCCGGAGAAGAAGGCGAATACAGGATACGCCGCAAAGTAAAGAAGCCTCAGGTCCAGGCCCAGCCGACCAAGGCTGACATTGTAAAAGGCGACATCAAAGTATCCGTTCCGATAAGCGTCAGGGACTTCTCCCAGGAGATCGGCGTCAAAGTCGGCGACATCATCAAAGTCTTCTTCAAGATGGGCGAGATGCTGAACATCAACAGCGCCCTCGACGAGGACCATGTCGTCCTGGCCGCCGCCGAACTCAACGTCAACGTTCAGGTCAAGAGCAAGGAAGAAAACCTCGAGGAAGAGACCTTCAGTGAAGAAGGCCATGAGGAAGAATTCACCGCGGAAGAAGCTCCCAGGGCTCCCGTCGTCGTCTTCATGGGGCACGTTGACCACGGCAAAACTTCGCTTATCGACGCCATTCGTCAGAGCAAAGTCGCCCAGGGCGAATCAGGCGGCATCACCCAGCACATCGGCGCTTACGAAGTTGACACCGCCCAGGGCCACATCACGATCATCGACACTCCGGGGCACGAAGCCTTCACGACCATGCGTGCCCGCGGCGCCAACGCGACCGACATCGCGATCCTCGTGGTGGCGGCTGACGACGGCATCATGCCGCAGACTTTGGAAGCCATCAACCACGCCCGCGCCGCCAAGGTCGAGATCATCGTCGCTATCAACAAAATGGACTTGCCCGGCGCCGATCCCGAACGCGTCATCAGGCAGCTTTCCGAAAACAACATCCTTGTTGAGGAATGGGGCGGACAGACGCAGTGCGTGAGGGTTTCCGCGCATACCAAGCAGGGCTTGGATCAGCTTTTGGAAGCCATCGCCCTGCAGGCTGAAGTCATGCAGCTGAAAGCCAGGGCCGAAGGCCCCGCGGAAGGCGTCGTCCTTGAAGCGGAACTGAACCCCGGCCGCGGCACGAGCGTTACGCTGCTTGTCCAGAAAGGCAAACTGAAAGTCGGCGATCCTATCGTCTGTGGAACCTGCTACGCCAAGGCTAGAGCCATGACGAACTACAAGGGCGAAGACCTAAAGGAAGCCGGCCCGAGCCAGCCCGTCCAGATCTTGGGCTTCACCGAAGTTCCTCAGCCCGGCGCCAAATTCAGAGTGGCCGCCAGCGAGAAACTCGCCAAGGAACTGACGGAAAAACGCGCCGAGGAAGAGCGCCTCAAACGCCACGCCGACGCGGCCAGAGCGACATTGGAATCCTTCTATCAGAACATGAAGAACAGCGATTCCGCCAAAGAGCTCGCGCTTATCGTCAAGGGCGACACCAGGGGCACGACGGAAGCCGTGCGCTCCGCGCTTGAAAAACTCACGACAGAAGAAGCGAAAGTTACTGTTCTGCACAGCGGCGTTGGCGACGTCACCGAAAACGACGTCATGCTCGCCTCCGCCAGCAACGGCGTCATCATCGCCTTCAAAACTTCCGTCCCGGAATCCAGCCGCGCGGTCGCGAAATCCAAGGGCGTCGAAATCAGGCAGTACGACGTCATCTACCACGCCACGGAACAGATCCAGAAAGCGCTCATGGGTCTTCTGGAGCCCACCTTCCACGAGGAAGAGACCGGCATCGCCGAAGTCCGACAGCTCTTCAAGCTGCCCAGCGGCGTAGTGGCCGGCTCCCACGTTGTTTCCGGCGAAATACACCGCACCGACAAAGTCAGAGTCTTGCGCGGCAAGGAAGTCGTCTTCGACGGCGACATCCAGACGCTCCGCCACCTCAAGGACGACGTCAAGGAAGTCCGCTCCGGCTACGACTGCGGCATCGTGCTCAACGGTTTCAACGAGTATGCCGAAGGCGACAAGCTTCACGCTTACAAGATGGTCCAGGACGGCCTGACGGAATAGTATGGCAGTCGCAAGAACGCTGAAAATTAACGAGCTCCTGAAAAGGGCGATGTCCGAGATCATCCAGGACCGCTACCGCGACCGCAAGGCGCCCTGGATGACCGTTTCGCGCGCCGAAACTTCCAGGGACTTGAGATTCTGCAAGATCTACCTTACCGTCCTCGGCGACAAAGCTGCGGAAAAAGCGGCCATCGCCAAACTGAAAGAGGACACTCCCAGGATCCGTTTCCTGCTTGGGCACAAAGTCGATCTCAGGATCGTTCCCAATCTAGAATTCGCCATCGACGAAGACCTGAAGGAAGCCCTGAAGATCGACGCTCTCATCGAGAAGAACAAGCCCGCTCCCGAACCCGAGGAAGAAGAGTGATGACTAAAATCGGTGTGGACAAAGCGGCTGAGCTTATCAAGGCAGCCAACGCAATTCTCCTAATCGGCCACACCGATCCCGACGGCGACTGCTTAGGCTCACTCTACGCACTTAAAGCCGGTATTCGATCCCTTGGCAAGAAAGCAAGCGTATATCTAAAAAAGCCTCTGCCTCTGAAGTACCGTTTCCTTTCTGATGAACTCGAGGAAAACACCGATATCCCGGAATGCGATCTCATCGTCGCTCTCGACACACCGCAGCTGAAGCGCCTGGACATCGATGATCCTGCGAAGCTAACTAGCCCGATACTCGCCATCGATCATCATCCCGGCGAGCATACGGAATTCGCATATGCTCTGTGGGATGACGGAAAGTCCGCCTGCGCTATGCTCATAAAAGCGCTGCTCCAGAAAATGGCGATCACGATCACGCCGAAAATGGCAGGCGCTCTCTACGCCGGCATCGTGACCGACACGAATTCTTTCGTCAATCAGAACACCTACGCCGATACTTTCCAAGCGGCGGGAGAACTGACAGAACTCGGCGCTAAACCTGACGAGATCGCCAAATACGTTTACGGCTCCCTGACGCCAGGCGACATCTCTGCGTTATCATACGCCCTTTCAACTCTGGAACTCTACGACAAAGACAGGATCGCCGTCATGTCTTTGAAGCGCGAATGGCAAAACGAAGGCAACGACACTGACACCGAGCTTTTCGTGAACTACGCAAGAAGCCTCGTCAACACTGAAGTCGCGATAATGCTGACGGAAACTAAAGAAGGCGTCAGGGTGAACCTGAGAGCCAAGAACGCCTACGACGTTTCCGCCGTCGCAAGAAAACTGGGCGGCGGGGGACACAAAGCTGCCGCCGGCATCAGGATGAACTGTCCTCTTGAAGAAGCCAAAAAACTTTTGCTGGAAAACATAAAATTCGATGACTGACAAAACTTACGATCTCATCATAGTGGGCGCCGGCCCCGCCGGCCTCACCGCCGCCATTTACGCCGCTAATTCCGGCATAGACTTCCTTGTCGTTTCCGGCTTCACCGGCAGCGCGGCCGCGACCGCTCCCGCCGTCGCCAACTATCCCGGCTTCCCTGACGCTGTCTCGGGTTCCGAACTCGTCGCGAATTTTGAGAACCAGGCCAAGAATCTCGGCGCCAATATCGAGAGCGATTCCATAACCGAGATCAAAAAAGAAACCAGCGGCGTCTTCACGCTGACCGGAGCGATAAACACTTACTCTGCCAAAACGGTCATCTACGCCGCGGGCGCCCAGGCCAAGCGCCTCCGCCTTGATGAAGAGCCGAAGTATTTCGGCAAAGGCGTTTCCGTCTGCGCCACCTGCGATGGCCACTTCTTCAAGAATAAGCCGGTCGCTGTGGCGGCAGGTGACAAAACCGCCGTTTCCGAAGCGGCCTATCTCGCCGGCATCTGCGAAAAAGTTTATTTCATTACCAAAGACAATACTCTTCCCAAAGAACTGGACGGAATAGAAAAAATCGTTCTCAAAGCGAATTCCCAGATCACGGCTTTGAAAGGGGAGAAGAAACTGGAAGCTCTGACCGTTGAAAACATTGCCACTAAAGAACAGGAAGAATTAACAGTCAGCGCGCTCTTCACCGCCGTGGGCCACGACCCCGAGACGGCCCCTTTAGCGGGCCTTCCTGTCTTGGACGATAAAGGAGCCGTTGTAGCTGAGAAAGACGGCTCTACGGCTATCCCAGGGCTTTTTGCGGCCGGCGACGTAGTGAAAGGCGCCGTCAGGCAGATCGTTTTCGCCGCCAGCGCGGGAATGCAGGCTTTCCTTAGCGCCAGAAAATATCTCCGCACGCTTTAGAGCGCGTGCCCGCCGGACACTTTTATGACTTGTCCGGTGATAAATCTTGCCTGTTCGCTGGCTAAGAACATAATTGTTTCGGCGATGTCTTCCGGCTGTATCAGTTTTCCCATGGGAATCAAAGGCACGACCGCCTTTTCCAAGTCGGCATCAATCCAACCTGTCTGAGTGGGACCGGGCGCCACGCAGTTTACGGTGATCCCGTATTTCGCCACTTCCAGGGCTATGCTGCGGGTCAAGGCTTCCAAAGTCGCTTTGCTCGCGCCGTAGGCGATCTGCCCGGCGAAAACTTGCGCCGCGTCCGTGGAGATGTTGATTATCCTGCCGTAATCGCCGCGGCGTTTGACGAATTCCCTCATCATCAGAATGCTTCCCCGGACGTTGACCGCAAACGTATCGTCAACGACAGCGGAAGTGATCTTTTCGATCGTATCAAGCCCGTCCATATCGCCGTCCGCCGCGTTGTTTATTAAAACGTCGATCTTTCCGTAGCGTTCCATGACTAAGGAATAAATATTTATTATGGCTTCCTCATCTGTGATATCGCTTTCCAAGACGAGATAGTCGGCC
>Ga0310690_10013065_pt1 | contig 10137 bp, 6 predicted proteins | sample AusTroGonzalo_MG_2_FD_207661 | JGI IMG/M metagenome (GOLD analysis project Ga0310690, IMG submission 207661) | Bovine rumen microbial communities from tropical cattle in Woodstock, Queensland, Australia - Gonzalo_04 (v2) (version 2) | ecosystem: Host-associated > Mammals > Digestive system >...
GGTTGCCTTTGAGGATCTTCAGGTCACCGAAGCGCTTGACGTAAAGGAAATTGAACAAAGCGGAGTTGAGGAAAGCCAGCACCGTCTTGGTGCTCATGCCCTCCACTTGCGGAATGAGGATGTTCGCACTGTTGAGGAAGAGGCGCTGCTTGTCGTCATAAGCGAAGCACAAACGGCTCGAGACGAACTTATACACCAGCTTCTCTTTCGCGCGATAGAACTCATCCTTGGCGCATTGCTGGAAGTCGGCACGGTTGTATTTGATATAGCGTGAGGCCGGCTTCAGGCTGTACTTCCCGATGTCCTTGCCCGTATGGATCGGTTCCAGTCCCTTTCCGGGACGGTCCTTCAGCACCCGGGCGTTGTTGCCCGTGATGATGCCCAAGGCCCACTGGCTGTGCGAGAGGTCGTCGTGACGCAGGCGTTCAGCACGGTTGAGGATCGCTTCCTCGCGGTCGCTGAGCATGGGGATGGCGCAATAGTCATCGTCAGCGGGGGCGAAGGTCTTTCGCGACACCTCGTTGTTGAGTCCGTAGACCACGTAGGACTGTTCGCCAAACACGGGCTTGCGGCTCACCTTCAGGCTGACGAAATCCGTAAACACCCCCTTGAAGCGTTCGCGATAGCACTTCAAGCACTCCAGACGCGTCTCGTGCAGAACGAAGCGACGGAAGTCGGCATGCACCCTGATCTTCATCAGCGACGAGGGCAGCAGGAAATGCAATATGCCGTTCTTCTTCAGGAAGCGGAACGACTCGGTGAAGAACAGCGAGGCTTTCTCTTTCGACTGGATGACCTCCGAGGTGTGCAGCTGTCCTTTCTCGGTGCCCCAGGGCGGGTTGGTGACGATGTAGTCGAAACGCAGGTCGCCCAAGGCCGAGGTGGCATGCAGCAGGAAGTCCATCAGGTAGATCTGGGGATAGACCTCCGACTCGTTGTATTTCACCATCAGGTTGGCTTTGGCGATCATCACGGCCAATGGGTCATTGTCGATACCATAGAGCTGCTCCATCTGTGCATGCTGTACCTTCAGCAGGAAGATGCCGCTGCCGCAGCAGGGGTCGAGGAAATGCTCACCGTTGAGCATGCGGATGTCAGAAAGCATCTCGTTGACGATGACCGGTTTGGTGTAGTAGAGGCCTTTCAGGATGCGTCTCCCTTCCGTGGTCAGCGACTGATAGACGAAGCCAATCCAGTCGTCCTGCCGGTTTTTCAGGATCTGTCGCGGCACCTCGATACCCAGGCGCTGATATTCGGTATATTCTTCGAAGAAGCGCTCGCGGTTGGCCTTGCTCACCTTGTTGTGCTCGATATACAAAGCGCAGAGGGTGAAGAGCAGGTCATCGATAGGCCAGGTGGTGTCGCGCAGTTCCTCCACGAAGCGGGGCAGGCTGCCCGCCATCACGTAGCCTTCAGGGGTGATGATTTTGCGCGAGCGGCTCTTGTTGGCCCTTCGCATGAGGCGGTCCTTGCCCCCGTTTTTCAGCTTGTCCCAGTTGCGTTGGGTCGCCTTCGAGATGTAAATTTCCGATTCCTTCATAACACAGCTTCGCCTTCTAAGTCCCATTAAGAATGCTTAACGAACTCTATATCAACCATATATGCAACAGCCTATTACGGCATATTAATCGGGCAAATATAGAAAAAATTTAAATAGGTGAGAAAAAGAGAAATTTTTTATGAATCCAGGCGAATTACTTTCACTTGGCTGCTGGAGAGATTCCCTTCTTGCAGGACCTGAATTTGTACGGGAATCTTCCCTTGCAGCTCCTCAACGTGACTGATGATGCCCACGTGACGACCCGACTTGGTGTGAAGCGCACGCAGGGTGTTGATGGCGTTCTGCAACGGTTCGCCACTGAGCGTGCCAAAACCCTCATCGATGAAGAGCGTGTCTACCGCCAATTGCTGTCCTATATCGCTGAGCGCGAGGGCCAACGACAGCGAGACGAGGAAACTCTCGCCACCCGAGATAGTGCTTGCCGCACGGCTTACATAGCCTTGATAAGCATCTTCGAGCGAGATGACAAAGGTGCCCGGGGCCACCTTCAGCGTGTATCGGTCGGTCAGGGTCTTCATATAGTGATTTGCCGAATGGATCAGGCTGTTCAACACACAACTCTGGGCTATCTTGCGGAACTTGTTGCCTGTTGCGTCGCCAATGAGCTCGTTCAGGCGCGACCATTTCTGGTATTCTGCCTTCTTGTGGTCAGCTGTTTCCATCAGCAGTCCCAGCTGTTTCTTGTTTTCTTCGTCAATCTTCAGCTCCTGGTTGATGGCGCCTTTCTTTTCCGAAAGGTCTGTCATCTCTTTCTCGTTGTTCTTGATACGGTCCTCCAGGACTTCCTGAGCGTCGTCCTCTTTCAGCTCGGGCTTCACCTGCCGGTGTTGTTCCAGTTTCTTGTCAGCCTCATCTCTTAAGGTCTTCCTGGTCAACACGTTGTTCTTGTCTGCTTCAAGCACTTTTTGGATTCCGCTGATGCTTTGCAGGGTATAGCCGTTCAAGGCCATCAGGCACTCAAGTCCAAGGTCGGGATGAGCAGTAAGGAAAGCCTCCAGCTGCTGACGGTTATCGTTGCAAGTCTCCTCTGCCTGTTTCTGCTGCTCAATGATGCTTTGCCGCTTTCCTTCGGCTACGACCATCCTGCTTTTGCAGTCGCTGATGTCTTGTTGGGCTTTCTGCGCCACGTTTTTCAATTGCTCCAGCTGTTTGCCCAATTCTTCGAGGGCTTCCCTTTGTGCTTTGATGCATTCTTCCTTCTTGGCACCTTCAGCAATCTTGTCCTCAAACTCCTGTGTTTTTTTTGCCGTATCGGTCTTCATGGTTGCCAGCCTTTCCGGGGTGTCTTTGTCAACCACAATCCCACAAGCTTTACAGGCATCAAAGACTCTTTGGACCGCAACTTTTACAGCGTCGTCCTTATCGAAAGCCTCTTTGGTGGTCTGATACGATTTCTGTGCTGCCTTAATCTCTGCGTCCAACTTGTTTTTCCTGTTCACCAGGTCCTGATGGGCCGACTCCGCCTCCTTAAAGGCCTTTTCAAGGCCTCCAACGAGTTGGGCCAGTTCTTCTTCATGAGGCAGTTCGCTCCTGATCTCCTGTCGGCAGACGGGACAGACGTCTCCTATATGCAATTTCTGGCGCAGGTTTTGGGCGAACTCATCGATTGTTTTGCTCTGCTTGTCGAGCAGGGCTTTGCGGTCGTCCATCACCAACTTGGCATCGTGAATCTGCGGCTCCATCCCTGCCGATTCTTTCTGTTTTCTACCGATTTCGGCAGCCGTATCTTCAATCTGTTTTTTGGTCTTTGACCAGCGTTCCTTTTCTTTGTTGTGCGATTCGATTCGCTCGTAGGTGATGGCGATGTTCCTTTGCAGCTCCTTGGCATCGTCGCGTTCTTTTCTCAGTTCGGGCAGACGGAGTTCGGCAAGGGCCGTCTCCTGGGTTTTGAGTTCCGCAGCCTGTTTATCGTAGTCTGTCTGCGCTTTGTTCACTTCGTTTTGCGCCTTTTCCGATTCCGGCAGGAGGGTCTCCTTAAGCCTCTGGTTTTCATTGCCTATGGCACGCTCGCATTCCTCCAGCTTTTGTTTCCCTTCCGACAGGGTTTTTTCAGCGCCTTTCATTGCAACCAGCCAGCTGCGGGCCTCAATGGTGGCGTTCCATTGCGCAACCAGGGTTTCGTTTTTCCTGAATCCCTCGCTCTCCACCACGGCTTGAGCCTGCCGGTAAACTTCAGTGGCAGCAGCGGCAGCCTTTGCCAAGTCGGCCTCCGTCCTGATCCATTGCAGCTTGGTTTTGTCCTCTTCGACTGTTTTCCTGACCTGATTCAATTGGGTTTCGTGTGCGGCAAGCTCTTCCTTCCTGGCATCGATTTCTTCCTCGCTCAACGTACGGGTGCCTTCCACCTTTTGCTGTGCGTTTCCCCAATCCTTCTCCTTCCGGGCTGTCAGCTCGAAGACCTTCTTTCCTATCTTGGAGTAGATGTCCACTCCCGTAATCTTTTCCAGAATGGCCGCTTTTTCATCGTCCTTGCTGTTGAGAAAACGGGTAAACTCGCCCTGGGCCAACAGCGTCGTGCGACAGAACTGGCTGAAATCGAGGCCAATGGCTTGCTGAATCTCAGCATTGATTTCTTTGTCTCTGTTGATCGTAAAGCCCGTATCGAGGTTCGTCAACTGCCAACTCTTGCTTTGGATGTTTCCGTTTGGCATTCTTCTGGCCCTGGCCACCGACCATTTGGCTTCATAGTGTACGCCATTGCTGCCCGTGAAGGTAAGCGACACAAAGGCCTCGCCCGTATTCCTTCGCATCAGTTGGCGCGGGTCTTTGATGGTGACATTGGCCTCCCCGTCTTTTGTCTCGCCCTGCATCTTGGTTCCATCCAGCCTTGGGGTGTCGGCAAACAACGCCAGACAGATGGCATCCAGTATGGTCGACTTACCCGATCCCGTCTTGCCTGTGATCAGGAACACCTCGCTGTCGGCCAGCGGCTGTGCCTCAAAATCAATCGTGGCATCCTCTATCGATGCGATGTTGTGTATGACGAGTTTCTGTAGTTTCATGGTCTTCGTTCTCCTCTTTTTATTGGCCGTTTCGTGCGTCATCAGCTACGCTGTTCAGGACCTCGTTGAACATCTCTGTCATCTCCTCATCAAAGTCGAAGTCTTTGTATTCGGCATACTGCCGGGCGACTTCGATAGGTTTCTCGGCCTGGAACTCCTGCACTGTCAGCACCTTGGCTTCACTTTGGCTGGCGGTTTTCCTTTTGGCATTGATGTGGCAGAATCTGCACTGTTTCCCCTCAATCAGACCCACCGCATCGGCTTGTGCCTCAACGGGCAGGAAGTCCTTTATCTCCACATTCAGCCGGATATAGGCCGGATTGTCATCAGGGAATTTCTTTAGGAGATCCTTGGCTTCCTCCCATGAGGCGAATCCTTCTGAGGGCAGGGTGACCAAAGGCCGTGGATTCACGATTTCCATCTCTATCACCACGGGAGTCTCGCCATGTTTGCCGATCTCAACCCAACTGACGGAATGGCTGAAGGTCTCGTCAAAGCTGACCGGCAGCGGGGTACCGCAATACCTCACGTTGTGTTTGCCGCTGTGCACGTATTGCTCGTGGTGAATGTGGCCCAAGGCCAGATAGTCATAACCCTCGCCCATTTGCTCCAGTTCAATCGAGTCGATGCCACCCACCATATATTCCGTTGCCTGGTCGTGTCCCTTGAAGTCACAACCTTTCACCGTTGTGTGGGCGGTCATCACCACAGGCAGCCCTTCCGAATTCCTTTCGGCCACCCTATCGAGCAGCTGTTGGAAGAACCCCTCCGGCAAGTTCATCTCGTTGACGTAAGGGACGGCAATGATGTAGCCTTTGCCGGGCACTTCGATGATATGCTCCTCCGGTTTCTCCTTCTCCAGTCGTCCGATGGCATACACGTTCAGTGCCCGCCACGGGGTGCGGAATATCTCGTGTTTTGACCCGCTGTCGTGGTTACCGGCAGTCATCACGATGACCATTTGGGGACAGGCCTCGTGAATCTTCACCAGTCCTTCCGACAACATAGTCTGTACGGCGTTGGAAGGCTGTGAGGTATGGAACACGTCGCCGCAAAGCAGAAACACATCGGGTTTCTGCTGTTCCACGATGCCGGCCATCTGTTCAAGCATGGCCTGTTGTTCTTCAGTCCGGTCATAGCCATAGAGCACATGACCCAAGTGCCAGTCGCTGGTGTGGAGTATTTTCATGGTTGCAAAGATAGAACTTTTTGGGAAAAGGAAAGGAATGTGGCGACTTTCGTCAGAGGATTTCATCCCCTATCCGTGTCTTCATCCCTTCGAGGAAGGCAGCGGAGTAGTATTGGAAGAAATTGAAATGCATGGCTTTGGAGATGCGGAGGATGAGGTCGCTGTCCAGGGAAGGCTTGTTGAAAATCTTGTAGACATGATTGCGCGAGCAGCCAATCTCACTGGCTAGCCAGCTGGCGCTGCGCTTGTCGGCCTTCAGTTGAGCCTGGATGAGATTCCCGATGTGGATGCTGCCCTGTGTCTCCATAAAATACACTGCATTCTTTGGGGACAAAAATAGGCCATCTGCACCAACCTTTTTCCATCCATTTCATCCATTTGCATTTTCTTTTCGTTTCCAATCCAATAAATCCCTATCTTTGCCCTAAAATACAGAAGCCATGTTATCACTCCACATCATAGCGATGATCAAGAAGAAGTCGGGGTTGGATTTCACCAACGCGAAGGACTTTGAGGTGCTGTCGATGTCGTTTCCGGCCAACGACCGCTTAGGGGTGAACACCCTGAAGCGGCTCATGGGCTATGCCAAATCACCCATTGCGCCCCGCAAAGCCACCCTCGACGCCCTCGCCCATTATCTCGACTCTCCCTCGTGGGAAGCCCTGAACGGCATACAACCCGCTGAAAGCGACTGGGTGGAAAAAGCGTTTTTCGCTGACGAAATCCCTGAAGGGACCACCGTGGAAGTCTCCTGGCTCCCCGACCGGCACCTTGCCCTGCTCTGCATCGGTGAGAACAAATTCCGCGTGACACAAAGCCTGAATGGCAAACTGCAACCCAACGACGAAGTGACCATCCTCAGCTTCCGCCTGCAATACCCCCTGCAGGTGTTCCAAGTCGTCCGCAACGGAGAGATCATACGCGACGCAGCCGGCAACGAGCTGGGCTATGTGGCAGGCAGACAGAACGGCCTCACCGAGTTATTCATCAAAGAAGCGGAAAAATGAGCGACTCCGAATTTATCAACCCCATGCAATGCAAGCAGGAAGAGGTGCTGTTCGACAGCGGGGGCACCTGCGACTGCTACCGTCTTATCAAAGACAACCGCGTGTATTGCATCAAGCGGCCCAAGAAAGACATGCGTTCCTCGGAGGCTTACATGAGCCTGTTCCGCAAGGAGTTTGAACTCGGCATCGAGCTGGAGCACCCCAACATCGTGCGCTACTTCGCCTACGACGAGGACGAAAACGGCCCCTTCATCCGCATGGACTATATCGATGGCGACAACCTTGAGGCTTTTCTGGCCCAGCACCCCGATTATTTCAAAGAGAAAAGCCATAGGCAACAGTTTTGCGACGAATTGTTCTCGGCCCTGGCCTACCTCCACGAAAAGAAGATGCTGCACCTCGACCTCAAACCCAGCAACATCCTCATCACCAACAAGGGACACCATGTGAAACTCATCGACTTGGGCTTCGGATGGAGCGAGAGCTATCTGCACGATTTGGGATTCACCCGTGACTATTGCTCACCGGAACAGAAGGCAGCCAAGACCGAACTGTTTGGTCCCGCCACCGACATCTATGCGCTGGGCAAAATCATGCAACGCTTTGGCTTGGCCAAGAATTCAGTAGTGCAACGCTGTCTGAAGGAAACCCCAAAAGAGCGGTATCAGAGCATCGAAGCCCTGCGCAAAGCCATCAAGCAGAAAGAAACAACCCAAACCCTTTGCAGGATTGGACTGGGATTGGCAGCAGTACTGCTGATGGGCGGCCTCGTTTGGCTGGCCAGCCACAAGGAGACGCCCCTTCCACCCCGTCCCGAAGCCCCTGAAGGAGCCATCAACGGGTTGTTCACCGTGAACGAGGAAGGCAAGCAGGTATGGTTTTCGCAAGGCAATCTTCAATACAAGCACCACGGCCGCATCTGGCGTTTCGCCAAAAACCAGTTCGACTACAACGGCGAGGACAACCTCAACGAGTATGATGTGACCGACCGCAAAGACCACCTCACCTGGGTCGATTTGTTTGGCTGGGGCTGTAGCGAGCGCAACCATGGAGCCGTCAACTGGCATGCATGGGACATCACGGTTGACGTCCACGATTACGACACCTGCCTTTATAACGCCTATGGCATTGACAGCTGCAACCTGTATGACCATGACGGGCAGGCCGACTGGGGTTACAACCCCATCATCAACGGAGGCAACAAGGAAGGGCTTTGGCGCACCCCGAGCATTGAAGAATGGTTGTATATACTGGACAAGCGCGACACCCCCTCGGGCATCCGCTATGCCAAGGCCTGTGTGGAAGGCATCAACGGCATTCTGCTCTTGCCCGACGATTGGGACAGCGCCCTGTATCCTTTAAAGGAATACAATGATATTGAGGCCTGTTTTGTGGAGAACAACATTGTCCAACCCGCCTGGTCGGAGAAGCTGGAAGCCAACGGGGCAGTGTTTCTGCCTGCGGCAGGCATCCGTAACTCATTCGACATTGCCTTATATGGCGATTATGGCTTCTACTGGTCGTCATCCTGTTGCGACGACTTCAAAGCCTATGGCATCTATTTCAGCAACACCTACTTCACCTATCCCTACGCCACCGAAAAATGCTGCGGCCGCAGCGTGAGGTTGGTGAGGGACAAGAAGGACTAGGCCAAAAATTGTTTGGGCGTTTGGTGACCCTGACTAGTTTAAGTGTTCCCTGTCCTCTGTCCCTCAGTCTTTTATCCGACAGCAAACGACAACAAACGACTACTGTCGACTACAAACGTTTAATCAACGGATAATTCTTGACAAGTGTTGTTACTTTGCAGGGTAAAACTCAAAGCAATGAAGCAATTTGAATATGTGCCCGAAATAAAGTCAGAACTCGGCGACCTGACAAAAGCGGAGCTCCGCAGATATGTGCTTGACTATTACAAGCAAAACCTGAAAGGCAAGCGAGGAGATAATAGGCTATTTGAATTTCAAAGGGCGCTGCAAGCTCGATGGAAAGACGGAAAACGTCAGAATAGCCGTTCAGTTTCAACGAAGCGCGAAGTTCTACTACAATATTGAGGTGAACATGATCAAATAAGAAACGGACGGAAATCTAAAGAGTCCTGTTTCCGGTGTTCTCTCATCCCGATTTCCATCCGTAGTTCGCTGCAAAATTACAACTTTTTCATCAAACCGCAAGAGGAGATACGTTTTTTTGTATCATTAAAGTGCCAACGGCATTGCTGCCGCTGGCACTTCGTCAAATTTATGTGAAAAGGACAATTTCGTTTTATTTTTCTTTGCGACGTTTAGCAACGAGGTATGTGCCGCCCAAACTCAATAGGATAACGATGCCGGTGCCGAGGGGGGCGGTGGCGTCTTGACCGCTGCCGTGGGTTCCGGGGAGGGAAAGCAGGCCGTCGCCGCCAGTTCTCAGACCGCTGGTGAGCCATTCCTGAGTGGTGGCCCAGTTGGAACTCCAGTTGTTGAAGTTCTCAGGCATGTCGCCGCGACCCATCAGGCCGCCGTCAGTCTGGGCTATGGCACCAATCCCCATCCCGAGGACGATTGCGATTGTTAAAGCTATTTTCTTCATTTCTGTATAGTTTATTTAATTATGATTTTCTGAACTTTCACGCTATTGCCATCAGCGAGGCGCAGGACATAGACGCCGGGAGTCATTCCGACCGTGGAGACGTTTCCTGAAATCTTATCAGCGAAAACGACACGACCCGTCATATCGACAATCTGCAGGTTACCCGTGGCATTCATGATGATCTGTCCACCGCTGACAAAGGCAAACGGAGCCTCTTCAACCGTCTCTTCCACTCCGGTCATCACTTTGAACACCAGTTGGAAGCGGGCAGCATACTCGTTTCCGGTGGCTGAGAAACCATATTCAGGGGTTTGCAGCAGGTCGGTATCCGTGCCCGCAATACGATCAATCAGATGGAGGTAGCTGAAGCGGAGGTTCTGGATGTCGACACTCAGGGTGAAGCTGCCGCTCTGGTTGTTCTTGAACATCAGGTCGAGAGACTCACAGTCGGTGCTGGCGTGCGTGATGGCAAAGTCTCCGTTGTTGTGGACATAAAGGCTTGGAGCCGTCTCGCTGAAATTCGGCATCTTCTGCAAGCCGGTTCCCTCACTGAAGTAAACGAAGGCACGGTCCTCTCCCGTTGTGCCTTCAACATTCAGTCTGATTCTGCCGGCGATGTTCTTAGCCGATGACTCGGCAGTGGAGGCAGCATTGGTTTTGGTGATTGTGAGATTGCCCGCCTGGGTGGTCTTCACCAGGATGCCTTGTTCCGGAAGAATAGCATCTTCGAAGGTATGCGTTTCCCAAGCGCCCGAATTGGTCAAGGTGTAAAAGCCTGAAGCGAGGTTGGCATTATCGATGGCACCG
>Ga0310690_10013066_pt1 | contig 10137 bp, 9 predicted proteins | sample AusTroGonzalo_MG_2_FD_207661 | JGI IMG/M metagenome (GOLD analysis project Ga0310690, IMG submission 207661) | Bovine rumen microbial communities from tropical cattle in Woodstock, Queensland, Australia - Gonzalo_04 (v2) (version 2) | ecosystem: Host-associated > Mammals > Digestive system >...
GCACAATGTTGTTGATATTGAAGATGATTCAAATGATTATTATGTTGCCGGCGATGTTAATCTGGAATGGGTCATGTATGCCGAAATCGCCGCTGATGTTGTTATAATGGCTCTGACTTGGGGTGGCGGAAAACTGATTAACGCTTGGTTAAAATGGCAACGCGCAAGACATATTGAAAAATCATTAAAAGCCACAATACATTCCAAAGATGTAAAACAGGTTATGGAATTAACAAAACAAATTAACAAACACGCTGATGATATTGCCAAAATTGGCAAAAACATCGAATATTTGGAAAAACAAGAATACTATGTCAAAGAATACGAACGCGTCAGAAAAGAAATGAACCAATTAAAAAGTTCAATACATAAAAATCCTAAAAAAATGAAACAATACCAAAAAGACCAAAAATATCTTGATAAACTTTATGAACAAATACACCGGGGCAATCCGGAAATATCGCGTGAAATGGTGCGCAATCCCACTATATTAACCGACAAACAAAAACAATTATTAACCGAAATGGAAGCGTTAGAGAAATTACTTCAAGAAACAAAAACAACAAGTCGCGCCGTAAAAAATTATGAAGAAAGTGTGAAAGCACTGGAAGAAATCATGAAATACCAAAATGAACTTAGCGCTTTTCGTCGCCCGCAAACTGGGAACGTTATCGTTCAAAGTCTTAAAAAAATTGTGAAACCTATCAAGGCGGCAAACACCGGTGCCAAAGAACTAAATCGTGCGGCACGTATTGCACGCGCGGGGATGTCATCTCGTTCTGCACGGATGGCCGATTGGTTAATGGACGCAACATTAAAACATGGCGCACGTTTGGCCAAATTCGAAAGCAAAGTCGGTGGCATATATGGTGTGGTGGCTTTTTTGGGCGATATGTGGGATAAAACATCCAACACATCCAAAGAATTTTCAAATGGTATTGAATTCAAACCGTTGTGTTTATTATCTGCCGATGATTTACAAGGTCAAGAAAATGTCGTAAATTATGGTATGTGGTTAATGTGGACGGGTAATTCCACAGACGTCGCCGACGATGATGCTGCATATCTCCAGGCTATGGATTTTGCAACTAAATTTTATTATCAACTTGATGAATACCAAGACGAACATGGCGCACAATGCAATGTTGATATTTATGTCGTTCGACCAATAATTCGTTTGGATGAAACAAACCTTGATGACCCACATGGCGAAATGTTCTATTTGTTTATGAACGAAATCCCGTGGTCTACGGCCGAACAATTCAACACACAAATTTCGGATGTAAAAACATGGGAAGCGGCGCAACAAACACTTTACGAAACAGATCCAAAACAAAAATACAACCGTCCAACCGCTGATAATGTGCGATAAAACGTGTTGTATTTTTTATAAAAAATATTTATAATAAAATTATCAAAAGAATAGGGGACGCACATGAAAAAAATTTTGTTCATTGTTATCGCAACATTTATATTCGCCGGACAATCGTTTGGATATCAATTGCTATCCACCAAAGAATTCGGACGTGGCGACGCTAAAAATCAAAATGTGACCGTGAAATGCACAACCGATACTGGGAAAATATCATCTGAAACATGTGCATTACGCCGGTATGCAAAATGTAATCCAAAAGATAAAACCAAATGCGATGCATGGCAACCATGGCGTGATTTGCGCGATACAAAATCATCATATGCCGATTGGCAATCGGGCGCATTGGATTGTTGCAAGAAAAAGGGATTACGATAAAAAATCGCCGAAACGGCGATTTTTTTATTTCTTTTTTGAATATCGAATCGGTTTTACATTAACAATGTTTGGATAAACATTAAACGCACCAATTCGCCAACCATACACGGTCGCAGTATAACGTTTGCCTTTCTGTAATTTTGCCTGTAATTCCGTAGAACGCCATTTCCAAAACCAAAAACTGTTCACGTTTTTTAACGCACGTCCATCGGTCGTGTAAATCATAAAATTAGTATATGTCGTTCCATGTCCATCATGCGTATATCCATGGGTTAATGTCCCTTTCTCTTTCACTGTAAAAACAATTTTACGCTTTGTCCCATACGCATAAAACGCGGAAAAAAACGCCACTATGCCAAAAAACACCAAAAACATTTGTATTGCGATAATATCGTCTTGCATAAAAACTCTCTCCTTTATATCGGTAATATAATTATATCACCGTTCAGGAATATAAACAAATTAAAATACGATTATTTTGTTTTTATGAAACTTGATTTGTGTGCATGGGCCAACAATTTTTTCGCATCATCATAATTTATTGTTATTTTTTTATCAATTTGCTTTGTATTAACCATAACTGTTTTATTTACAGGTACGGATTGATCGCGATTGCGTTCATACTCTTCATCTTCACGACTGCACATATACACCGTTCCCAAAAGCATAGCAGCCGCACACCAAGGAAAAATGTTGTTTACAATAAATAACCCCACATCATTAAATTTTGAGTCAAAATCATCAGACATATAAAAAACCTTTTTAGAATTTGTTGGGCTACGGCGCGACACTCAATTTTCTTAATCGTGCGCTTCGCGCGCAATAACGAAAATTGGTGGATGAGATTGGACTCGAACCAACGACCCCCACGATGTGAACGTGATGCTCTAACCAACTGAGCTACTCATCCAAACAACACACATCAACTTTCTGCCGTCGTCTTGGTGAAAATTGGTGGTGGGGATAGTGGGACTTGAACCCACACGATCGCAATGATCAAAGGATTTTAAGTCCTCAGCGTCTACCATTCCGCCATATCCCCAGGACTTTTTTTGTTTATCCGTCCGCCTTCGCCGTTCTTAAAAAACAAAATATTTTCCAAGAATTTGTCAGGCTACGGCGCGACACTCGATTTTACTAATCGTGCGCGTTGCGCGCGATAACTAAAATCGGTGGTGGAGCTGATGGGACTCAAACCCACGACCTCTACGATGCGAACGTAGCGCTCTATCAACTGAGCTACAACCCCAAAACTTTTGTCATATGGTGGGCATAAGAAGACTCGAACTTCCAAGGTATTGCTACCACTAGTACCTGAAACTAGCGCGTCTACCAATTCCGCCATATGCCCGTTAAAGCACGATAGATAATAACCTATATCATTCAATTTTGCAACAAGAAAAATATGAAAAAAATAAATTATTTTTATACAATTTTTGCATTATTTTACTTGCCTTGGTTTTTATAAATTTGCTAAGATTTATATCAGAGATGAAGAAAATTCTTGGCTTTATTTGTATGGCGTTGGTCTGCATATTTGATGCGGCCGCTGTGACGCGTGGAAATCCGGCACAAAATCGAACTAAGACCGTTCAAAACGCAACGCGTACGTCACCAACAACAACCAAAGCAACGACAGCTCGAATTGCACAGACGAACACGAACATCACACAAAGAAAATCTGACACATCGTCCACACGTTCTGTGGCAACACGAACACCGGCAAATTCCGTGACTAAAACGGCCACCCCACGTGCAACAACGTCACGCCAAAATGTTGTTTCACGCGCCGCAACCGCAACACAATCCACACCAATTGAAACACGCACCGGGGCAGAATACGAACAATGCAAGGCTGCTTTCTTCACGTGTATGGATCAATTTTGCGAAATGAAAAACGATACTTTCAAACGTTGTTCATGCAGTGATCGCGTGTACAAACTTCAAAATGTATACGAAAATTATCAAAAGGTTGGTGAAAACTTAAATGAATTCACTGAAAATCTGGACGTTGTAGGTATGACATATGAACAGGCAATCGCCATGAAAACCGCAACCGAAGGTGAAGATGCATTAACCGCTGATAAATCTGCGTCTAAACAACTATTACAGGCAATTATGAACGCGATTAAGGGAGAAGATGCATCTGTCGGCGGAAAATATCAAGATTTGAACAGTATAACAATCGCATCTGATGTCACAAACGCATTTGGGTTGGATAATTCTGGGCAAATAATCGCATCCTATAATGGCGCAACGTTGTATAAATCTGTGTTTCCGACATGCAAATCTGTGGTCAAAGATGATTGCAATAATGCATCATTACAACGCGCAATCAACGCATATTTAATGTCAATTGAACAAGATTGCAACACCGTGGAATCCGCATTAAAACAACAACAAAAAACATTAATTGTATCTACCCATGAAAACAGCGCTATGTTGGATTTAGCACGCGTTGAAAACCATCAAAAACACAATTCCGATGACATCGCAGCATGTATATCAAATGTTGAATCTGCAATCAAAAGTGACGAAGTTTGCGGCGAAAATTATTACAAATGTTTAGATTATGGGCAATTCATTGACGTGACAACTGGTGCACCATTGACCGGGGTTGTTGATTTTTATAAATTGGGCGAAATGTTAACGTTTAACACGGGGGAAAGCCTGGAAAACCAAAAATTATCATCTATTTCTAACAACCACCAATTCGTTCAATTTTTTGAAAATAAAACCAAAAAATTTGCCCAACCCGCATTGGATAAATGTGTTGAAAATGCAGACACCGTATGGAAAGAATATCTGGATATGGCATTGATTGACATATATTATGCACAAAAATCCAAAGTTGACGACATAGAACAAAACTGTTTTAATTTGATAACCGCGTGTTATGAAGATAAAAACACAGCAATTGCCAATGCAATGGCGAATTTAACCGGGGATTACGCGGTTTTATTGAAACCAGCATCTGTTGATTTAACACATCAAATATGTTCTGATTACACAGAATCTTGTAATAACATGTTCAGTGGCAACGTTATCAAAACATATCTTGGCAATAAAAAATCCACAGATTCAGAAGCGGCCTGTCGTGTAATTGCACAACAATGTTTTGATAAATTCGGTGGCACAGGTTATGAAAATTTCTATTCACCACAAAGTGGTCTGTTCGAACCGGGATATGCACTTGATTGGTTTTCACTATATGATTCCAACCACAATTATATATCGCCATGTGCCCAAGAATTAGCATCAACCGAAGGTTGCAACGACGAAGAATTATTAGAAAGGGTTTTCGGCGGATTCGCCAAAACAACCGACTCTAGATCAGATATACCAAACTCTACCGCCACTATAGATCCTGAATCGCTGTACACATCAAACATATATCAACAAATATCAAATTCAGGTGTTGCATCCGAAATTTATGAACAAATTATTAACAATTTATCTGTCCAATGCGAAAATATAAATGGCTATTTTGTCGAACCACAATTGGCAGTATTGTATGGGTATAATCCTGATAGTTTATGTGAAATTGACACAACATCCAGAAATAGTATTTTCTATATAAACAATCGTTATAATACAAATCGACAATTACATTATTGGTATAGATTCAAAGAAAACGAAAACATGTGCCCACAATATTACGGCGCAAATGTTGATGTGCAATCATGGGGAACCTGTTCATGTTGGGAAAACGGTGGATATCGAAGCAAAAACGGAACGATACCTGTATGCCGTCCATTATTACCAATATCTGGAACGTCTGAAATAACCGATCCTGCATGTTCCGCAAATTTACTGGATTTAAGTGTTAATGCAAATGAAACCCAATGGTGTCAGCAATCTGTATTGTCATCATTGAAACAGGTTTGCCCACAAATGCAACAGGTCAGTCCATCTGGAACATCATATTCACTGTGTGCATATAAAACAACATCCGGAGCATTAAACGTTATTGACATCGTTCTAGAAAATGTACATCAACACAAAGTGACCGAAACGGAAACACTTGATATATATAACGCAGCGCAGGTACATACAACCACGTCATCGCAAACGACGAGTGTCGACGGACAAGCCCACTAAAAAAACATCAAAAAAAAAATCAACTGATTTTAGATTGCTAATATATCAGATGCAATCAATTTAGCGGGGCTTTGCGCGCCATGTTTCCACTTATCATCAGCAACGGTCAAATCAGCCATAATTTTACGTCGAATTGATGGTAATGACAATTGTTGAACACTATCCATTATTGCACACGGATTAGCATTTTTGCCTAATAATTCAGGGAACACAGTTTTATTCATTAAAATATTTATCAATGACACCCATTTAATACGCAACAATATATGCGCCAGCAATGTCGTGATCGGATTCATTTTATATACCACTATGGTTGGTATATGCATTATCGCCAATTCCGCAGATACTGTGCCACTGGCCACAATCGCAATATATGCATTTGCATATATATCATATCGTTCTTTGGCCGGGACTATTTTCGGAACAACCGTCCATTTTTTCACATTATTACGTATATATTTTTCGGTTGTTTCAACCACAGGTATCACAAATTTATAATCTTTATAGCCACACCGTGTTAACATATCAACTGTTTTTTGAAATACAGGTAATAAACGTTTAACTTCGCTCATACGGCTGCCTGGGACCAGCGCAATAATTTTTTCATGTTGTTCATTTTGAACATATTTATCCAAACCATCTGCAATTGGATGCCCCACCGCAACAGTATCCAAACCATATTTGGTGAAATAGGGCACTTCGAAATCAAAAAACGCATATAATTTATCAAATGTCTTGGCGTATTTTTTTGCACGTTTTGGTCGCCATGCCCAAACCTGGGGGGCAACAACATGATAAAATTTTGTTCGATGCAATAATTTGCGTTTTTTAACCCCAGAAACCACCGCACGTGCAAATCCTGGTGAATCAATAGTCAAAACAATATCGGGTTTTTCAACCAATATAGATTCTATTGTTTGTTGAATTCTTGATTTTAACGTTCTGGCATGTGCCAATACTTCGACAATTCCCATTACCGCCAAATCAGACATTGGGAACAGAGATTTTAACCCGGCATCAATCATATTTTGGCCACCAATACCGACAAATTCAGCATTTGGTATTTCACGCATTATTTTTGCACCCAAAACATCGCCAGAAACTTCACCAGCAATGATAAAAATTTTCAATTTATCGTTAATTGGCTTCATTTTGTACGCTTCCAATACCGCGCTTTGAACGGTTTTCAATGAAATCTATGGCATCCATCGCGTATTTATTATGCTTAACTTCTTTACGGATTTTATTCACGCGTTCCGCCACAGTTCCTTCTTTGGCATTAAATACCGCAGAATACACCGCATGTATCGCATGTAAATCTTCGTTTGAAAAACCATGACGCATCAATCCAACACGATTGATAGTCCGATATACGGCGCGGGGGCCTTCGTAAATAGCGTATGGCAAAACATCGTTTCCAACGCCACTCATTCCACCAATAAACGCATTACGACCAATACGAACAAATTGCAAAACCATTGAACCACCTGATAATATTGCGAAATCTTCAACTTCGACATGGCCGGCTACTTGGACCAGATTGGACATAACAACACTGTTCCCAATTTTACAATCGTGTCCAACGTGTGCATTTACCATAATTTGACAATCATCACCAATTTCTGTCCCGTTTGATGCCGGTGTTCCCGAATGAATTGTCACATATTCACGGATTTTACAACGTTTACCGATACGCAACCCGGTCATAGTGGATTCATCCTGCCATTTCAAATCCTGGCTCATTACACCCAACACAGCAAACGGGTACACAATAGAATCATCGCCAATCGATGTTTTTCCACCAATCACAACATTAGACATTAATTCAACCCGATCGCCCAAAACAACATCGGGGCCCACGATACAGAACGGTCCAATTTTACAATCTTTGCCAATAACTGCACCTGGTTTAATAACCGCACTGGGGTCTATAACAGTCGCCATAATTACTATTCCTTTGGTTTTTTACTACTTATTCCGCGATAAATATACATTAAAAACCGCAAAATTGGTATTCATTAAATATAACAAATTATAACAATTTAAAGATATCAGAAAATTTCGATTTTTCTGAAACATCTGCCAAATACAACACCCCAACACCAGACAGCGCAGGACAAATAATAATCGTTCCAACACAAATCAGCAATGCCGCAAACGCCTGTTTATACATGTTTTCTGGGATATTTTTGCTATGATATATTGTCAACATTTCGGATATTCCAGTTGCAAAAACGAACCCGACAAATACAGGGACAGATTCCGTCAAAATAAACAATACGAACGCCAACAAAGACACAATTCGACACAACCACTTTAATTTGATATACGCACTTTTATGAATTCTGTTGCATGAACGAACATATTTAGCAACCAATGCAGTTATAGCAAAAAATCCGGTGATAATTATAGATACCAGATGTGCCACAGTTAAATTACCCAGTTGGCCAAAACGGAAAAATTCAGGTTGCATCAAAACCAATACCGCCATCATGGCAAACCAAAATGCGTTTATTGGCACCAACGATATGTTTTTACGCAAACACAATCCAACAATAATTCCAGAAAATACCGCACTGATTTGCAATAACATTCCCCACAAATCATGATATCCCGACGCGGCAGCGACCAGAAACAGGGCAACAAACATAAAAAAACGCGATTTGAATCCTTTGATACGGGATGTATATTGTAATTGAACACTTTTTTGTGCGACAATCATCATTAAACCAAACAATGTGGCCGCTATGATTACAGGAACCAACGATACACCGTCACGCATTACCGCATAATTTCCACCAAACAACATCAACCATAATGATAAAAATAACGACGATAAAAAACCAATATGATTGTCAATATTTTGTTTATTCCAACCAAATTTAGATCCAAAATCATGCGCATATAAATATACAATCCATAACAATGGCAATGTCAAAAGCCCAACCGCCAGAAAAAATGGACTATATAATGCCGCGTTATTAAAAGAACTGATTGCCGTAGTTGCAATAAAAGTTTCATTCAACATAAACTTGCCTTTTTATTTTTTTGCATTATGATATAGGCATGACTAAAAAACAAGAAAAATTTACTTTGCTGGATGGCCGTATAGTTATGGCCCCCAGTCTTTATAACCCTACATCTGATGCGGTTTGGTTGGCGGCATTTGCACCACTAAAAAACGAAGATGTAAAAACAGTATTAGATGTCGGAATAGGCACCGGTGGCGTATCATTATGTTTGTTGCATCATAACCCTGAACTTGAAATCACGGGCATTGATATTTCCCAAGAAATGTTGGACGCATGCCAACAAAACATTGATTTGAATCAAAAAAAAATTAAATTGGTCAATGATGACATATTAAAATGGTCAACACCTGAATGTTTTGATTTGGTTATTACAAATCCGCCGTATTTTCAAGGAACACCTGTAAAAAGACATAATGCACATCATAACGCAGATATTTCACAATGGACCAAGCGCAGTTTAGCACGTGTAAAGGCAAACGGATATTTTTGTACAATCGTTGATACTTTGGCCATGGACAAGGTTTTATCGGTATTATGTGATAAACACGCCGGAAATGTCCAAATATTCCCGTTGTTTAGCACGAAACCATCTGCCGAACGTGTGTTAATCCGCGCACAAAAGGGCGTCCGTACGGGGGCTGCACTGTTTCATGGGACATCAATGAACGATAACGCTGTGTTGCGCAATGGCTTGACTATTGATACCATATTGAATAAACTAAGGAAACTATGATAGATTTTATCGCGCGATATTTTTCATCCCTTTGGGAACTTGTAACACTGCCGTTCCGTGTAGTATGGCGTGCGATTATGCATTTATTCCCATCACGCGATTGTACGGTTATGGATATAACCACGGGAAATGTTGATACATATCGCCAGAATACTTTTTGGCGTTTCGCAAAATTCTGTGTGACAATAACAATGTGTGTGTGGGCTGCATGGTCAACATATGTTTATATGTATCATCGCCCGTTATTACAAAAACGCACACAACAATTGACAGAATTGCGCGAAAAACACGACCGTCACATGAACGACATCAAAACATATTTGAAAAAATATAATGATTTGGCACGCGATGTGAACATGATAGATGATAAAATATTAAAATCTGACAAAACCAAAATGTCAGAAAAAGACCGCGAAGAATTGTTAAACACAAAATCTAAGATATCGGGTGAACTGGATTTTTTACATGCGCGCATTTCCGAAATGATGGATGATGAAGAATATGTTCCTGAATTTGAGAAA
>Ga0310690_10013067_pt1 | contig 10135 bp, 5 predicted proteins | sample AusTroGonzalo_MG_2_FD_207661 | JGI IMG/M metagenome (GOLD analysis project Ga0310690, IMG submission 207661) | Bovine rumen microbial communities from tropical cattle in Woodstock, Queensland, Australia - Gonzalo_04 (v2) (version 2) | ecosystem: Host-associated > Mammals > Digestive system >...
CGGAATTGGGGTTGCCCTGGCTTGGCCGTTATGGAAATTTTTAGGTACCGTGCTGAGTACAGTGATCATTTTTCTGCTGACTGCTTTCAGTGCACTGATGGCAGTGGGCCTGACGCCGCGGCGAATTCGTGACCTGGTCACGGGACGGGTTGGCTTGCGCCGGGAACAGGTTCAGGATCAGCGACGGATATCAGAACAGGAACAAATGGCGTGGCAACAGGAGCAGATGCGCCAGCAGGCAGCCTGGCAGCAGCAACAGGCCAGAATAATTGAAGAACAGCAGATGGCACAGGCACAGCGCCAGAACGCAGTGCAGCAGGGCGCCATTCCTGTGCAGAACGGAACGATGTCTCAGGGAACTGTCGGCACAGGACGGACAAGCAGTGTCGAAACCTGGCAGGATCAGATTGGCACGCAGCAGCTGGCGGCGCTGGGCAGTACAGGCCATCGGAGCAGAATTTTTGGAAAAAGCCAGGAGAACAATACAGTAGAAGAGCGCTCCTGGAAGAGCCGTATCTTTGGCAGAAAACAGGAAGAATATGATGGCCTCAGCGACAGATCCACATTGATGGACGAAAGCGGCCAGCAGGCGGCGCAGCAGCTGCGCAAAGAGCATGAGCGGGCAGCGCGCCGTACGGTAACCGGCGAGGTCATTGGGAAACCTGAAACCCAGTGGACTTTGGGGCAGCAGCAACCGGAGCCGGAGCCGGAGGCGCCTCTGACCCGGAAATCTTCTATTTGGCCGTCCGACAGAAAACGGGAGGAGGAAGAGGAAATCCTCCGGAAGACGCCGGAAAAACGGCCTGAAGATGAACAACCGGTATCGGAAGCGGAGGAAGAAGAGCCGCCAAAGCCGGTAGCCAAACCGGTTCAGGAGGTTCGCAAGGTTCGAAAGGAGAGTTCTTCCGAAGAACCGTCCCCGATCAAGAAAAAGACGGAAACAGCGGGAACACCGGCCAAAACGAAAGTGCCTGAAGTGCAGATGACCGTGGGCATTGAAGCATATAAGCCGTCGCTGAATTTGCCGGAAAAACCTGTCAGGGAACCGGTTTCGGAAGACGAATACTGGGAACCTGTTCCGTATTACGCGCCGCCGCTGACAGACCTGGCCAAGCCGAACCTGAATCAGGAAAATACGGCGGCGGAGGATGAAATGCGCTCCCGCCGCCTGGAGGAAACCCTGGCCAGTTTCAAGGTTCAGGCCCGGGTGGTAAATGTGACCCATGGCCCGGCGATCTCCCGGTTTGAAATGGAACTGGCGGCAGGCACCAAGGTGGGCAAGGTGGCGGAACTGGATAAGGATATTGCCTACGGAATGGAAGCCACCTCTGTGCGGATTGAAGCGCCGATCCCTGGTAAGAGTCTGGTGGGCGTTGAGGTCCCGAATCGGAAGGTAACGCCGGTCACACTGCGAGAAGTGCTGGAAAGTGAAAAAATGCAGAACGCCAAGTCGATTCTGACGGTTGCGCTGGGGAAAGATATTGCCGGCACGCCGATTGTGTGCGACCTGGCAAAGATGCCGCATATGCTGATTGCCGGCCAGACCGGCAGCGGAAAATCCGTGTGCATTAACGCGATTATCAACAGCCTGCTGTTCCGGGCCAGCCCGGACGAAGTAAAAATGATCCTCGTGGATCCGAAGGTGGTCGAGCTGCAGTGCTATAACGGCATTCCTCATCTGCTGATCCCGGTGGTCAATGACCCGCACAAGGCTGCCGCGGCCCTGGCCTGGGCTGTGGCAGAGATGATGGAACGGTATGACCGTTTTGCCGAACGGAAAGTACGGAACCTGGATGGCTACAATTCAGTGCTGGGCCCGCACGAAAAACCGATGAGCCGCATTGTCATCATTATTGATGAGCTGGCAGACCTGATGATGGTCTGCAAGAAAGATGTGGAAGAATATATCTGTCGGCTTACCCAGCTGGCCCGGGCGGCGGGGATCCATTTGATCGTGGCTACCCAACGTCCTTCTGTGGATGTAATCACCGGCCTGATCAAGGCGAATATTCCCAGCCGGATTGCTTTCAAAACGGCCAGTTCGGTGGACAGCCGGACTATTCTGGACAGAAACGGATCAGAACAGCTTTTGGGTTGGGGCGATATGCTGTACCTGCCGACAGGATCCTTTGCGCCGACGCGAGTGCAGGGCTGTTTCCTCAGCGACGAGGAGGTGAACCGGATTGCGTCCCATGTGCGTGACGCGAATCCAAGCACGTACGATCCGGACATTCTGGAGAAACTCGAAGAGATTACCAATGGCGGAGCTGAGACGACAGGCGCAGACATGATTTCAGGCTATGGAGATTCTTCCGGAGGAGACGGGAACCTGTTTGAGCAGGCGGTGGAGTTTGCCATCTCAGATGGCCAGATTTCCACCAGCACATTGCAGCGACGGCTGAAAATTGGTTATGCAAGGGCAGGGCGGCTGACAGACGAGATGGAGGAACGGGGCATTGTGGCAGCCAAGGACGGCAGCAAACCCCGCAAGTGCCTGATTACACGGGAAGAATGGGAATCCATGAAGCAAGCATCGGAAGGAATGACCTGAGTTATGGCAAATATGACGGATTATCTGGCCTGGCGGGGGGATGTTCCGATCAGTGAACAGGCGCCGTGGAACTGCATTGATGCGCTGCTGATGGCCACCCTGTGTTATTTAAATTTTCACGGAATGGATCATCCGAAAGGATGGACACTGGAAGAAGCAGCGAGGATTGACTTGCTCCAGGAGAGCCCTTTTGCCAGTTTCCCCCCCAGAAAAGAATGCTTTCTGGCGATGGCGAAAAGCATACGTTTCAGGGAGTGCCGGATTCACCATTTTATTGCGATGACGGATTCGGAAATGGAAATGCAGTTTTCCGCCATGTGCATTGACCTGCCGGACCAGACGCTTTGCGTTGCTTTCCGGGGAACAGACAATACGCTGATCGGATGGCGGGAAGATTTCAATATGGCCTATCAGCCGGTGGTTCCGGGCCAGGAGGCGGCAAAATTGTATCTGGAACGGGTTGCCGCGGTATCCGACCGTCCGCTTCGGCTGGCAGGCCATAGCAAAGGTGGAAATCTTGCAGTTTATTCAGCAGCATGCACCGAGCCGGAAGTGCAGGATCGAATTGAAAGCATTTGGAATTTTGACGGGCCCGGCATGCACCATGATGTATTCGGAAGCGAAGGATATGCCCGGATTGTTGAACGGATCCATACTTATGTTCCCCAGACCAGCATCATCGGTATGCTGATGGATTACTGTGAACGGTATACCGTGGTTCACTCCACGGCAACAGGAATTAGCCAGCATGATCCGATGACCTGGCAGGTTTACGGGCCGAAGTTTGAAGAGATGGAAAAAATCGACCGCACAGCTTCTGTTGTCCGGGATACGCTGCATGGCTGGCTGGAAAACAGTACGCCGGAACAACGGGGCGCCTTTGTGGATACGCTGTTCCGCCTGGCGGAAAGCACGAAAGCCACCAGCATGAGTGACCTTCTGAACGAAAAACTTCGTTCGGTCATGACGATGGTCGGCAATCGGAAGGAGATTGATCCGGAAACCCGGCGGGTGTTTACCAGGCTGATGGCCCAGGCAATTACGCTGGGCTTTGGAAATGTGATGGGTCGGGTCCGCGGACGGATCGGATCGGAGGACGGCAGGATTGAAAGAAGAACCGAAAAAGATCTACCCGAAGGAAATACTCCTGCTTGACAAGCGAAAAGGAATATGGTAAAAGATACAGCGGTACCGATCTTTAAGTCGATACAGAGATGTCGGCAAGATTCGGAGTCTGCCCCGCCGTGCCGGCGGGACCGCAGCTATTCCTGCGGGTTTCTTTCAAGCAGTCCGAGCCCTGCCGTTCATCCGGGAGGGCCTTTTTTCTGCCCCGGCGCAGGGCCGGGAAGCACGCTGCCGGGCGCAGCTTCGCGGGATCTCCGTGTTCCCCCGCTGCGCACGGTACCGGTAAGGAAGGAGCAGGCGAGATGGAAACACGCGTGAGCCATATGCCCGAGACCCGCCTTGGCAGCGGGTTGGTCTCCCGTACTCCGGAAGGTTTTTTCAGGATTCCCGGCCTCTGTGATGTCCACGTACATTTCAGGGAGCCGGGTTTTTCTTATAAGGAAACGCTCATTACAGGCAGCCGTTCCGCCGCCCGCGGCGGCTTCACAGCGGTCTGTACCATGCCGAACCTGAATCCCGTGCCGGACTCTCCGGAGCACCTTCTTGAGGAGGAACGTCTCATTGCCGCTGCCGGAGATCTGGTGGATATCTATCCATACGGTGCGCTGACCCGCGGCGAGCGGGGACAGGAAGCGGCGGATCTGGAGGCCCTCGCTCCCCGGGTGGTTGCTTTCAGCGATGACGGCAAAGGCGTTCAGAGCGAATCCATGATGCGTGCCCTCATGACCCGCTGCCGTGCCATGGGCAAGATTCTCGCGGCCCACTGCGAGGATGAGTCCCTGGTCTGCGGCGGCTATATCCACGACGGGGAATATGCCCGCACCCACGGCCATCGAGGTATCTGTTCCGAAAGCGAATGGACCCCGATTGCCCGGGACCTGCGCCTGGCGAAGGAAACCGGCTGCGCCTACCATGTCTGCCATGTCAGCTGCCGGGAGAGCGTGGCCCTGATCCGCCGGGCGAAGCGGGAGGGAGTCGATGTCACCTGCGAGACCGCCCCCCATTACCTTCTGCTGGATGATTCCTGCCTGCAGGAGGACGGGCGTTTCCGGATGAACCCGCCGATCCGTTCCCGGGCGGACCGGGAGGCGCTCCTGGAAGGCCTCCTGGACGGCACGGTGGACATGGTCGCCACGGACCACGCGCCCCACAGCCGGGAGGAGAAAAGCTGCGGCCTGGCCGGATCCCTGTCCGGGGTCGTCGGGCTCGAAACGGCCTTTCCGCTCCTCTTTACCGGGCTGGTGCGGCCGGGGATCCTTTCGCTGGATGCGCTTCTGGACCGGATGGCCCTGGCCCCGCGCCGGCGCTTCGGCCTTCCCCTCCGGCAGGACGACTGGAGCCTCTGGGACCTGGAGGCGGAGGATACCGTCCGCCCGGAGGAATTCCTGTCCCTGGGCCGGGCGACGCCCTTCGCGGGCCATCCCGTTTTCGGCCGCTGCCTGCGGACGGTGCACCGGGGCCGGACGGTGTATGAGGTGAAATAAGCGCGCGGAGGCGCTCTCCCCCCGGGGGAACATCCCGCCGCGCGGATCATAAGGAGGAGGATGCAGTTTGGCGAAGCGGACGGATATCAAAAAGGTGTTGATTATCGGCTCGGGCCCGATCGTGATCGGCCAGGCGGCGGAGTTTGATTACGCCGGCACCCAGGCGTGCCTGGCCCTGAAGGAGGAGGGCTATGAGGTGGTCCTCTGCAATTCGAACCCCGCCACGATCATGACGGACACGGCCATCGCGGATAAGGTCTATATGGAACCCCTGACGCTGGAGTATATCGCGAAGATCCTGCGCTTCGAGCGCCCGGACGCCATCGTCCCGGGCATCGGGGGCCAGACGGGGCTGAACCTGGCGATGCAGCTGGAGCGCAAGGGCGTCCTGAAGGAGTGCGGCGTTCAGCTGCTGGGCACGCCGGCGGAGTCGATCGAGCGGGCGGAGGACCGGGAGCTCTTCAAGGAGATGTGCGAATCCATCGGGGAGCCCGTGATCCCCAGCCAGATCACTTACAGCCTGGAGGAGGCGAGGAAAGCCGCGGCGGCCATCGGCTATCCGGTGGTGCTGCGCCCGGCCTTCACGCTGGGCGGCACCGGCGGCGGCTTCGCGAATAACGAGGAGGAGCTCGCGGAGATCGGCACGAACGCTTTCCGCCTGAGCCCTGTCCACCAGGTGCTGGTGGAGAAGAGCGTCCGGGGCTATAAGGAGATCGAGTTCGAGGTCATGCGGGACTCCTACGGCCGCACGATCACGGTCTGCGGCATGGAAAATGTAGATCCCGTGGGCGTGCATACCGGCGACAGCGTGGTGGTGGCCCCGATCCTGAGCCTGAACGCCCATGACCTGAAGATGCTGAACGACAGCGCCCTGAAGATTATCCGGGAGCTGAAGATCGCGGGCGGCTGCAACGTGCAGTTCGCGCTGAACCCGGCCTCCAGCGAGTATTTCCTGATTGAGGTCAATCCCCGGGTGAGCCGGTCTTCCGCCCTGGCGAGCAAGGCCTCCGGCTACCCGATCGCCCGGGTCACGGCGAAGATCGCGCTGGGCATGGCCCTGGAGGAGATTCCGGTGGCGGGCGGCACCGCGGCCATGGAGCCGTCCCTGGATTATATCGTGGCGAAATTCCCCCGCTTCCCCTTTGATAAGTTCACCTCGGCCTCGAACGTCCTCGGCACCCAGATGAAGGCCACCGGCGAGGTGATGGGCATCGGCAGCACCCTGGAGGAGTGCCTGCTCAAGAGCGTGCGCTCCCTGGAAACCGGCGCCTCCCACCTGCGCCTGAAGAAGTTTGACGCTCTGCCCACGGAAGCCCTCCTGGATTATCTCTCGGATTTCCGTTCGGACACCCTCTTTGCGGCGGCGGAGCTTTTGCGGCGCGGCGTTTCCGTGGAAGCCCTGCATGAAAAGACCCTGATTACGCCGCTGTTCCTGGAGAGCCTCCGGAAAATCACGTCCATGGAGCGGCAGCTATCGGCGGCCCCGGGGGACGCGTCCCTCCTGTTGCAGGCGAAGCGGATGGGCTTCGGGGATGAGGAAATCGGCCGTCTCTGGGGCTGGCAGGAAACCGCGGTCTATGCCTTCCGGAAGGAAAGGGGGATCACGCCGGCCTTCCGGATGGTGGATACGCTGCATACGGGCGCGTATATCGCCTATCTCTATTCCAGCTATTCCGGCCGGAACGATTCGATCCTCACGGGGAAGAAGAAGATCGTGGTGCTGGGCGCCGGCCCGATCCGGATCGGCCAGGGCGTGGAGTTTGATTACAGCACGGTCCACGCGGTCCAGACGATCCGCCGCGCGGGCTATGAGGCGATTATTATCAACAACAATCCGGAGACGGTCTCCACGGACTACACCACGGCGGACAAGCTGTATTTCGAGCCGCTGACGCCGGAGGACGTGATGGCGATTCTGGATTTTGAGCAGCCGGAGGGCGTGATCGCGTCCCTGGGCGGCCAGACGGCGATCAACCTGGCGCAGCCCCTGATGGACCGGGGCGTGAAAATCATCGGCACGGACTGCGCGGCGATCGAGCGGGCGGAGAACCGGGACAGCTTCGAGAAGATCCTGGAGGAGCTGGGGATTCCGCAGCCGAAGGGCCGGGCGGTGACGCGGATTGAGGACGGCGTGCGGGCGGCGGCGGAGATCGGTTATCCGGTGCTGGTGCGGCCCAGCTTCGTGCTGGGGGGCCGGGCGATGCAGATCGTCGGCGACGAGGCCCAGCTCCGGCATTATCTGCAGTCCGCCGTGGCCATCGACGCGGACAAGCCGGTCCTGGTGGACCAGTATATCCGGGGCCGGGAAGTGGAGGTGGACGCGGTCTGCGACGGCCGGGACGTGTTCGTGCCGGGCATCATGGAGCTGGTGGAGCGCACCGGCATCCACTCGGGGGACTCGATTTCGGTCTATCCCTCCTTCTCGATTTCGGACCGGGTCAAGGGCATGATCCTGCAGTATGCGAAGAAGCTGGGCCTGGGCATCGGGATCCGGGGCCTGTATAATATCCAGTTCATCGTGGATGAGCAGGACCGGGTTTATATTATTGAGGTGAATCCGCGGTCCAGCCGCACGGTGCCCTTCCTGAGCAAGGCGACGGGCTATTCCCTGGCGGATATCGCCACGGAGGTGATCCTGGGCAAAAGCCTGAAGGAACAGGGCTATTTCGACCTCTATCCGGAGGAAAAGAAGCGGCATTATGTCAAGGTGCCGGTCTTCTCCTTCAATAAGATTAAGGGGCTGGACGCCTACCTGTCCCCGGAGATGAAGTCGACGGGCGAGGCGATCGGCTATGACGCGACGCTGACCCGCGCGCTGTATAAGGCGCTGCAGGCGGCGGGCACCCGCCTGCAGAATTACGGCACGGTCCTGGCGACGATCGCGGACCGGGATAAGCCGGAGGCGCTGCCGCTGATCCGCCGCTTCTATAATCTGGGCTTCAATATCGAGGCAACCCGGGGCACGGCCCGCTTCCTGAAGGAGCATGGCATCCGGACCCACGCGATGGCGAAAATCAGCCAGGGCTCCCCGGAGATCCTGGACAGCATCCGCCAGGGCCATGTGGCGTATATCATTAACACGCGGGAGATCGGCGAGCCGGAGAGCGAAAGCGACGGCCTGAAGATCCGCCGCTGCGCCACGGAGAATAATGCCACGATCTTCACCAGCCTGGACACCGTCCGCGTCCTCCTGGACGTCCTGGAGGAAACCACCCTGACCATCTCGACGATCGATGCATGAGGCCATTATTATGAACCACCATATTCTGACAATCATAGAAAACACTTTCATCGCCAAAAACACTTATAAGCTGCTGCTCCGGGGTCCGACCCTGGAGGAACAGCACCCCGGCCGCTTCGTGAACATCCTCCTCCCCGGCCTCTTCCTTCGCCGCCCGCTCTCGGTCTGCGATTCCGACCCGGGCTCCCTCCTCCTGGTCTATAAAACCGTGGGCCGGGGCACGGAGCAGCTCTCCGCCCTTTCCCCGGGCGAGACCCTGGATGTGCTCACGGACCTCGGCAACGGCTATGACCTCTCCCCGTCGGGGGAAAGCCCGCTGCTGCTGGGCGGCGGCGCCGGCGTGCCCCCGCTGTATCTCCTGGCCCGCAGGCTCCGCCTCTCGGGCCGGAAAGTCACCGCCGTCCTCGGCTTCAATACGGCGGCGGAAGCCTTCGGGGCGGACGCCTTCCGCGCCCTGGGCTGCGATGTCACCGTCACCACGGCGGACGGCAGCCTCGGCCGCCGGGGCTTCGTCACGGACGCGATGCCCCCGGACTACACCTATTTTTATGCCTGCGGCCCGGAGCCGATGCTGCGGGCGGTGCACCGGCTGACCCGCACCTCCGGCCAGTTCAGCCTGGAGGAGCGGATGGGCTGCGGCTTCGGCGCCTGCATGGGCTGCACCTGCCGCACCCCCGCCGGCCCGAAGCGAATCTGCCGGGAAGGCCCGGTGCTGGAAAAGGAGGAGATCCTGTGGGAAGGCTGAGCGTCTCTTTGTGCGGAATCCCCCTCGATAATCCCGTGATCCCCGCCAGCGGCACCTTCGGCTTCGGCTATGAGTTCGCCGAATGGTATGATATCAACTGCCTCGGCGCCTTCAGCTTCAAGGGCACCACCCGGGAGCCCCGCTTCGGCAACCCAACGCCCCGGATCGCGGACTGCCCGTCGGGCATGCTGAACGCGGTCGGCCTGCAGAATCCGGGCGTGAAGGACGTCGTCCGCCGGGAGCTCCCGAAGCTGAAGGCGGTTTACCGCAAGCCGGTGATGGCGAACGTCAGCGGTTTCAGCCCGGAGGAATACGCGGAGGTCTGCGAAATCCTCTCCCGCGAGCCCCAGGTCGGCTGGCTGGAGGTGAATATCTCCTGCCCGAATGTCCATGGCGGCGGCATGTCCTTCGGCACGGACCCGAAGGCCGCCGCGGAGGTCACCCGGGCGGTGAAGCGGGTTTCCTTGAAGCCGGTGATCATGAAGCTGAGCCCGAATGTCGCGGATATCGTGCCGATCGCCAAAGCCTGCGAGGACGCGGGGGCGGACGGCCTGAGCCTGATCAACACCCTGCAGGGCATGCGCATCGACCTGAAGACCCGCCGGCCGGTGCTGAAAAACACCCTGGGCGGGCTCAGCGGCCCGGCGGTGTTCCCGGTGGCGCTGCGGATGGTCTGGCAGGCCAGCCGGGCGGTCCGCATTCCGGTGGTCGGCATGGGCGGCGTCTCCTCCGCGGAGGACGTCCTGGAGATGATGATGGCCGGCGCCGCAGCCGTGGAAGTAGGCGCCGCGAACCTCCGGGACCCCCTCGCCTGCAAAAAAATCATCGAAGCCCTCCCCGCTGCCATGGATAAATACGGCATCCAAACGTTGAGTGAATTAGGAGGATTGAGCCATGGGTAAAGACGTCATCATCGCGTGCGATTTCCCCACCGCGGAAACCACCCTGCATTTCCTGGACCGCTTTCAGGGTCGGAAGCCCTTCGTCAA
>Ga0310690_10013068_pt1 | contig 10135 bp, 10 predicted proteins | sample AusTroGonzalo_MG_2_FD_207661 | JGI IMG/M metagenome (GOLD analysis project Ga0310690, IMG submission 207661) | Bovine rumen microbial communities from tropical cattle in Woodstock, Queensland, Australia - Gonzalo_04 (v2) (version 2) | ecosystem: Host-associated > Mammals > Digestive system >...
TGCCCGACTGGGAATACTGCCTCTGGAACGAGGAGAATTTCGATGTGCAGCGCTACCAGTATACACGTGAAGCACACGCTGCAGGGTACTATGCCTTCGTCAGCGACGTGGCACGGCTTGAGGCACCTGCCAACGAAGGCGGGATTTATCTGGATGTCGACTTCGAGGTCTTCAAGCCTTTCGACGACCTCCTGGACAACGTTGCCTTTGCGGGGTTCGAAGGCAGCAAGCACCTGCCTGTGATGATGGGGGTGTGCGGGAGCCAACCCCATAGCCTATGGGTGGAAGAGATGCTCTCGGCCTATCGGGACTTGCCTTTCCTGATTGACGGGAAACCCGACCTGACGCCCAACGTCACACGCCTGACGGCCCTGATGCACGAAAGGGGACTTGTGCAGAACGGCCAGGAACAATACTACAAAGACCTCCATGTCTTCCCCGTCGACTGGTTCTGTCCCCGCCTCACCACCGGCGAATACCTCCGCACGGGAAATACCCACTGCGACCACCTGGGCCTCGACTCCTGGGCCGGGAGACCGCGGGGATGGAAACAATGGATTGGCCGTATTGTGGGCCGGAAGGCCACGACATTCCTCATCAAAGCCAAACGCCGTCTCATCCGATGATACCCTACTTCCCAAAACAGCTATCCCTCAGGGCCCTCATCCTCTATGTGGGCAGTCTAGCAGTGGTCAGCCTCCTCTTCATGTCCTATGTCATGGAGCCTGGGTACTTGGCTCTGGGGGTGGTGACTGTGGCCGGTTTCTTCTTCCTCGCATATCTCTTCTCGCACCAGTGGCAAACGCTTACCTCCTCGAGATACATTGCCTACCTCCTGATATGGGCCTTCTTGCTGCGAATAGCGGCCGTGACGGCACTCTACTTCTACTTTCTTTTGGAGACAGGCATCCCCTTCGAGTTCCAGACGGCCGATGCCTATGCCTATCACCTGGATGCCGAATGGATTGCCTCGGTAAGCCACGAAACAGCCTTCAAATATATCTTCCGTGAAGGAGTCGCCATCTCCGATGCCGGCTACTATATCTACCTCTCGGCACTCTACCGCCTCGTCGGCCCCAACATCTTCCTGGCGCGTGTCGTCAAATGTCTCTTGAGTGCATGGACATGTGTCCTCATCTACAAACTGGCCTCGCGCACCTTCGGGGAGGAGACCGGGCGGCTGGCGGGCATCTTCTGTTGTCTTGCACCCAACCTCATCTACTACTGTGGCCTGCACCTGAAAGAGACCGAGATGATTTTCCTTGTCGTGGCCGCCTTGGAGGCTGGTGCCCGCGCCATCAGCTCCGAGAAGAGCATTGTCCTGAACTTCCTGCTGGCCGCCGCCCTGATTGCCATACTTTTCTTCTTCCGCACCGTCATTGCCCTGTCGACAGCTTTAGCGATAGGGATGGCATTCCTGTTGTGGTCCCCGAAGATGATGTCCATCAACCGCCGGTTCGTCCTCATCTTCCTGTCCGTTGCGGCGATAGCTGCCTTTTCGGGAGGACTTATCTCCAACGAGGTGCAGAACAATTGGGAGAACAGGGTTGAGAACCAGACATCCAAGCGGGATCAGCAGACCGCCCACGGCAACCTCTGGGCCAAATACGCCACCGGTGCGGTGATGGCGCCCATCATGTTCGTCGTCCCCTTCCCCACGATGGTCGATGTCGACCAGCAATACAACCAGCAGATGCTCAGTGGCGGCAACTATGTGCGCAACTTCCTGGGTATCTTTGTGCTGATATCCATGTTCGAAGCGCTCTTCTGGAAACGCGACTGGCGGAAGACGCTGCTCTTGTCCGTCTTTGTGGTGGCCTATCTGGGTGTCATCGCCATGAGCGGATTTGCCAACTCGGAACGGTTCGTATTGCCCGCGTTGCCGTTCCTGCTCATCTTTGCCGCCGATGGCGTGACCAATCTCAACGCCAACTCTTACCGCCTGGTGAAGATATGGTACTGGATTGTCCCGCTCATGTCCATCGGATGGGCCGTCTTCAAATTGGGTTCACGAGGCTTGTTATGAGGGTACTGCTGATTACCAACTACAGAGAAGGCGTCGGGGGCATCTCCGGACAAGTCGCCCTGCTGCGGGAGCACCTCGCCGGGCAGGGCATCGCTGCCGACATCTTCAGCACCCGCGGCAGCCTCTCCTACCGCCTGCGCCTCTTCCGCCGGCTCCGTCGGGAAGGCAAGGACTACGACCTCTTCCACATCCACTGCTGCTCCAACTTCGGTTTTTTACCCGCCGTGGTGGGCATCACGGTGGGCCGTCGACTCGGCAAGCGTATCGTGCTCACCTATCATGGCGGCGACGCCGACCGTTTCTTCGGCCACCACACCCGCCTGGTGAGGCACTACCTGCTCCGCACCGACGCCAACATCGTGCTCTCCGGCTTCCTGTCCGGCATCTTCAGGCAGTACGGCATTCCCCACACCGTCATTCCCAATGTCGTGGAGATGGACGAGAGCCACTACAGGGAAAGGGAGCGTGTCCGTCCTTGTTTCATCAGCACCCGCACCCTCTCGCCCCTCTACAATATCGAGTGCATCATCCATGCTTTCAGCAGGGTATGTCAAGAGTTCCCCGAAGCCCGGCTGACCGTCGTCGGCGACGGCCCCTCCAGACCCCGGCTGGAGCAGATGGTCCGCGACCTGCACCTCGAAGGGCATGTCGCCTTCACTGGCAGGGTGGCCAACGAAACCATCTACGACTACCTGGACCAGGCCGACATATTCCTCTCGGCGCCCCGGATAGACAACATGCCGGTCTCCGTCCTGGAGGCATTCAATGCTGGACTGCTGGTTATCTCCAGCCGTGTGGGCGGAGTGCCTTATATGGTAACCGACGGCACGACAGGATTCCTCTTCGAGAGCGACAATGCCGAACAACTCGCCCAACGGATGCTCTCTGCCGTGGAAAACCCCGAACAGACGATCCGGATGACCAAGGCCGCACACAACCTGCTGGAGCAATACTCGTGGAACAACGTATGGACAAAACTATCCGCCGTCTATGGCCTTTAGAGAGATACTCCTGCTACGCCTGATACTCCCCGTCGCCGACCGCGTGATGGGTACGCGCCTCTGCCATTGGTACAGGGCCATCGGGCGGATGCAGCGGTGGACGCCGGAGCAGGTGACCCAATGGCAAGAACAGCAGCTGCAAGCTTTTGTCGCCCACGCCTACAACCACACGGTATACTACCGCCGCCTCTTCGACCGTCTGGGACTCACCCCCAATGACATCCGCTGTGCCGAAGACCTCAAGAAACTCCCCGTCATCACCAAGGAGATTGTCAACGCCCATTACGATGAACTCGTCCCCGACAACCTCTCCCGCTTCCCCCACCGCAAGATCCGTACCGGCGGAACAACAGGGGAACCCATGACCTATCTCTGCTCCGAGGAAGTGTGGGGGTACGTCACCGCCGCCAAGATATTCTACTGGCGCAAGACCGGCTACCGCTATGGCGACGCCTTCGCCGCCCTCGGCAGCAGCAGCATCCTCTCGCAGCGGCCCTCCTTCGCGCGACGGGTCTACGACAGGCTCCGCAACGAACACCCCCTCAACAGCGTCGACATCAATCCCGAGAAGTGCCGCCAGTATGCCGAATACCTGCAACGGAACCGCATCCGTTACCTCTACGGCTACGCTGCCGCCCTCTACGTGTTCACCCGCTACGTCGCCGACAACCACATCGACCTCACACAGATAAAGGCTGTCTTCACCACCTCGGAGAACCTCCCCGAGAACTACAGGGCCTTGATGGAACAGACCTACCAATGCCGCGTGATGGACTGCTACGGCGCCCGCGATGCCGGCATCACGGCCTACGAAACCCAGCGGGGCTGCTACCCGGTGGGCTACAACGCCATCGCCGAGATTGTCGACCCCATCGGGGAACACACCGGCACCCTGCTCACCACCAACTTCCTCAACTACTGCTTCCCCCTGATACGCTACCAGTTCGGCGACATCGTGGAACTGGCCGAGCCAGACGGCTCCCGCTACAACGGACAGATAATCCAACGTGTGATGGGCCGCACCAGCAGTGTCATCCAACTGGCCAACGGCCACACCCTCTCCGCCACGGGCATCGCGATGGTCATGCGACATTTCGACATCGTGGCCTTCGACATAAGGAAGAGTGCCCCCCTCGAAGTCACCCTCAGGCTCCAGCCAACCGCGCAGTACTCTGAGACACAGGAGACCACCCTGCGGGAAGAGCTGAGACGCTATGTCGGTGACGACTGCAGCATCCGGATAGTCCATGTGGACCGTTTCGAGCCTCTTCCCAATGGGAAGCACCAATATTTCTACACCTGACAACATCCACAATCAATACTTGAATGAAAGCATACCTTGAACTGAAACGGCAGGAGGTGCCCAACTACGAGGCCGCGGGCCTCTGGCGCACCATGCGCCTGTCGGCCAAAGAACACGGCTACCGCTCGGCCCTGCTCTTCGGGTTGGTGCGCTGGAAAGACCATGTGCTCAACGTCTGGGCGCAGACCACCCCCTGGAACCGCCTGCGCATCCAGATGCAGCGCTGGCGCGGCGTGAAGATAGGCAAGGATGTCCATGTGGGCACCTACGTCAATATGGACCTCCCCTACCCCTACTTCATCACCGTCGAGGACGGCGTGTCGCTGGCGGGCAGCATCACCATCCTGGCGCACAACAAGCCGCTGAAGTACCACCGCGCTTGCAGCCCCTCCTACATCGCCCCTGTTACCATCCGCCGCAACGCCTGGGTGGCCGTCAACGTCACCATCCTCCCCGGCGTGGAGGTGGGCGAAGGGGCCATCGTGGCTTCCAACAGCCTGGTGAACAAGGACGTGCCTCCCATGACCCTCTGCGGCGGCGTCCCCGCCAAAGTCATCAAAGACCTCTCCGACAAACTGCGCGACAACTACACTCCTGAGGAATTCGACCGCCTCATGACTGAACGCAAGGCAAAATACGGAATGTAATGAAGATAGACGAACTCCATATCGGGCAGAGCTACACCCTGCGCCGCACCTTCTCCTGCGCCGAGGTACAGCGTTTTGCCGACCTCTCGCTCGACACCAATCCCCTGCACACCGACCCCGACTTTGCCGCCACCAGCCGATTCGGGCGCCTCATCGTGCCGGGATTCCTCTCGGCATCGCTGTTCAGCGCCATCATCGGCACCCGCTTCCCCGGCGTGGGCAGCATCTACCTGAGCCAGGACATGAGCTTCCTCCATCCCGTCTTCCCCGACAAGGAGATTGTCGCCACCGTGCAGGTCAAAGAGCTGATGCCCGAAAAGAACCGCGTCCTGCTCGAGACCACCTGCCGCGACACCTCCGGCACCCTCCTCATCGACGGACAAGCCCTCGTGAAACTGCCATGAACATCCTCCTCCAGCTGAGCCACCCTGCCCACTACCACCTCTTCAAGCACACCGTCGCCGACCTCATGGCCCACGGCCACGAGGTGCATATCCTCATCAAAACCAAGGATGTGCTCGAAGAACTCCTCCAGTCCTCGGAGCTTCCCTACCGCAACATCCTGCCCCATGCCCACCGCAAGAGTCGGTTGGGCATCCTATGGGACATGCTGGTGCGCGACTGGTGCATCTGGAAGTATGTGCACCGCCACCATATCGACCTGCTCATGGGGTCGACCTGCGAGGTGGCGCAGGTGGGCTGGTTGACACGCCGCTACCGGCTCAACTTCGGCGAGGACGACGCGCATGTCGTGCCTCTCTACTTCAAACTCATACGGCCTTTCGCCCAGTGCCTGCTGGCTCCCGTGAGCTGCAACAACGGCGACCTCGAAAGTCGCACGGTGCACTACCGCGGCTACCACAAACTGGCCTACCTCCATCCCAACCGCTTCACCCCCGACCGCAAAGTCGTGGCGCGTTATTTCGACCCCGACGAGCCCTATTTCCTCATCCGTTTCGCCCAGCTGACGGCCCACCACGACAGCGGCATCCACGGCTTCTCCACCGACGTGGCGCAGCAGCTCATCGACCGGCTGACACCCCACGGGCGCGTCTTCATCACCTCGGAAAGGCCGTTGGAACCCCAGTTCGAGCAGTACCGGCTCAAGATAGCCCCCGCCGACATCCACCACGTGATGGCCTTCGCCCGCATGTACATCGGCGACAGCCAGAGCATGGCCGTCGAGGCTGCCATGCTGGGCGTGCCAGGCATACGCTTCAACGACTTCGCAGGCCGCATCGGCGTGCTGGAGGAGCTGGAACACACCTACCGCCTCACTGTGGGCATCGCCAGCAGCCAGCCCGAACGCCTCCTCGCCCAGGTCGACACCTGGCTCGCCGACCCCGAACTGCAGGACACCTTCGCCGCGCGGCGGCGACAGATGCTCGCCGACAAAATCGACGTGACGGCCTTCTTCACCTGGTTCATCGAGCATTACCCAGAAAGCCGCCACACCCCCTGGACATCCCAATAGCCACCAGCCATGCAACAGGAACGCAACTGTCTTATCACCAACGATGTCGAGACCACATCCATCCTCAACCACATGCTGCGGGACGAGACGGGCCGCTATGTGCGCGACGAAGGGATGCCCCGGCTGCTGGACCTCTACGACCGCTACGGCGTCAGGGCCACATTCTTCTACACCGGCCACATCGCCACCCTCTACCCCGAAGTGGTGCGCATGGCCCATGAACGCGGCCATGAGGTGGGTTCCCACGGTCTCACCCACGAAGTGGGCAAAGCCTTCGACATCATGCCTCCCGACGAGCAACTGGCGCACCTGAGGCAGTCGAAAAAGATACTGGAAGACATCACCGGCGAGGAGGTCGTCTCCTTCCGCGCCCCGGCGGCGAGGGTCGACAAACGTTTCCCCGAAGTGCTACGCGAGGCCGGCTTCAAAGTCGACAGCTCCGTCTCCTCCCAACGGCTCGACATGATGTTCTCCTTCGGCGCGCTGAAAAAGCTGCACTGGCTCACCGCCCCCCGCAAAGCCTATTTCGCCGACAGCGGCAACATCTTCCGCAAGGGAGACTCCGACATCCTGGAACTCCCCATCTCCGCCTTCGGCTTCCCCTATATCGGCACCTTCATGCGCATTGCCCCCGCCCTGAACCGCGCCACACGCCGCCTGCTCCATGGCGAGACCCTCTGCACCGGCCGCCAGTTCGTCTTCCTCACCCATCCCAACGAGTTCATCGACGAGGAACAGGTTACCAACGAAGTGCAGCGCCGCGCGAGCAACTACATCGGCTACCTGCTGGGCGACGTGCTCCGCCACCGGCTGAAAGTACGCAACCTGGGGGCCGCGGCACTCCCCATCTATGAACGGGAACTGGACTTCTTCCGAAGGGAGCAGTACTCGTTCATCACCTGCAAAGACATGTACAACAAACTCAAACCCTGACCGCTATGCCAGCAAAAGAAGTTCTCCAATACTACGGCCTCGACAGTTTCTGGGGCAGGATATGGTACACCATCAAATTCCTTTGGCGTTTCTTCCTCGACAAGCTGATTTTCATCACCCCCGTCAAGTCGTGGCGGACGGTGATGCACCGCTGGCGCGGGGTGAACATCGGGAAGGGGGTCTACATCGGCCACGAGGTGATTTTCGACCGCGTCTTCACGGACCATATCACTATCGGCGACCATTCCTCCATCGGCGACAGGGCCATCATCACCGCCCATGCCAACATCCCGTCGGACACCAAACTCAAGCGCCTCTACCCCCGCAGCATCAAGCACACCACCATCGGCAAGGGGGTGTGGATCATGCCCAATGTGACCATCATCCCCGGCGTGACCGTCGGCGACGAGAGTGTCGTCGCCACAGGTGCCGTGGTGACGAAGGACGTGCCACCGAGGGTGCTGGTGGCCGGCGTACCCGCCAAGGTGGTCAAGGACCTCGACCCCTTGCTGAAACCTTTCGACCAGGAATAGCCCATGCGCGACTTCACCCTCCAATCCTACAAGACCCTCCTGCTGGCTTTCCGGCAGGCAGGCTACCGGTTCCAGACCTTCGAGGAGTTCCTCACCGCTCCCGCCGACGGCAGGAGCGTGGTGCTGCGCCACGATGTCGACGAACTGGCAAAGAATGCGTTGGCCATGGCCCGGCTGGAGAACAGTCTCGGCATCCGCGCCACCTATTACTTCCGCATCGTCAAACAGAGCAACCGGCCCGAAGTCATCCGCGAGGTGGTAGCCCTGGGACACGAGATAGGCTACCACTACGAGACCCTCGCCACATCCAAGGGCAACATGGAAGAAGCCCTGGCGGCCTTCGAAGAGAACCTAGCCTACTTCCGCGGCTACTACCCCGTCAGGACCGTCTGCATGCACGGCAGTTCCTCCTCCGAGTACGACAACAGGCTCATCTGGAGCCATCGGAGCCTGTCGGACTATGGCCTCATCGGCGAACCCTACCTGACAGTCGACTTCAGTAGGGTATTCTACCTCAGCGACACGGGATATGCCTGGGACGGAGGCAAGTATGCCGTCCGCGACATCGTCGACAACCCCTTCGGACTGCAGTTCCACTCCACCCGCGAGATTGTCGACACCCTCCTGGGCGGCACCTTCCCCGAAAAGGCACTGGTGCTGGCCCACACGCTGTGGACCGACAACCGAAGTCTCTGGTGCTGGCTCCACGTCCGGGAATACCTGCGTAACCGCCTGAAACAGACAGCCCGCAAGAGCAAGACCGTCGCCCGTATCTACAAGGCCCTTGTCGGCCTCTATTGGAAAGGCAGAAAAAAATGACAAAAAAGTACTCTCACGCACAATAATGCACGCAAACGCACGTTAATTACTATCAAACGCGTATACGCACATGAAGACACTCAAGCAATACTCACTGACAATCATCGCCTTATGCTGCCTTTTGGCATTTGCCTCCTGCGTCGCTCCGCAGGACGTGAACTACCTGCAGGACATGCGGCAGAACAGCCAAATTGAACTCGAGAACCGGTTCGAGGCTGTCATCGCCCCCTACGACGAGTTGACCATCTATGTCGGCTGCTTCAAGGAAGAGTTGGCCAGACCTTTCAACATCACCCACAATACTTCCAGTGGCCAGCAGGTACCCCACACCTACCTCGTGGATGTCAACGGCAACATCCAGTTCCCCGTCCTCGGCGAAATCCATGTGGCCGGCAAGACCCGTCTCGAACTGCAGGACACCATAGCCCTCTGCCTCCAGAGCGACGGCTACATCGACGACCCCTTCGTCATGGTGCGCTTTGCCAACTTCAAGATTTTCTTCCTCGGCCCCGACGGCGGCAAGTCCATCACCATTCCCAACGAGCGCTGCACCTTCCTGGAGGCGCTGGCGCTGAGTGGCGACCTGGACATCTACACCCGCCGCGACAAGATTGCCGTCATGCGCGAAATCAACGGCAAGGTGATGGTGCGCTACCTCGACCCCCGCTCGTCGGATGTCTTCAACGACCCCTTCTTCATGCTCCATCAGAATGACTTCATCATCACCCGCTACGAGCGTTCCACTATCTTGCAGTCTGACCGGCAGCGTTGGATGCCCTGGATTTCCATCGGGGTTTCCATTGCCAGCCTGTTGACCACTATCATCGTTCTCTCTAACCGTTAATACGACTTCCTTTCGGCAATGGAAAAGAACAGCCAACAAGAACTCAGCGACCTCTCTTTCATCAACAGGCAGCAACTCTCAGGCTACCATGTCAAGGATATCCTGTTCCTCATGTTGCGCAACCTGCATTGGATTCTTCTCTGTGCAGCGGTGGGCGCATTCCTGAGTTATCTCTTCTCAAGCCGCCAGGAACGCATCTATGAGAGCAATGCCAAGATACTCATCCGCTCCGGTGCAGGACTGAATATCAACGACGATGACGCACGCGAAGGTGTCATCAAGAACGCCCTTGGCATGTCATCGTTCTACTCCAGCTCCATCAACAACGAAATCATGATTCTCACCTCGAAGACCACCATACTTAAGGCCGTCGAGGATCTTCATCTGAACATCAACTACACCACCAAGACCCGCCTGACGCGGCGCACCAAAGACCTCTACGGCATCAGCCCCGTCATCGTGGACTTCAACGACGCCGACAGGCAGACGCAGGGATCTTTCGTCGTGCGCATCGCCAGTCAGGACTCTGTCGAGATTCTCCAGAACGACTTCCCC